>Ga0163163_10003042_pt1 | contig 14206 bp, 32 predicted proteins | sample S65metaG_FD_119766 | JGI IMG/M metagenome (GOLD analysis project Ga0163163, IMG submission 119766) | Switchgrass rhizosphere microbial communities from Kellogg Biological Station, Michigan, USA - S6-5 metaG | ecosystem: Host-associated > Plants > Roots > Rhizosphere > Soil | place: USA... | reverse complement strand
AGCGTCGCAAGACGTCGCCGCGCGCCGGTGTGTCGAAGTTATCCAAAAACGACAACAGCGCTTCGAACTCCGCGCGAAACAAATTTCCTTTTTTGACGTTGCAAGACTTGCACGGAAACGAGAGATTTATTCGAGAGAACGTTCCGCCGCGGGCGATCGGGATCGAATGATCGACGCCCATATTTTTACTCGTCAATCGGGCGGCACAATAAACGCACATAACCCCGAGCATGTAACAGGCGTCGGCCCGCAACTGTTCGACGTCGAAGTCGATCTCGCCTTGCTTCCCGAGTTTCGCCGCGCGCTTTTGCATCATTCGGTAAACGCCGTACATGCGCCGCGAGAGCCGCTTGCGTTCGGCTTCTTTCTTTCCGGCGCGCCTGATAATGGCGAGTGCTTTATCAGCGGAGTTCATTGATACTTTCGCGACTCATGGTTACTTTTAAGAGTTTCTCGTCGTCGGTAAACTCGACGCTCGTCAAATACAGTTCGATCACGTTCGCGCCGACGTGCGGCGACGGTTGCCATTTGACGCCTGTGATTGTGGCATCCGCGGGGATCCCATCTTGTTTCAATCCGGGCGGCGTCGGATTCTTTAGAAACTCGATCAACAATTCGGGCGAGAGTAAAAGAGTTTTTGTTTTCATTGGAGTAGGTGTTTCCAATATTCGCGCATAGTGTCATCCGGTTCCACGTCGCCGCGCCAGAATGAAACGGCGCGATCGAGCGCCTCGCCTAAGTCGCAAATTTGACGCCGCGAGTTTTCGAGTCGCTGATTCAATCCCTTTTCTTCCGCGACGAGCGTTTCGTGCGCTTTAACCGCGTCGTCGAGCCGCCGTTTGATTGCTGTCATTGCGTCGAGAGCGGTCGACGGCGGATCCGGCCATTGTTCCGGTGCTTTCATATTCGCTTTGATCCTTTCTCTACGTTGCAAGTCGAGTGAGCCGCGCCGATGTTATCCGCGTGATCGTCGCGCCGGGATCCGCCCAATCCTCGCGGTTCTATATGGTCCGGGACGATCTCGCGGTAATCGTTCATAGGCTTGTGACAGATCGAACACTTTCCGTTTTGCATCTGGATTTTGAGATCGAGCAGTCGCCGCATTGCCGCGGGCGATCGCCGTTCCCGGTAGCCTCGCAAATGATGCGCGTCCGGGATCCGCGTCACGCCCGGACCTGTCGCCCATCCGCGGGCGAACTCTTTTTCTTTGTCCTTTTCTCGTCCGCAACAATACTGTGAGCGGTGAATCGGACAGATCGCGCCTTTACGAAGTTTCATTGCTCGCCTTTCGTCGGTACGTTCGCGAGTAACAAGTCGAGCAAGACTTTGCGAACCTTGTCCGCCCGAAATAGATAACCCGTTCCCGGAACTTTTCCGTCGCGGGCGATTTGCCCAATGCGCCGGACAGCTTGTTCGATCGCGGCGTTGTCGGTCATCGGCGCTGTGTCGTCGTCTGCCATGTTTTACCGATGAATCGTTGTCGACTCTTCGTAAACCTGAATTCCCGGTATGTTCGCTTTGTTCTTGAGCGCGCGAACGACGCCGGAAATCTTGATCTCGTCGACCGTCAAATACTCCCGCGGGATCTTCGTTTCGTCGACAATCTTCCATCGCCAAACCGGGCGGGCGGCGATCCCTTGCACTTTCGGGACGCTCGGAGCAATCGAGACAACCGGCGCGGGCGCGGCGATCGCCTCTTCGATCACAGCTTGCGCGTGTTCGTGTTCGCCCTGTCGCGCGAGTTCTTCCGCTTCGTGTAACGCCCTTTCTTCCGCATCCTTGCGCGCCTGTTCCTGTAATTGGCGTTCTTCTTCGCGGCGTTTCTGTTCCTGTCGCTGGCGATAAGTGTTTATCTTGAAATCGATTTCTCGCTGTCCCAGTTCGAGCGGCAAAGAGAATTTCTTTTTTTGGTCGAGCGCTTCTTTGTGCGTTTTGTTCGCCGCCGCAATGATCGGGTTAAACGTCTCGTCGACGGCTTTCCGCAATTGCGAGATTGATTTCGAGATCTCGCACGCGGCGAGAAACTGTTCGTTGTCTTCGATATGTTTGACGGTTGCGAGAGATGTTTGCGCGTGAATAATGCCGCGTTGCAGACTGGCGACGGGTTGCGTTGAGTCGTTCATTTTGCGTTTTTCTCTTTCTGTTCTTCTTTGTTTAATTCCATGACCCGCCGGATCGCGCATTTGCTGCAATACTTCCCATAACTTTCGTTGCGCTTTCCGAACACTTCCCGAGTCGCTTCACGGGTTTGACAGTTGCGACACTTCGCCGTTATGTCCCGAAAGTGAGCCAAGTTTTTTCGCCTTTCGTTTCGCCCGCGCGGCGCGGATCTGTTCCGCTTTCCGCTTGCGATGGTCTTTAATGCGCTTCTGTTTGTTGAGAACGCACGTCGTACAAATGCACCCGAGAGCGCGTTTGATCATAAGAAGTAACCCGCGTCATGCATGTGCAAGGCAATACCCGACAACAAACAAACGATCGCGAACGAACTCGCCGCGGTCATGCTGTTTTGGTTCCAGTTCGTTAAACCGAACCCGATCCCGGACGCGAACAATAGAGCGCAACCGACGATCCGGATCATGCGAAACCTGCCAGTTTTGCCGCGGCATTGATCTTTCCGAGCCAATCGGCCAACGCTTGCAAGACTTCCGGATCGAGGAAAATCGTGTTCGTGACGCTGATCCCGTTCTCGGTCGTCAATTTGACTCGCCAACCGGATTCGAGTTCCGCATATACTCCGTCGCCGAGATAAACTTTCTTTTCCGGATTCGGAGTGTGCATAAATTTGTTGGAATCGTTTGCCGCTGTCATTTAAATCAGTCCTCCCACAAAACCAGAATCAAAACGATCACGCACAAAACAAGGTCGAGCAACTCGTCGGGCGGCATTAATGCACGATCCTGATAAACCGTTTGTTGCACTGGTAACAGAACCAATAACCGAGCAATCGAAGAAACCGGACATCGGCGGATTTGCACTCCGGACATCGCGGTAAAACCTGTAACGTCGGCCTGTCCTTCCGGCGTTTCATTTCGTCAATACACAATTTTGTAATTGCAAATGCTCGACGAGGAAAACCGCGGTCGTCACAATGTTCGAGAGAATCAAAACGCCGATGATCAAATAAGCGATCTTGATCTCGTTCGCCTTTCGCTTGATTTGCGCGACGACGTTCGGCGGCTCGGGAATCAGTTTCAAGAGCATGAAAAGAACCCATCCCGGCCCGGCCAAAAGACTCAAGAGTCCGTAAGTCTGAAAGTACCCGCGAAGCGTATCCGGCGGAATCTCCGGCCAAACATAGGGAATAAACATTGCTCACAACCTTTCGAGTTGACAGTCGCAATAGCATCCCTGCCCGATGCAATCCGCGTGTGCGCCGCAGTAACAAGCCTCGCAAACAACGTGTCGCGCGAGAACACGGTCGACGAGATCGGCGACTGGTTCCATGTAAGCGTTCATTTCTGCGTCGTTCATAAAATCCCCTCAGTCCCGCCCGAAGTTTTCCCGTTTCCAGTGAACGAGACGGAGTAACGCGAGCGCGACTTCGTCGTCACGTTTTTCAATGGTCGGATCCGACACTCGCCGCCCGCCGGGAAGTAATTGATAGTTTTCGTCCGGTTTCAACCAAACGATTACCCGTTCCCATTTCCAGAACTTGCGACCGGGCGCGACATTGTTGAAAGTGGGGATCGGCGTCCCGAGTGCATACAAGGCGATTTGAACCGGCCACGACTTTTCGATCGCGTAACAAGATTTGTAATCGAGAATTGTTGGACGTCCGGCGAGCATCCCGGCGCGGTCGAGCGTCATCCCGTAGCGCATTCCGTGAACTTCCGCGATCATTCGCTTTTCGACGTATCCCGGAAACGTTCGGAAGTCGGACTCGTCCATAAACTTGCAATGCGCCCGCACATACGGAACGATGTCGGCGTCCGTAATCGCGTGAAAATTCACCTTATCGGCGTGCCGGTCCATCGCGCCGCCGAGCGCCAGATCGAATGCGATTTCGTCTTCGTCCATCGCGAACGTGATTTCGTGGACGATTGATCCGATCGCTTGTTTGCGGTCGAGCTTCCGCCAAGGGACATCGCCGTAATCTGTGAACCCGTACTGCGTAAGCATCCCGGTAACGTGCGGCTGTTCTACGCCGTCGAGAATGTAACGGTGAGTCTCAGCGTCGAAATCGAAATCCGTGATCAATTGCGCTTCCTTCTAAAGTCCGCTTCCACGTCCGGCATTGCGTCGGCGAGTTCGCGGCGTAATTGAAAACTCTTTTCGACAAACGCTTGCGTCGTAAACTCGCCTTCCGCGTAGGCGTCGACGAGCACACAAAAGACGGAGTACCACGTCGACAAGACTTCGAGTTTGCGCGGATCGACGCTCATTTCGTTTTTTTCTCCGGATCCGCGGGCGGCGTAAACGGTGGCGGATCAAAGTCCGCGGGCGTTACCGTCGCTGCGTCGTCGACTAGTGGGATCACAATTCGAAGCGCGTTGATCTCGCGCGTCACGCGGGTTAAATCCCGTAACTTTTCGTTTAAGACTTCCCGAACGTCTTTCATTTCGCCGCCTGTTCCTGTTCGTGAATTGACCGCATAAACTCGACGAGATCGTCGGCGACGTTCTTCGTCAAACGATCGGTCGACGTGATCGAATGTTGATCCGTCAAATACTCGATCATGCGCGCGTGAGAAAACCCGTATTTGTGAGCCGCTTTGAAAACTTCCCGCTTATCCGCTTCCGAGATGAAACCGTCGGCGGACTGTTCGGCGCGCTTGCGATCGACCGCGGCTTGTCCCGGTTTCCCATTGCCGCCATCTTCCGGATCGTCGCCGGTTGAGATCTGCAAAAGGCGAAACCAGAAGTATTTATCCGCGCCGGTCGACGCTTTATAGATTCCCTTGTCGCCAGTGTCCGCGCCTTCGCCGATCTGAATCGATTCGATTGTTTCGGTCGGATTGTCCGCATTAACGATCGTGTATTTAAAGTGAAGTCGCGTTACGAACGTCGCGCCTTCGTTCTTCGTCGGTCGCTGGATAACTTCGAGCGTGTCCGTTAACGGTCGCTGAATGACCACGACGCCGTAACGCCCGCACAACTCCGCGGTTTGTTCCATAACGTCGGCGTGTGTTGCGTAGTGGTACTTGTGGAAATTGTTCCAACCGCGTTTCGGGATCGCTTTCGCGTCCCGGATCATAAGCGCTAGTTTCTGGTAGAGATTCAGTTCGGAGATTTCGGCCATTGATTCCCTTCGATTTACTTGTTTACTGCCGCCAGAAGTCGGCCCGGTTCGATTGACATCGTTTCTTCCATCTGCGGGATTATGTGTTCGGAAAGGGTTCGCCCGTCGCGCGTGACGACGTACGGCATAATTACGTCGCGGATGTCGATGACGCCCGAATCCGCCGCCTCAAACATTGCTTTAATGTGCCAGTAGAGAACACGCCACACGCGCCGTTCTTCTTGCTCGATCCCGGACGCGGTAAATTTGTAACCGGGTTTCGGGACAGTTCGGCACGTCGCCATTATGCGAATGTGATAGGCGAGATCGTTGATCGTCACCATTGCTTCGAATCCTTCCCGCGGTGGGCGGGAAATGAAACTGACGCCCGTTCCCTTGTGTGAGTAAACGAGTCGCCGGATCCCCTCTTGCGATTTCGAGATCGAGACGTCGGTTTTTTCGTATGCCACTAGTGACCCGCCTTTGAGAGTTCGTAAATTGCGACGAGGATCGCGCCCCACAGAATGCAAAAGACAATCCAACCGATCAGAACGTCGCGCCATGATCCCTCGGGATCCGGCGGATCTAAGGCGAGTGTCTTGATCTGCTGCGCCAGTTTCGCGATTTCCGAGAACGTCGCGCCCGGTCCGAGACGTTTTTTCGCTTCGTCCCAAGCGATATTGTCGAGAGTTGCCGCGGCCCGGATCTCGTCCGTCGTCATTTCATCGCCCCTGTAAAGAACTCGTAAAGCGCCCGCAACCAAAACGGAGAAGAGATCAGCAAAGCGAACGCGATCGCGCCGGACGCCTTCGCGAACAGTTGACCGGCCTTCGATAACGTCGAGTAATCCTCGCGGACGTTTTCGACCGCGACTGAAACGCCGTCCGCGAGATCGTTGATCTTGTCGGTTGTCGTCGCGAACTCTTCCGGGGAAAGCGCTTCGCACAAGAAGCAGAGATCCCGTTGCGCCGGGATCCGCTTTTCGCAGCAACCGGGACAAAGATGTAAACCGGAAGCGATCGCTTTCATTCGGGAACCTCGGAGAGAAGACGTTCGAGTCGCGCCGGGAACTCGGTCACTTCGCAGCGGTTCATTTCACACCTTCAATCTCGGCTAGAAGGCGCTCGGCCTTATCTGACAACCGCTGCAAGCTTTCCGCTATGACTGCGGGTGAATTGCCGCGAATAAGCATGTTCGCTTCGACGCGGACATAGCTAATTAAGCGACCTAGTTCTTCGGCCATCTCTGGCGCTTTGGCTATGAGTCGGGCATTGGCTTCTTGCCGTTCTCCGCGCATTCCATCGACGCGAGCCACGTAACCAGTAAGCCGCTGCCCCTCTGGTTGCTTCGTGGTGTCCAGTTCGATTGAGTAGTACGGGCGATCTAGCGTTGAATCATCGAACCGCTCGATTTGTCGCGTTGCTTTCCACCTCTCGCCCGCGCTCATTGAGAAAACCCCTGTCGCCGACACTGGCAAAGAACGCATTCGCCGCGCGTCGAGAGTTGACCGCCACAGTCGCCGCAATATTTTTCGCCGCGCTTCAAGACGTCCCTTTTACAGCAAATGCATTTAACCGGCGCGCGGCGCTCGTTCCGGAACTGATCTTCGCCGTAATTGCCGGTGATATATCGATCGAGTGAGTCTTTGTTCATCGGTCGCCGCCGATCTCGACGCGGCGAAGATACGAGAGCAACAAAACTTCGATCGCCAATTTGCCGGTTGCGTTTGTCTTCTGGTAACGCCGACGCAAGGGTTCGAGCGCGTCGAGCATATCGTTAACGCCTTCCGCTTTCTTCCGCTCGCGGATCGCCGCTTGTTCGATGTCAAAGGCGCGCGCTTGCGCTTGCCAAACCGCGCGATCGCTGTCGTCCTTCCATTGCCCGACAAAGCGTTGCGTCGAAGCGTAATAACGAAAGGTTTCGCCGGGTTCGTATTCGAACGAATAGACGCATCCGATCCCGCCGGAAAAACCGCTCAGGTAAAACTCGTCGCCGACGAGCTTCCCGCCTTCGACTTTCCGGACGGCGAAAACGACCTTCTTTTGAACTGATAACGTTTTCCCGACGAGAACGATTTCGATCCGCGGGCGCGGTTCGGGTTTGGTTTCGGCGACTAGTTCCGGGCGTTCCGTGATCGTCGTCATTACTCGCCGTCCTCTGGGAAGTGTCCCGGTCCTTCGACTGAATGAGGATTGCCGCCCCAGTAATGCCCGTCGCCGATCTTTGGTTTCTGTCCGCCTTCGATCTCAGCTAACAGGCGGGACGCCCGGACGAGTAACGCTTCTAATTCCGGATGAACTTGACAGGTACAAACGAGAGCGCCGTCGATCGTGCGCCCGTCGGTATCAATTAAAAGGGAGTTCCCGAGATCTTTGAGAAAGGCGATCAGTTCGGGCAAGCGCGTTGCCTCGTCGATCAGTTCGGCGAGTCCTTCGACCTCGTCTTTTGCGTGAGGATATTTGTTCCAAGCCGCGGTAATGGCGCGCGAGAGTTTCAGCGACGAGAGCGTCGCCGGTTTCTTTGCTTCGATTGTCATCCTGTTACCTTCCCTTTCGTCTCGATCCAAAGCGTGATTAAAAGTAAAGCGCCCATCGCGACGACGAGCGCTATTTCGCAAACGGTCCATACAAACCGGCCAACAAAAACGAGCGCCTTCACACAGCGGCCTGTTCGCAATCGCCTTTGCAAGCGAGAGCGCCGCAAACGCCGCAACGGTCAATAACGAGATCGCGCGCTCGCGCGACGTCGACGATCAGACCAACCGCGCGATGCAAGTCGCGGTTGCGCTGCGTTTCCGCTTCGGTAATGTGCAACTTGATCAAGTGAAGCGCCTCGCGCAATTTGTTGTCGAGAGTTTTCATGCTGCACGCTCGCGTTTCTTTGGAGTGAAGACGGCGTCGGCCATAAAGTAAGCGCCGTAACGGAGTCCGGAAGTCGAGCCGGTTTCGAGATACCGAAGCGCGTCGTTTAAAACTCCTTGCGCCATAATTTCTTCGTGAGCGTTGAACCCGACCATGGACTGTACGGCGGGAAGTGATCCGGCGATCCGCATCGCATCGCCCAATTGAAAGCGACTCGCTTCGAGAATGATCGCGAGCGCTTCCGCTCGATCGAGATGGTTTCCAAGCGTCATTGATTTACCTCTTCTTTGGTCGCCAGCGCACGAAGCGCCAGTCGAAAGATTTGCGTCGTATCGACGCCCAGCTTTTTACGGAGTTGCTTGATCAACCGTTGATCGTCGGACGTGGTACGGACCGAGATTACGGGGTTTGGTTTTGTGGCCATGGTTCGACACTGTATTACGGGGTAAACGGCGTGTCAATAGGGGTTAATGCCGGGGGGTTTGTTACTTTGGTGTGAGCCGGACGGGGGAGTCCGGCCCACTGGTTGCCGCTAGTCGCACAACTCCCGTAACTCACGGGTTTTGGCCTTCCGGTCCGCCTCTAGCTGTGCGATTTCGCTTATGAGTCGGGCGACTTCGGCGAGCGATTCCGCGGACGCCGGTCGAACTTCCATCCCGGAATCTAGCAAAGTGAAGCGCTGTTCATATCCCGCCGGACGGATCTTCATCCAACAATGACTAAGCGGGACGTGACGGGTTTTCTCCGGTCCCGTCGTGAGAGTGTCCATGTAAATATCGTTGTATTTGTAAGAGTGAGCCTCTACCCGCTTGACGTATTTCGCGAGCATCCAATTGTGGTTATACTTCACTTGATAGATTGTTTCCGCTGTCAGTTCCATGTGGTGCGATCCTCCTAGATCGCACCTTAATTTTACTAAACCGACTTTTCGACTTTCGCCGTTTCGCCCAATGTTTACGCGGCTTTCCGCGATTTGGCGCGGACCCTTTCGCCTTTTTTTAAGATTTGGTGAACAACTGTCGCGGGGATCCGCAACGTCGAAGCGCTGAAAACCGCGCCCAAGTCTGCGCCAAAAATATTTTTTAGATGCTTTTGTGATTTCCCAAAAGGCGAGTCTTAATTTTCGCGAGAGCCGCGTGCGAATCGTCAATCGACGTTCGTTCCAAGAGCGGAAGATCCTGAACCATGGCGGCGGCGAACGTCCGTTCCTGATCGCTGTAAGCCGCGACTTCGTCGGGCGTTTGTGCAATGAAATATCCGCCCTTGGATGATCGGTACGAGATGCAATGGACGCCGTTCTGCTTGAGATACAAAGCCGCTCGCCGGAAATGCCGCGCGTTCGGAGCATTCGGCTTTTCGCCCATGAGTCGGAGTAGTTCTTCGACGGGACGAGCGTTCTCGCGACCGACACGGATAACCGCCAGTAACCCGACAACGTACCGGCGTGGACACTTATGACGCTTGTCGGTTTCCGGATCCTGCCATTCGAAGACATCGCGCTCGGAGAGTTGCGCCCATAAACAATTGCAATAACGCCCGGCGTGATCGCCTTCGTGATCCGGGACGAGTCCGCAATAGTGCGGCGCGCCATCCTTCGGACATTTCCCGCCGTCGTGTGAGCAACGAGCGGGATCCGGATCCGCGTCAAAAACAAATCCGATTTGCGGCGGCGTTGTCATTTGTGTGGAAAAACGGCGGTTGCTTTTGTAGTAGTAGCAGTCGAGATGTTGGTTTTGCTGGTGAATCAAAACCGCAAGACTTATTACGGGTTTTAAAATTCCAAGTCAAACTGTGCAAATCTCGGAAAACTCTGAAAAACCCGACAAGTCGTTGAAATGATTCGCGAAGATTTCCACAGTTTTATTTTTTCGCGAGCAATAAAAAAAAGCCGCCGCGAGATCCGCGACGGCCTTTTTGCTCTGGCAACTCCCAAAGCCTCCTTTATGCGGAGAATTTGGGAACAGGGGAGTCCGTGTTATGCTGCGCCGGTCAATGGAAACGCATCGGCTTTTCCGCCAACTGAGAATCAATTACTGGTGTGCGAACTGTCCGGACGGGAACAAACGTCCCGCGCTCCTGCGCCATTACTGCGCCGAATGCAAAAAAGCGCTTTGTCGTTTTTGCGATCTTGACCATGAACACGCAACAACGGATATGCGGAAACAATACGTCCCGATGAATCGAATCGGCCCGCCTCGCAAGGTTTCATACGCCCGCCCCAAAAAGCCGCGCTCAAGTTCTCAGGATCGGAACTTCGTCGGTTCTGGGATTGTCGATCGTGATAAAAATCGGATCGTGCCGGGAAGCGGCGAACTCTAGTTTGTCGAGCAGCGCATCGAGCGCGGGCGCGCAATCATAGATAAGATCCGCGCTTCGCCGGTATCGACCGACTAACACGCACCCTTCCGTGTCGGCGGACGTGTTCCCGCCATGGATCCGGACGCCGGTAAAACCTTGGACGCCCAAAATATGCGGCATGACCTTGTGAAACCGGATCGAGTAATCGAGCGTGACGGCGTAACGCCCGGACGCGATCGCTGTTTGATTCGGGATCTTCCACGTCGAAACGGCGATCAATGCGCCGTCGTCGTACCGACGTTCCCGGATCACGTCTTCGAGCGTGTAGCAGATCCGGACGCCGTCGACGAACAAAACGCCGGGCGTTGACTTTGCGGTCGACGGCTCGCGTTCAAGACGGAGTTCCATTTATTTCGGCGACTCCGCGGGCGGCGGAACTTCTTTCGCGACTTCTTTACGCAATCCGGGAATCATCCCCCAAACCTGATAGAGAAGCGCTTCGCTTCCGAGTCCGGCAAGACCGGCCAAACCCCAAGCGGTCAATTTGAAACCCGCCGCCGTGAGCGTCGCGTCGAGCTTCCCGACCGGACCGCTTAGAAGTGCGGGACAGAAGATCACGACGAGGAAAGCGCGAAGCAAAGTCGGGACGGCGGAAATCGAGAGCCAATGCGCGACGCCCTTCCAACTGTATTCAAGCCCGTTCGTGTTCGAGCGAAGCGAGTTTTGAATCTGCAACGCTAGAAAAAGCGCCCAGCCGATCATGTACATCGCATATATCATTGATTGTGACCCTCCAGAGTTTCCCAGATGTACCCGACGCCGCTACATGCTTTGCAACTCGCCGCGGTCGATAACTTTCGTTCTTCGCCTTCGACAATCGGCGGACTGTAAAGACGTCGGCCCCATCCGTCACAGACTGGACACTTCCAAGGACGTTGCATTTGTTGCGAGACGATCCGGTAAATAAGAAACGTCGCGACTACGCCGTCGGCGAACTGGACCGCGACCGCGAACTCGAACAAGGGAATATTCGAGAGCGCGCATTTGTACAAAAGCAGATCCGTCGGGATCCGCAACGAGAGCCAGATCGCGGAAAAGAAAAGCGTTCGGATTAGACGAGAGCGCGAGCGAAACATACTTACCAGAGTTGCGGAACTTTCAGACTTTCTAGCTGTTCGTGCGTGACCGGCGTCGAGTGAACTTTCTTTAATTCGGCGATCGCGTTCTCGACGCTTTCGGCGATCGATGCGAGTCCGACGTCTGATTTTCCATCCGCGGCTTTGATCTGTGGAAGCGTCGCGGAAAGAATTGCTAGAGCGATTTGAATCAAACTTAAAACGTTCATTGGATCAAACCTTTCACGTCGCGGATCATAACGTCGAGATTTTGGAGCGCCGCTTTTAACCGCGGCTCGACTGATTTGTCGGGCGAGCATTTTCCGCCATCCAAGAACGACGGCGTCGCAACGCCTTGACAGTAGAGATCGAGCGCCTCGACGGCGAGATGCTGCGCCGCAACGCCTTCGTGAATGATCCGGCAAGGTTTCATCGCCGGGTTCGCCGTGCATTGATCGCGGTATTTACTTTGAGCGGTGACGAGCGCGCCTTTCGATGCGGCGATCCCGTCGCGCGCGACGTCTTGAACGGGCGCGCAAGCGACGGTCGCGAGTAGCAATGCGAGCATAAAACCGAACAAACCGAATCTTTGCATGTGCGGAATCCTCCCAGAGTTTCGCCCTTTGTTCGACGTTACTGACGTGCTACTTCTTTGAGCTTTTGCATTCAATGACTTGATACGAAGCGCCGCCCGTCGTCGAAATCGTCGTGTGGGGATCCCGGCAATCGCACCTATGGCGCCCGGACGGCTCGCAATTGACGAGCACGATATCGCCAGTTTTCAAAGGTCGGCGTCGGACAGGGACAGGCGCGGGGATCGGCGCGGGCGGGACAGGCGCGGAAGTCTTGACGGGTTTCTTCGCGCAACCGGCGAGCGAGACGAGCAACAAAAGACCCAGAACTATACGGACCATTTATTCGGGCGGCGTTCCATGAACCGGACATTCGGGATTAACCGAATCGCCGACGCACAAACAGCGACTCGCGCAACTCGTCGAGCATTCGGCGTTAACACAATTCACAGCACCACAATTGCATTTCTCGCGTCGTTCTTCGTCCGTCATTTCCTGTTTATCCTCAAACCGAACATTTCAGCGATAGCGACATCCAATAGTGAGTAGCGGCGGTTGTAGCCGCCAGATTCTTATTATCCGCGCACCAAAACGGCGCGAGTCGTGCCGTCGATGCGGGCGTATTCGACGAGATGGTCGCGACGAGAATTCCGTCGATATAGAAATAAAACGTCGATTGCTCGACGGCGATCTCGAATAAGTGCGCCTGTGTTGAATCGAATCCGACGCCGGTACTTACCACGGTAAAAGCCGCGTTCGAGATTCCCGCGACCGCTTGCCAACCGGAATCGACGCCCGCGCTGTAACGAAACGCGGCGTAAATTGTATTCGGAGTGTCGGACGCGAAGAACGCCGTATTGAGTGCGAGCGCTTGCGCGAGTCCTAACCAGTAACGAACGCTCGACGTCGACGTCGGCTTCCAGTAATTCGAATACCGATGGATCGTGTTCGGCGGGACGAGTCCGCCATTTCCGTTGACTAATTGCGTCGCGCCGATGCGCGTCACCGTCGTGCCGGACGCCGCGGCGCTGAAATCGGTTGGCGTGCAATCGTTGTCACCGTGCGGTAACGGCGCGCTCGCGGTTCCTAGCTGATTGACGCCGCCGAAGTTTAAAAGCGTCGTCGTTCCGCCCATACAGTAAACGCAACGGATCGGCGCTGCTGCGAGATCCCATTTCGCATCGTTATAGAGATTGAATCGCCAGATGTCGCCGCGTCGTGGTGCGCCATCCGCGAACGGATCATCGGTTGACGGCGGCGATCCGCCCGTCGCCGACGGCGGCGCGGTTGGATCGATTGCGACCGACGCCGCGCGTTGCCGGATGCCAACCGTGACAACCTTGATCGAACCGAACCCGTCCGTTTGGTCGAACGCGGATCCGGGCGGGACGCGCCAGATCTTGAGATCGACCGTTCCCGTCGCCTGATCGACAACCGCGGCCCATGACGCAATGCGTAAGTGCGTGCCGGTGTTCGGCGTCGTGTCGTTCCATTCCCAGACATAGATAACTTCATTCCGCGCGTAGTTGTATCCGTCGACTGGCGAAGTCGGAAGCGAGATCGTGTCACCGTCGCCGTAATCAGTCGGTCCGAAAAATTCAGGAGTACAAACCGCTTGCTCCTGATTCTTGATCATTTGATTGATCGTCGATGCGCGAAGCGGTTCGCCCGGTAGAAACAAGTCGGAATCGATCTCGACAAAGTCGTCCGCCGCGGGCGAGAGTGTGACGCCGCTCAGTCGATCGCAAAACGCGATTACAGAAATTCGCCCATGGTTTGCTTTTGTGGTGACGTTCTCGCCGCCATCGATCGAGTATTGGACGGTAATGTCGACCGCGCCTGTTCCGGCATTGATCGACCATTGCATCGGTCCCAGTTGCTCGACGGTCGAATCCGGTTGCGCGAAACTCGAGCCGGACGCCGTCCAACGCCACGACGCCATAAACTTGACGTTCGCGTAAGCGTAAGTGTGCCCGTCGAGCAGGGAAACGGGTTGCGGAACAGTTCCGCCGTCGACGAACTCGCCCATGTAAATAACTTCGCTCGCGACGATCGAGAATTTCGAGTTGTCGTTGAGCGCTTGCGCGAGTGATTCGTTAAACGGATCGTCGGACGCATAACTTCCCAGATCCGTGAACGT
>Ga0163163_10003038_pt1 | contig 14217 bp, 9 predicted proteins | sample S65metaG_FD_119766 | JGI IMG/M metagenome (GOLD analysis project Ga0163163, IMG submission 119766) | Switchgrass rhizosphere microbial communities from Kellogg Biological Station, Michigan, USA - S6-5 metaG | ecosystem: Host-associated > Plants > Roots > Rhizosphere > Soil | place: USA: Michigan... | reverse complement strand
TCCTTGTACAACCAGGGAGTAATTGCTGCCTTTGCCGCTGTAGGGCAAGATGGAAGCTCATTCGTTACCGGCGCATATAAGTATCCAACAGGTGGCAGTTTTGACCAAAAGATACAAGCGATCTCAACGCAGAAGTGGGCATCATTTGCATATGGAGTTAATTTTATTGAAGGTTTTTTGGAAAAGCAAAGAACGGGTTACCCACGTACGAGTCCTGTTTACTCAACCGATAATTCATATGTGCCGGGTGAGTTTGTTGTTTCAAAAAATTCTGTATTGCCACCAGGAGCTCTTCCAAGAAGACTTCAATATCCTGATGTTGAAGTTTCAAGAAACAGCAATACTCCTGAATTAATTCCAATTACAACACCTGTATGGTGGGCTAAACCATAAAAAATTATAGTATGAAAAAATTCATTCCATTATTTTATTCTTTGATTGCGGTCTTGTTCGTTGCCTGCAACAAAGATGAAATTCATAATACTGAAGACAAGGTTGGCATTTCCAGGGTTACACATTTCCCCGTGCTGACTCTCAACGGTGATAGATACATGACGATCGAGCAAGGCGGTTCTTTTACCGATCCAGGCATTGTCGCGACTGAGGGAGGTGCAGATATTCCTTATACAACAGAAGGATCTGTAAATACAGGCGAAGTTGGCGTTTATGACATCACCTACCGCGCGGTAAACAAAGACGGCTTTCCTGCATCTTTAACCAGAACTGTGATCATTTATTCCACTGAAGCAAGTGGGGCCGCTAATGATCTATCCGGTACATATGTGCGCACCAGTAACGGGATATCGAGTACGTGGACCAAGATTGCTCCAGGAGTCTATACTGTATTTAATCCCGGGGGAGCTGCGGGGGTTAGTCTGACTGTGGTGGCGTTTAATCAAACAGGAAATACGATCCACATACCTGAGCAAACGATCGGCGACGGATCTACTATGACCTCTGCACAGGAAGTTTACAGCGCCGGCCCGCCCGCTACATACACATGGCAGATATTGAACCCGGGATATGGAACGGGGCTAAGAACTTTTGTTAAACAATAAAAATTTCCACTCAAATATGAAAAAGATATTCTTCTTATCCGGAGCTGTGATCTTCCTTCTTTGTTCCTGCAAAAAAAATTTGCCCGACGTGGGTAAAACAGCCGCAGAAAAAATGGCAAATGAATGGTGGGTTACGCTCGACCAGGGGGGCACACAGGACGCGCTTGGGATTGGCCATTTTAAAATTGCAACATACAATACTTCGGCCAATGATGACTCTATTTGGATCGACGACTTTCAAAGCGGCTGGCAGGTTAAGTTTAAGGCCAAAGCCGATTTCAACAATTTGACTTTTTCTACAACTGATGCGGCAAACGAATATTACCCCATAACTGTTAATTTGACCGATGGCAAGATCCTCTTAAATGCCGGGCACTCAAAATCAGGAAATGTGGTTGACAGCATTCACATGCAAGTTGAATTCTCAGACGATCCGGGAACGATCTACGAGATGAATGGTGGTGCCAGGACAAGATTTGCTGAGGATGAATATTAGTATCTAGTAGGGCATCGACATGCTTCGATGGGGCCACTTCAATAGAAGTGGCTTTTTTATTCTTTTTATATAAGGTCTAAGTCTCTGAATTTACGAACACGGATATTTAGAAAGTTTGACAAAGCCCCTAAAGAAGAGCTTTTGGTTTTTTATTTTTTAAAAAGGGAGGTCAAAAAAATTGTTTTTTTAAAAATTGTTAAAAATTCTTTTTCTTTGGCGCAGCATTTCAAAAGGTGTGGTTGTCTCGGTTTCAATTCCATCTCCTTTGAAATGGGACTTTTTGTAGAAAACTATTGCTTTTAATTAAAAATTGACTTTCACATGAGAAAACTTGCGTCACTGCTTTCAGTGCTGATGCTGCTATGCACATTTGCACTCGCGCAAACCCGCACAGTTACGGGTCGCATTATGGACGAAAAGGGAGAATCCATTCCCTTCGCTACAATCATTGAATCAGGAACTAAGAACGCCGCTAAAGCCGATGCCAACGGCTTATTTAGCATTAAGATTAAGGAGGGGGCACAACTTATAGTGTCTTCAACCGGTTTTAACACGCAAACAGTTACTCCCGATGCTACGGGAGTTGCCAACGTGAACCTGGCAACAAAACAAGCTGAATTGAAGGAAGTTGTTGTTACTGCAGCGTTGGGTCAGATGAAACAACAAAGGCAATTAGGCTATGCGGCGACAAATATCCAAAGCAAGGAAATTACCGCGACAAAACCTATCAGCGTTGCCAATGGATTAACGGGTAAAGCCGCCGGTCTACAGATAAACTCTGTTAACAACGGTTTGTTTGCTCCAACCCGTATGACGTTGCGCGGAAATAGGTCATTGACTGGTAATAACCAGCCGCTGATCGTCGTTGATGGAGCGATCTTCAATAACGATATCAGTACAATAAATACTGAGGACATACAGGACGTCAGTATCCTGAAGGGTTCAAGCGCTTCTGCTATTTATGGTTCTGATGCTTCCAACGGGGTTATCGTGATCAATACAAAAAGAGGAACAAGAGGCAAGCCACAGGTTAATTTTTCCACTACCGTTCAGGTGGAGACTCTTTCTTACATGCCTGAACTTCAGAACAGGTTTGGAAGTAACGGGGGTGAGAAGTTTGTAAACGATTTTAATGATCTTTCTACATATATACCTTATGAAAACCAGAGCTACGGACCAGAATTCAATGGAAGGCTTGTTCCACTGGGTAGACCTATAGAAGACGGTACCACGCAAATGGTTCCTTATAGTGGCCAGGGCGAAAGCGCAAAGAAAAAATTTTTCGACAAAGGAATTACCACCCAGAATAACTTTTCTTACGCCGCTGGTGATGAGAACAGCCGCTTTTATTTAAGTCTGCAGGATGTCCAAACAAGGGCGATCATGCCAGGCGATAAAGGACGCAGGGATGTATTTCGCGTTGGAGGTTCAAGGACCTACGGTATCTTTTCGGCTAACTATACCATGTCGTACACTTATAAAAATACAGACTACACAAATACAGGACTTGTTTACGAATTAGTGATGAATACCCCGATGCATGTACCTCTGCAGAACTACAAAGACTGGGGTAATGACAGGTATTCTACTCCAGACGGATATTACAATGACTATTTTGACAATCCATGGTGGGTTATCGGAAACCAGCGTCAAAAAAACACTGACCACAACCTTACAGGCAATGTGCAGTTTAACTTAAAACCACTAAGCTGGTTGAATTTATCTTATCGTCTTGCTGCCAGCAATCTTAGTAACAGGTACGAAGCTACAAGCAGCCCTAAGTCTTTTTCTGACTTTACAAAAACAAATAAGGTTGTCCTTTATTCAAAACCCGATGGTTCGGGCGTTGACAGTGTTATAGAATCGCCGAAATATAACGTTGTGTCTGAAGGAAATGCTTCTTATGGAAATGCAAACTATTCAAATTTCCTACTTTCGTCTGACTTTATAGCTTCGATGGACAAGAAACTTTCCGAGGATTTTAACCTGCAAGCGTCCATCGGAACAACTTATATTGATAACAAGATTACAGGAATAGGTGTTTCCGGCCCCTTGGTAATTCCTGTGTATAATATTAATAACGTACAAGGGGTACCTACTTTGGCTGCTGGAAATACCGGAAACTTTTTTAGAGAAGCAAGAAAATTGGGTTTATTTGGTGAAGCTACTGTAGGATACAGAAACTTTGCTTTTCTACATGGATCTTACAGATCGGATATTGACTCAAGATTATCAAAAGACAATCGCTGGATACCTTATTACGATATTGATGCATCATTAGTGGTCAGCGATCTTATAAACGGGATGAAGGACAACAGAATACTCAGCTACGTGAAAGTCAGAGGGGCTCATTCGGTAACAGGTAACGCTTCCGCATTGGGAGGAGGCTCAGCTTACATAGCAGATGGTGCCTATGTCATCAACCCAACGTATAATGTTGCTCCTGGCTTTCCCTTTGGAGGTCTGGGTGGCTATTCGTTAAGCACACTCATTGCCAATCCAAATTTAAAGCCTGAACAGGTTAGTGAAAATGAGATTGGGCTCGAACTTGGATTCTTAAAAAACAGGTTTGTCCTGAATGCTTCAGCTTATCAATCAGAGTTGACGGATGGAATTGTGACCGCAAATACTGCGTCGTCAACCGGGTCATATTTTGCCCTGTTAAACGCTGCGAATACGAGGAACAAGGGTGTTGAATTGGAACTTAGGTCTGCGATTATTAAGAACAGGGACTGGACATGGTACCTGAATATTAACTATACGCATTATGAAAATAAAGTGCTCTCCATTAACGGTGATGTAAAGTCTTTGGGAATTGCCGGTGCAAATCCTAACGCTTATGCCGTAGTAGGTCAACCATACCCTGTTATTGAAAGCCGTGATTGGGTTAGAGACGACCAGGGTCATGTAATCGTAAATGCTACTACCGGTAATCCATCACGTGATCCCAACCTCAAAGTATTGGGAAATGCAACTCCTAAAGACATTTTAGGAATTACCACCAACTTGAGGTGGAAAAATTTGACGTTTACTGCAACCGCTGATTATCGCGGTGGATACAAAATATTCAACACCATTGGCCAGTATATGGATTTCACCGGAATCGCTTCAACAACTGCGATCACAGGCCGTCAGCGTTTCGTGTTTCCAAATTCCGTGTATGATGACGGGACCGGCAAGTACGTTACAAACACCAATGTTACTGTAGACGATGCCAACTTTAATTTCTGGCCAGGCTTGTACAGGAGCGTCGGTGCCAACTATGTGGTCAGCGCGGATGCATGGAAATTGAGAGAGGCTGCCATCACTTACGATATTCCGAAGAACATTTTTGCTGCTACCAAGATCATTCAACAAGCAACGTTGACTGTTGCTGGACGTAATCTTATCATGCTAAGACCTAAAACAAATGTTTGGACAGACCCGGAATTCAGTGAAGATACAGGAAACGGCGTAGGAAGAACTTCTGAAGCTCAGGCTCCTCCTACAAGAATATTTAGTGCAACCTTGTCTATTACATTTTAATTAATTGAATTTTCAAAAATTAAGATTATGCTTAAGAAAATAAACTCCATTTTTTTGGTAACCGCTTCAACGATCGTTTTGTTGTCGGTTGGCTGCAAAAAAGGAACCTTTGATATAAATAGCCCCAATCCAAATGTTCCTTCCACTGTGGAACCCGCATTCATACTCCCGGCGGCGATGACAACCACTGCTGTGATTGTTGCAGGAAACCCCGGCGGCGGATCACAATCGGGGAATGATCTATTTAACATCTATATGGGCTATTGGGCAGTGAGTGGTGATTACATCCCCAGTGCTGCTTTATTGCAATACACTTTAACTACAGATTTTGGATCTAATATCTGGGACATGGCCTATCCCAACTTGAAAAATTATAACGTCATTGAAAACACAGTCGATGCCGGTAATAATTACAGAGCAATTGCAAAGACGATGAAGGCCTTACTGTTTTCCCGTTTGGTGGATATCTATAACAATATACCTTACACGGACGCATTAAATGGTGGAACAAATAATTTTCCTACCTACGATGATGCTGCATCAGTGTATAAAGCCCAGGTGGATCAATTGGATTCAGCAGTGGCCTTGATCAACTCTGCCGCTACTTCGGATGCTGCTCCAGGCGATGACGATATTATGTTTAGTGGCGATATGGATGCCTGGAAGACTTTTGCCAATACAGTAAAGCTGAAGATATTAATGCATCTGACACAAACGTCCGATGGTCCGGGCTATATCCAGTCAAAATTGAGCGGGATGACCACCGCTGATTTTATTGGAACAGGTGCTGACGCCGGGGTTAACCCAGGGTACTCTAATGACGCCAACAACCATCAGACTCCTTTATGGAATGATATAGGCTCCAACACATCAGGAACAACCTATACTAACAATGCTTATTTCAGGGCAAATAGTTATGCGGTTAATTTTTACCAAAGTACAAACGATCCACGCATTGGACTGTTCTATTCGCCCAATAGCGCCGGGGCTATCCAGGGTCGCGCTTTTGGAAGCACTGCTTTGGAGCACAACGATGTGATCTCAGGCATCGGTGGGCCCAGCTTGGGTAAAAATCCAGCCACTACCGGCTCATTGCAAGATCCTGGTCAACCCGCATATATCATTACATCTACCGAAAGCTTGTTTTTGCAGGCAGAGGCAGTGCAAAGAGGATTCTTACCGGGAAATGCAGCCGCATTATACCAGTCGGCTGTTGAAGAGTCATTCCGCTTATTGGGTGTAGCCAATTATGCAACTGCCGCTGCAACATATACTGCCCAGGCAGGTGACGCAACTAATTTTGCCGGATCGTCGAACAAGATAAAAACAATTATTACTCAAAAATGGGCTGCGTTAAATACAATTGATCCCGTGGAATCATGGAGTGATTGGAGAAGATTGGGAATCCCTTCTAATCTGCCCATATCTATTTATCCGGGAACTACTGCTCCACATATTCCTTACAGGTTATTGTATCCAACTTCAGAATATAATTACAATGGTCAGAATGTGAGCGGGCAGGGCAATATCGATGCGATAACATCTAAGATTTTCTGGATGCCTTAAACTAATTCAAAATGAAAAAAATGAAAATAGATATGAAAAAATTTATCAGTATATGTGCGGTCGTCTCTTTTCTGATATCCCTTACGGGGTGTTTGAAGGACGATCCTCTCAATGACTTTAAGAGTACTGCAAAACCTATCATTGAGTTGCCTTACCATGGCCTGGAAGGTTTTGCGTCAGACGCTGTATTGGCTGCCGGAAAGGTGGATCCCATAGTCCAACCAATAGTAGTCAATATTGCTTCAGTTGATCCATTGTCATCTTCAGTGAATTTTACACTAGCCGTCGATGATGCCTTAAGAACACAATACAATGCAACCGGAGGTGTGCAATATGAAGCGCTTCCAGATTCTACTTATTCATTTACGGAAAAGAGTGGAACGATCAGTGCTGGTTCAAGGCTTGACACTTTATACGTCACTTTTTTCCCTGAAAAAGTTGATCCAACCATCAACTATATGCTGCCAATCAAAATTGCAGATGCTTCGGGGCAAACCATAAGCGGTAATTTTGGGGCGGCTTATTTTCACATGATTGGCAATCCATTGGCAGGTAACTATAACTGGGATTTCAAAAGATGGCCGAACAACATTGGACCCGCCTCCGGTCCTCCGGATGGAGCGTCGTTTACCGACGTTGCTACATTCTTACCTGATGACCCAACGACAATAGAAGCTCCCTCTGGATACTACACTGGACAACCTTATATTTTGACCTTTGATAACAACAATGGCACGCTCTCTAATTTTAAAGTTAAATCAAGTGACGCTATGCTGGCTGATTTTGATGCGGGCGGCATTACCGTTATTGAGGCACCAAGCTTATTGATAGCAGATCCGGTTACAAAACATTTTCAGATTAAAATGATCGTGTTCAATGGGTCAGCATTTAGATATTGCCTTGATGATTTCACACCGCAGTGAGCAATGAATTGTTCAGAGGCATAGTAGAACTCGAAGTTTGACTTCAGAAGAAACAGTTGCCCTGAGCACTCAATAAAAAAGCTATTTCATTTAGGAATAGCTTTTTTGTTTATTCAAATCCCTTAATCAAATTATTTGAATCGTTATGAAAACAATTTTCTTGTCTTTGATTTTTCTCGTTGGTACAACCTTCATTGTTTACAGTCAGTCGGACTCCGCTTCAAGGAAGCAAACACTGCACGGAGTAGTAAAGAATGAAAAAAATAAACCCATACAAAATGCACGCGTGATCGTTGAAGGTGAGGAGTCCGGAACCGTAACCGACAGCCTGGGATATTTTAAAATAGATGCAAAGCCTAATGCCGTATTAATTATCAATGCTGACGGTTATGACCCCTTGATGCAGGAAATCAAGAGTAAAGAGTTGATCCAGGCGGTAATGGTAAAAACCAGATCATCGAATGATCATGCCGGCTCTAATGAAATTCTTAAGCAACAAACTCTTTCCAGGTCATTCGACGATTTTGAAAAGGGAGGAACGGGACCGATGTCACATACCGGCCTACTTCCAGTGATTCATCAAAATGAAGATACAAAAGGAAGTCGTTACTATTTTAAGGACTGGGTGAGGGGAACCGTGGTTGACAAGAGCGGTGCTATCGTTAGTGACGAATACTGTTTATTCAATTACGATAAGATGGCACACGCTTTACTTGTGACCAAAGACAAAAAATCAATGATCCAGGTAAATTCTTCGGATATACAATCCTTCATTTTAGAAGATCGAAACGGTAAATATAGTTTTGAAAGAAAACCTTCGATCAATGACAAGGATTTTCTTATTCAGCTGGCTAAGTCCGGTGGAAAATATTCTTTGTACAAGGCAATAAAGACAAAATTTCAGAAAGCAGATTATGCAACTACCGGATTGACTGAATCGGGCAAGAATTACGATGAGTTTATAGATGAGGCTACTTACTACATTCTTCCCGCCGACGAAAAGCAAGTTATAACAGTTGAATTAAAGAAGAAGGCGATAAAGAATGCTCTTCCCAACGAGCAGGAAAAAGTAAATTCTTATTTCGCAGAACACAAGAGTGATTTTATCAATGAATCTTTCCTTATTGGCCTGGTTAATGATCTCAACAAGTGATCTTGCAAAGAGAATAGATAGAAGAAGAGATCCGTAAAGATCTCTTCTTCTTTGTTTAATCACCACTTGTATTAAAATCCTTTCTTGTCTTCGGCCGGTAATTTTGAAATGACATAATCTGATTGCTCGGTAAGACCTGCTTCTTTCTTCTTTGCAGCCAGCCCCTTCAGTAATACACCATTAATATATGGATCTGTTTGTCCTTTAAACGCCTCAGGGATCGCATCACGGAATGTGACGATGTCGTCAATCCCTCTTTTGAAAATATCGGCATTTTTTGTCTTGCCAAGAAAGTCTCCCATGGACTGCAACAAGTTAAATTTATTCTGAGAGAGGGGCATCGACTCAAAATTTTTCAAGATCATTTCGGCAGAGGATTCATCACCTGACTCAATCATGATCGCTGTTATCGCTGAAGAAAGGTTTCCTTTCGCAGGTTGCTGCGCCAGGCGTCTTGCTTCGGCTAAAGCACCCAAGCTATCAATATCGGACAAGGCCTCCAGGGCATTTCCTGCAACAGAGTAGGATGAGTCATTGGTTGCTGCTTTAAATAATGAAGCATATTCAGGTTTTTTGTAAGTTCCAAGTTTTGCGATCGCTGCAGCCCTTACAGTTTTTTTAGGATCATTTTTAGCAAGATCAAGCAACACTGGTTCTACTTCCTTTCTCACAAGATCTTTTTTCATATCAATATGGCTAAGCGTGAAGCCTCTAAGCCCTTCGTATTTGTCCTTAAGCGCAGTTTTTAAAAAGGTAACGGCCTTCGCATCATCCTGGTGTTTAGACGCAAAGTCAATGGCCTCTCTTCTATCAAGATAGCTGCCGGCATATTTGTATTGATGGATATATTCATCCAGTGTTTTGTTCTCTTTCTTAGTGCAAAGAAGAATTTTATCGCCATCAAAATTAACAAGGTCGGGTTTTGAGGAGGCAGCAAACGAAAATGTATCGGACTTGTTTTGAGCCCAAACTTTATATCTTGTTTTGTTAGCCCCATTATAAACGTCTATGGCAACGGGAAGTTTGAACACTTTATCGCCAGCTTGTGTCTGGTTAACGATCACCTGAACTTTTTTTGCAGCGTCATCGTAGCTATAATTGATGTCCAGGCTTGGATTGCCGGCTCCATAATACCACTGGTTCCAGTACCAGTTAAGGTCTTTGCCTGTAACCTCTTCAAATGCCAATCGAAGCTGTTGTGCTTCGGCAGATTTGAACTTATTTGTTGTGAGGTATAGATTCAATGCCTTGAAGAAGGCGCTATCTCCGACATAATTACGGAGCATATGAAGAATGCGGCCGCCCTTATTATAGCTCACAGCATCAAATACGTCTTCCTTATCGTTATAATAAAACCGCACCAGGTCTTTTTTTACACTGTTGCTTTGAAGATATCCTTGCATATCACCAAAGTTTTGATCGTCACCTGCATCTTTTCCATATTTATATTCACTCCACAAGGTCTCACTGTAATTGGCAAATGATTCGTTAAGGGTGATATTACTCCAGCTTTCTGTTGTTACATAATCACCAAACCATTGATGGAATAATTCATGGGCTACTACCATTTCCCATCCATTTCCATCAGTCAATTCTCTTGCATCCTGTTGTGCAGCGTCTGAATGCAAAGTGGCCGTGGTATTTTCCATAGCACCACTTACATAATCATGACCTGTTATTTGGGAGTACTTTGCCCAGGGATAATCTACCCCGGTTATTTTCGAATAAAAACCGATCATCTCGGGCGTGAGACCAAAAATCTTCCTTGCAACAGAAGCATACTCCTTATCTACATAATAACTTACCTCTTTGTCTTTGTATGAATCTTTAATGATGGCATAATCGCCAACTCCCATAAACAAGAGATAGGGAGCATGCGGCAATTCCATTTTCCATGTGTCGGTTCGTGTGCCATCGGCATTTTTTTTCTGGCTAGCCAGCTTGCCATTTGAAAGCGTTACGTATTTAGTCGGAACCGTCATCGCAATCTCGTCGGTCATTTTCTGATTGGGTTTGTCAATGGTTGGCAACCAAACAGAATTGGCCTCAGTTTCACCCTGTGTCCAGATTTCGGTGGGTTTATTCTTGTCTTCCCCTGTTGGATTGATAAAATACAAACCCTTCGCATTCGTAATGGCAGCACTTCCTTTCACCTTCACCTCATTCGGTTTTGAAGTATAGTCAATGAAAACAGTGTACTGCTCTCCGCCTTTGTATGTTTTATCAAGATGAATATTCAATTGCAGGCCATCATAGTCATATTTTAATGGTGTTTCTTTCCCATTGGTCACCATAGCTATTTTGTGAATATCCATTCCTTTTGCATCAAGACGTAAGGAATCGGTAGGATAGAAGTGCGGCTTCAGCGTTATCCATGCTTTACCGTACATATAGGATTTACTGAAATCAAATTTAGCGTCCAGTTTTGTATGGACAAGGTCATTGATCTTTGTCGATGTTTCGCGGTACTGTTTTTTCCAGCTCGTATCAGCGGGCTGGCCTGGCTGGGCGACCAGTAAGCGATTCATGATTAGCAATAGCACACAGATCGATAGTTTCTTCATTGCATAAATTTTTTAGGAGCACAAAAATAGAGTGAACGACTCATTGCTGTGTATAAATTTTTATATATGGTTGGGCTTTTAACAGGCTGTATAGTTAGAATTGATTTAAATTTGAAGTGAAACCCGGCTTTTATATGAAGCGAGTCTTATTGATCTCTTTTTTTGCACTGTTTGCGACTTTGGTAAGTGCTCAGAAGATCTATTTTATTTATCTGCAAACAGAAACAGGTGAACCTTTTTTTGTCCGGATGAATGATAAGCTTTATAGTTCGGAACCCTCCGGATATTTGATCCTTCCCAGGTTAAAAGACAGTACATATAAGTTCAAATTGGGTTTTCCCTCAAAGGATATTGATCTCGATTTCACCACCTCCATTAACAAAAAGGACCATGGATATCTTATAAAAAACTTGGGTGATAAAGGTTGGGGTCTTTTTGATCTGCAATCGCTGGACCTGCAGATGTCTACGTCGAATGTGAAAAAAGAAACAGGGTTTGACAATAACAATAATACAAATACGCAGGTGAATGCATTTACTGCTTTACTTGCTAAGGCGGCAGATGATCCCTCATTACGGCAAAATACTGTTTTTGCAAAAGACGTGGAGAAAAAACCGGTCGTTGTTCAAACAGTTGACAAAGAGGAAAAGAAACCGGCAGTTACAGATGCTGTCGTGAAAGAAGTCCAAAAGGACTCTCCAACGGAGTCCGGTCGGACACTCGGAGATAAAAAGCCGAACCAGGTTACACAACCAACGGCAAAGCAGGACGTAATTAAAAAGGGAATTGTAACAGACGCTCCGAAGGAAGACTCTCAAAAGAACGTTATAAGTCAAAGTGATGTCTATAAAAGGTCAGAGGTTGTAAAACTTTCGGAAGGGAATAGTACCGATGGATTTGAATCTGTATATGTGGATCGAAACTCCGATGGAACAAAAGACACTATAAGAATATTCATTCCAGCTGAAAAGACCGCAGCAGCGGTTAAAGAAGAGTCAAAAATTGATTCAACTGCAAGCACAAAAAACTTAGATACACGTGCCGATACGTCGGTAGCATCGAATAAGCCTAAAGAAGAGCCTACGAAGATGGAGACCAAAAAATGGTGGCAAATTTCAATCGGAAAGAATAAGAATGAAACCACTGCAAAGGACAACTCAAAGGATGATTCAACACCTGAAACGAAAAATTTAAATGCCTCTTCGGATACGTCGCAAGTAGTGAATAAGGCCAAGGAAGAGCCAAAAAAGGAGGAGACCAAAAAATGGTGGCAAATTTCAATCGGAAAGGATAAGAATGAAGCGGCTGAAGCTAAGAAATGTCAGACTGTTGCCAATAATGACGATTTTTTAAAGTTGAGAAGAAAGATGGCCTCCAGGACCAATGACGATGGGATGCTGGATGAGGCAAGAAAATATTTTAAATCCACATGTTTTTCGACAGAACAAATAAAAAACCTGAGCACCATGTTTCTCTCCAATGCCGGCAAGTTGAATTTCTTTACGGTAGCATATAACTACACCACAGATGTTGAAAACTTTTCTTCCCTCCAATCTGAACTAAAAGATGAAGATTATGTAAATCGGTTCAAAGAAATGCTGCATAATTAATGTTGTTATGCCACGTTACTTTCTTGAAGTTTCATATAAAGGAACAAACTACAGTGGCTTTCAAATTCAGCAAAATGCAAATTCCATCCAGGAGGAAATAGAAAAGGCATTTCAAATTTTACAAAAAGAAAAAATTGGTTTAACCGGGTCATCACGAACCGATGCAGGCGTGCATGCCTTACAGAATTTTTTTCATTTTGATTTCGAAGGAGAAATAAATCCCCATTTTGTATATAAAATGAATGCGATTCTGCCGGATGATATCGTTCTTCAAAAACTAATGCCGGTAGGCAATGAAGCACATTGTCGATTCGATGCGATAAGCCGTGAGTATAAATATTTCATCTATCGGCATAAGGATCCATTTTTAGAGGACCGGGCATTTTATTTTCCATATAAATTAAATATACAATTGATGCAGGAAGCTGCTGCCATGATACAGACCTACAGAGATTTTACTTCCTTTTCGAAGCGGAAAACCCAGGTAAAGACGTTCAATTGCCACATTATGGCAAGTGATTGGCAATGGGATAATGGGCGCCTGGTATTTTATGTAAGGGGTGATCGGTTTTTGCGCGGAATGGTCAGAGCTTTAGTGGCAACAATGTTGAAAATTGGCCGTGGCAAAATGACTATCCCAGAATTCAAAAATGTGATTGAAGAAAAAGACTGTTCGAAAGCAAGTTTTGCTGCCCCTTCCATGGGGCTTTTTTTAGTGCGGGTAAACTTTCCGAAAAACTACTTTGAACGACGGTAAATTTTTTTTATTGTCTGAAAGCTTTGCTGGCGGCCATCTTTGATAACTCCAATTTTTTATTTTTAAAAAAGATTTGCGGGTAAATCCCTCCTGCTTATCTTTGCGTCCCGCTTTAAAAATAAACGGAATCAGTTCTCTGAAAATATTCATCCGAAGTATGTTTTTGGTTACTGTCTGATGAGTGAATTGTGTGACGAATGTGAACAATTATCGCAGTAAAAATTTGCTGTGAAATCATCATACTGTATTTTTGCAGTCCGTCCTAAAAATTTTTCATTTAGTTCTCTTAAGGAAATTGAAAATCAGCTAAAAACCTGTAAAAAAGTTTTGGCTGAGAATAATATGGCTCGTACATTTGCACTCCCAAAAATGGGAGGCGAATAAGCCGAAAGATCTTTGAAAGTTGGGAAGCAACAGCACGTCCCGATTTAATCGGGACAATAGGTAAGTCAAAGCGAAAACAATTCGATTTGACACGTTAATTCTTTGAATTAATAATGTCAGCATCAAACAACATTTACAATGGAGAGTTTGATCCTGGCTCAGGATGAACGCTAGCGGCAGG
>Ga0163163_10003036_pt1 | contig 14219 bp, 11 predicted proteins | sample S65metaG_FD_119766 | JGI IMG/M metagenome (GOLD analysis project Ga0163163, IMG submission 119766) | Switchgrass rhizosphere microbial communities from Kellogg Biological Station, Michigan, USA - S6-5 metaG | ecosystem: Host-associated > Plants > Roots > Rhizosphere > Soil | place: USA... | reverse complement strand
CGGCCCTGGTCGGCGACGGCGAGCAGCGGGGTCGCCGGGGACAGGTGCTGGGTGGCGCTCCAGGCCGCCTCGTCCGCGCCGATCACCGCGTCGTCGGGCAGTGGCGCGGCGACGGCGGCCAGGCGCATCTCCTCCCGGCGGGCCGGCGGGGTGTGCAGGAGCCGCGACAGGCTCACGATGGCGACCGGGTGACCCGCCAGGTCGACCACCGGGTACGCCCGATGCGGACGCCCGGAGGCCTGCTCGACGACGAACGACTCGACGCTCTGACCGTCGAGACCGTAGACCGGCTGCGTGGTCATGATGTCCCGGACCCGGCGGGCGCCCAGTGACTGGCGCATCCGGGACACGGCGACCTCGGCCCGGGCGCTGCCGATGAGGAACCAGCCGAGCAGGATGAACCACAGCCCGGCGGTGTCGCGCCAGGCGACGATGCGCACCAGGCCGACGGCACCGAGCGCCACGCCGAGGCCGACCCCGGCGCGGTCGGCCGCGACCTGGGACGCGAACCGGTCGCCCCGCAGCTTCCACAGGATCGCCCGGAGCACCCGGCCACCGTCCAGTGGCGCGCCGGGCAGCAGGTTGAATACGCACAGGATCACGTTCACCCAGGCCAACCAGGCCAGGCCGACCACCAGAAGCCTGCTCGCGCCGGCGAGCTCCGCCAGCACGGCACCGCCGCCCGCGACGACGCCGACTCCGAGGCTGGTGAGCGGACCGGCGGCCGCGACCAGGAACTCGGCCCGCGGCGTCGGCGTCTCACCGTCCAATTCGGACACTCCGCCGAGCAGCCACAGGGTGATCCGCTTGACCCCCACCCGGTAGTGGTGCGCGACAAGGGAATGAGCGAGCTCGTGCGCGAGCAGGGCGGCGAGGAACAACACCGCCACGACCACGGCGACCAGCCCGTACCCGAGGGCGCTGTGGCCGGGCGCCGCCCTCGGCAGGATGACGGCACCCAGCTCGTACCCGAGCAGAGCGCCGATGAAGAGAACGGTCCAGTGTGCGCCGATATTGATTCCGGCGATCCGGCCGAGGTGCACCGATTGCCGCATCGACCTCACCCCCACATCAAGTCTGGGCCGGGAGTTCGTTCGGCACCATGGAACTTTCCCGTACCGGTGGTGCGGCTGATTCCTCTGTGGCCCTACGAGAGCACACGGCGGCGGAAGTTGCGCAGCCCGAGGGACAGGAAGGCGGCCGCGAAACCGAGCAGCACCGGCACGACGAGGAACAGGGACAGGTGCGGCGCATCGGTAAACGCGGCCCGCATCCCCTCGTTCACGTAGATCAGCGGGTTGAGCAGGACGAGCGTCTGCAGCCAGTGCCAGCCACCGATCGTGACCGGAGCGAGGCGGCTCCACTCGTAGTAGGTACCGCCGAGGAACGTGATGGGCAGGATGATGAAGCCGAACATGAGGCCGATGTTGCGGGGCTCGAAGCTGGTGCCGAGCACCAGCCCCAGTCCGGCCATCGCCACGCACGACAAGGGAACCAGCGTCAGGATGAGCGGCCAGTGCAGGCTCAGGTGGGCCTCGACGCCCGGAGCGTGCACGACCGCCGCGATCGGCAGGACAAGGGCGGCCGCCAGCAGGCCCTGCGCGGAACCGGAGATCACCTTCGCCACCGCGACGAGCCAGATCGGGCAGGGCGCCTGAACCCGGTCCTCGATCTCGCGCGTGTAGCCGAACTCCTGGGCCATCGCGAGGGCGATCGACTGCACGCCCTGGAACATCACCGAGATGCCGACGACGCCGGGCACGAGCACGGTGGCGAAGTTGGACTGGGCGTTCGTGGCCGTACCTCCGATGCCCTGCCCGATCTTCGGAAACACGTACAGGAACACGAAGCACAGCAGGAACGGCTGGATCAGGGTGCGTAGCGCGAACTCGGCGGGATGCTTGCGCAGCACGATCAGGTCGCGCAACAGCAACGCGCCGAGCGCACTCGCGCTCGACGCGACAACCGACCTCGTCGGCCTGGTCGTGATCGCGTGGACGGTCACTTCTCGCGAAGTTCCTTGCCGGTCAGCTCGATGAAGACGGTCTCCAAGGTGGGCTCGGCCACGGACAGGTCGACGATCGGGTGGCCGGTGCCCTCGACGGCGTTCACCACCTGGGCGACCAGGTTCGGCGCGGCGGTGACGTGAGCCTCGAGGCCGCCCTCGATCGGCCTGGTGCGGGTGACCTCCGGCAGGGCCTGGCGCAGCGCCGAGGCCAGGTCCGCCGGGGCGGCGTCGGACCGGACCGAGACGACCGTGTCCGCGCCGACGCCGCGCTTGAGGGCCGAGGGCGTATCCAGCGCGACCACCCTCCCCTGGTCGATGATGGCGACGCGCTCGCACAGGCGATCCGCCTCGTCCATGTTGTGGGTGGTCAGGACCACCGTCTGCCCCTGCCGGTGAAGGTCGCCGAGCATGTCCCAGAGCGCGAGCCGGCTCTGTGGATCCAGCCCGGCCGACGGCTCGTCGAGGAACAACACCGCCGGCCGATGGAAGACCGCCCGGGCCACCATCAGCCGCTGGGCCATGCCACCGGAGAGGGCGTACACCGAAGCGGACGCCCAGTTGGACAACTGGAACCGGGCCAGCAGCTCGTCGGCGGTGGCGCGTGACCTCCGCCGGCTGATGCCGAACAGGCGGCCGTGCAGGTACAGGTTCTCCCAGACCGTCAGCTGCCGATCGAGCGTGTTCTGCTGCGATACGATGCCGGTCAACTGTTTGGCCAAGGCCGGACGGGCCACCACGTCGACGCCGCCGACGACCGCGCGCCCGGAGGTCGGTACGACGCGGGTGGTGAGCATGCCGGCGGTCGTCGTCTTCCCCGCACCGTTGGGTCCGAGCAGACCGAAGATCTCGCCCGGCCGGACCATCAGGCTGAGCCGGTCCACGGCGGCGACCGCCGACCCCCGGTAGACCTTGGTCAGGTTCTCGGTCTCGATGATCCCGTCCGCCGAGCCGGTGGCCACCGGGCCAAGACTATGCCGCCGGTTTCCACCGTTGCCCTCCATTCGAGGGTTCCGCTGCGGCGAGCGGCCGGCGAAGGCCGGTGTTCAGTTGGCGAAGCGCTCCCACGCGGACTGGCGCTTCATGCCCAGCGCCTCGCCGATCTTGTCCCAGGACAGCTCACGCCGACGGGCCTCGCCGACCCACGCCCGCAGGTCGTCGTCGACCTGGTCGCGGACCGCCTCGATGCGGGGCAGGTGCGCCAGCAGAGCCTGGTCGTCGATCTGGTCCCAGACGGGTACGCGCGGCGAGGCACCACGCCTGGGCTTGCTGGCCACGATCTGAGCGCAAAGGTCGATGCACTCGTTGCAGATGAAGACGCCGGCCCCGGCGACCAGGGTGTCGACGGAGTCGGCGTCCTTGGTACAGAACGAGCACCTGTTCGGCATCGCACTCTCCTTCTCCAGGGTGTCAGGGTGCACCTGACATCATGCCGTCAGGAACTCCCTGACGCAAGGGCATGCACCGGGATCTACAGTGGACACTGCGACGCAGCCACGCATGCGAATGCCGGCACGTGCGTACCGTCACCGGTGGGGTCTGCGACAATGTGCCAGACGTCGCCGGCCCGCCCCCCGGTCGACGGCGGCGGGAGTTGACGAACACGGAACGCTTCACCGCGGTTGGCGCGGACACCACGAGGGCGGCCGCGTCGCCATCATGGTGGCGGCCGGCTCACGTCGCGTCCCGCTCGGCCCAAGGCCGTCCGTACGAGACCGGTTTCCGACCCGACATCGAAGGGTTGCGGGCGGTCGCGATCCTCGCGGTGCTCGGCTTCCACGCGGCCCTGCCCGTCATGCCCGGCGGGTATGTCGGCGTCGACGTCTTCTTCGTGATCTCCGGGTACCTGATCACCGGGATGCTGCTGGCCGAGGTCGAGAAGCGGGGCCGGTTCTCGCTGATGCGCTTCTACGCCAGGCGAGCTCGGCGGATCCTGCCCGCCGCCGGCGTGGTGCTGGTGGTGACGAGCATCGCGAGCGCGGTGTGGCTATCTCCGTTGCGCCGGCAGGACGTCGCGTACGACACGATCGCTGCCGCCCTCAACGTCAGCAACTGGCGCTTCATCGCCCAGCAGACCGACTACCTGGCCCAGGGACGGGCGGAGAGCCCGCTGCTGCACTACTGGTCCCTCGCGGTCGAGGAGCAGTTCTATCTGGTGTGGGCGCCGCTGGCCCTGCTCATCGTGGTGCTCGCGATCCGACTGCGGCGCTCACCGGTCGCACTGCTCACCGTGGGCGTCGCGGTTCTGACGGCCGTCTCCTTCGTCACCTGCCTGCGGTGGACCGCCACCGACGTCCCGCTGGCCTACCTCGGTTCGCCGTCGCGGGGATGGCAGTTCGGCGTGGGTGCGCTCGGCGCGCTGGCCGCTCCGGCGATCGCCCGGCGATGGATTCGGGTACGGCCGATGGTGCCGATCCTGCTCGGTCTGGCCGGCGGCGCCTCGGTGCTCTGGGCCTGCGTGGGCTTCGACAACAACACGCCCTACCCGGGAATCGCGGCGGCGCTGCCGACCGTCGGCACGGTGGCGGTGATCCTCGCCGGCACCTCGGCTGGACGGCAGGTTGGCATCGGGCGGGTGCTGGCCACGGGTGGAATGCGGGCGATCGGCCGGCTCTCGTACTCGTGGTATCTGTGGCACTGGCCGGTTCTGGTGATCTGGGAGGCTCGGTTCGGTCCGATGGGCTGGCCGGTGAAGCTGGCCCTCGTCGCCGCGTCCGGCGTGCCGGCCTGGTTGACGCTGCGCTTCGTGGAGAACCCGGTGCGGCTCTCGCCGCGGATCGGCGCCACACCCTGGCGCGGCCTGGCGGCGGGCCTCGCCTCCGTCGCGCTGGCCGTGGCCGGCGGCGTTGCGTTGAACGCGAACGCGATCCGGGCGCTCGACCGTTACAGCGCCCCCGTCGCGCTGCCCACCCCGGCGGCGAGCCAGCCGGTGCCCGCCGCCAACCAGGTCGCGCCGATCGACGAGGGCCACCTGTACCTGCCGCCGTACCCGGTGATCCCGCCTGGTCCACCGCGACCATCGCCGCGGGATGCGCGCGTGGACTACCCGGGTGTCGGCGCCTGCCAGATCTCGACCGGCTCGACCGTCAACGGCTCATGCATATTCGGCGATGCCTCGAGCCCGGACCGCATCGTGCTGCTCGGCGACTCGCACGCGATGGAGTGGTTCCCCGCGCTGATGGAGATCGCCCGACCCCGGGGCTGGGCGATCGAGGTGCTCGGCAAGGCCGGCTGCCCGGTGTCCACAATGGTCATCGAGAGCCGCAATGTGCCGGAGTTCTACCGGGAGTGCGCCGTCTGGCGGGAGGGCGCCCTCGACCGCATCGCCCGCGAACCACGACCGAAGATCATCTTCGTGGGTACGTTGATGGAAGAGGCGTACACCGGCCCGACCTACATCAGCGCCTGGGACGACAGCCTCACCCGCCTGAAGGCGACCGGCGCGCCGATCGTGTACTTCCGCGACACGCCATACCCGGGCAAGGACATCCCGGACTGCGTCTCCGGCATGGCGATCGGCAGTGACGCCTGCGACTTCGCCCGCAGCTCCTCGCTGTTCCCGGACGGCATGGCCAACCTGATCGCGGCGGACAGACGGCCCGGCGTGTACCTGGTGGATCTCACCAACGCCTTGTGTCCACATGCGACTTGTCCGGCGGTCATCGACGGCATCCTCACCTACGTCGACCATTCACACATCACCGCTACCGCCTCCCGGATCCTCGCCGCGCGGGTGCAACAACAACTGGAGACGGACGGCCTGCTTCACTGACCGCATGAACTACGCGTTCTGCTCGACCGGTACCGAGTGGGTGGTGGTCGCGGTCGCCGGCTGCGATCGCGCGGCCGCCGGCAGGGTGATGAGCATGGCGAGACCGGCCACCACGTAGCCGGCACCCTGGACCGCGAGCACCGGGATGATGCCCACGTACTGCCCGAGGAACCCGGCCCCGAGGGTGCCCACCATGACGGCCACGCCCTCGGCCGCGCCGAGCGAACCGAACACCCTCCCGCGATGGGAGTCCACAGTGGAGCGCTGAAACAGCGTCATGAATCCGGCCAGCATCAGCGCGCCGGGCAAGCCGACCACGACCATGCCGACGGCGGCCGGCCAGACGGCCACGTACGCCAACGGGTACAGGAAGATGGCCAGGTCGATCGCGCCGAACACCATCGCGGTGATGCCGAGCAGCCGGGCCGGCGACACGCGGTGGCCGATCGCGGCCGCGACAAGACCGCCGACGATCCCGCCCACCGCCTGAACCGCCACCACCACGCCGTACGCCTCGTTGCTGCCGTGCAGGACCTGCCGCACGAACGGGGCGAACAGCGTGCTCATGATGCCTTCGCCAACCGTAGTCGCCAGCAGGAAGATCGCCAGCAGCCGCAACACCCGGTTGTGGCCGACCAGCCGCAGCCCGTCCATCCACTCTCGACGGAGCTGGGCGATCCGGTCGGCCAACGCCGTCGCGGGCTGCTTACCGGCTTGCGCGTCCGGAACCTCGACCCGACCGCTGGTGCGCAGCGCGGCGACCATCCCGGCACAGATGAGGAAGCTCGCCGAGTCCACCAGGGTGACCGCGATCAGTCCGCCGGCCGCGGCGACCACGCCGCCGATCGCCGATCCGACCAACCGGGACAGGTCGCGGGTCTGACCGTTCAACGCGTTCGCCGTGATCAGCTGGTCGTCGTCGACGAGTCGCGGTAGCAGGGCCTGCTCGGCCGGAACGAAGAACTGCGCGACCGACGACTCGTAGAACAGCACGATGAAGACGACCCAGACCCGGCTCGCGTCGTGCACCAGCAGCAGCGGCAGCAGGCCGACCGCGAGCAGGAGGTTGGTCACGACCATGGTCCGCCGGCGGTCCCACCGGTCGACGAAGACGCCGGCCACCGATCCCAGCAACAGCTGCGGAACGAACGACGACAGCATCAGGATCGCCGATACGACGGTCGAATTGGTCAGGACGAAGACGTGGTAGACCAGGCCGATCCGGAGGATCCAGTCCCCGACCATCGACACCAGACCCGCCGACAGCACGAGCCGGAGGTCACGGTGACCGGCCAGGACACGGAGGATGGCGCGCACGGGAGCTCCTCGCACTATGACGTCTCTTCGCTGTCATAGTGGCGTCATAGCGACGTCTCGTCAAGTCCAGATCTTGGTGGTTGGTGGTAGCCCTGGCTACCACCAACCACCAAGATCTGAAAACACGTCACGCAGCGGCGGTACCAAGGTGTCGGCGAGGACAGGGTCGGTGGCGCGCAGCTCGTTCAGGAACGCGCGCGCTCCCGCGACCAGCGCGCGTCGCAGCTCGGCCGGCTCGAGGGAGGCGACGAGCGCCGCCCGCAGCGGCCTGGTCACCTCGGCCGGGAGGTGGTCGGCTCCCTTGGCGTAGCTGACCGCCTCACCGAGTCGTGCGCTGGCGAGGGCGAGGGTGTTGTCCCGGACCGCGCTGACCCAGTGCTCCGCCTGCCACAGGCGGCCTCGTTCGATGCAGGCGCGCGCGTGCAGGATGTGATGCCAGGTGTGGCCGATCAGCAGACCGATGTCGACGGTCTCGGCCCGGTGCGATGCCGGTTCGCCGAAGACGACCTGGAACCCGCCGTTGCCGAACGGCCCGAACTGCTCGGCGGGAGCGAAGCCCAGGTCTATCTCGAGTAGGTCGGGCAGGAGGAACGCACGGTACGTCCAGGCACCGGCGCGCACGTCGAAGTGGTGCAGCGCGCCGAGCTCCCGGTACACGAACGCGCTCCACGCGGACACCGCCTCGTCGACACCGACGCTGTCGTCGACTCCGAAGAAGAGGTCGATGTCGGACCACTCGTCCTCCGCGCCGACCGAGGCCGAGCCCGTGATCGCCGCGGCGGTGACCGACCGATCCCTGGTCGCACGATCGAGCAGCTGGGCGCGCAGCTCGCTGCGTCTGTCCACAGTGAACATCGACGGTCACCCGTCCGTCGGCGTCCTCACCGGACCCGGGATGCGGATCGTCTCGATCAGGAACGGACGAAGCTTGCGGCGCGGCTTGAACCACGGTGCGCTCTCGGCGCCCTTCGGGTCGGCCTTCCAGTGCCAGCGAATGTAGCTGGGGCCGATCCGCCGGACCCGGCGCAGCCCGACCGAGTAGATGGTGAGCGAGCCGTCGTTGGCCAGGTGCATGCGCAGGAAGGCCTTGAACCCCTCGATCCGCTGGCTCGCGTACAGCTCGTTGTAGTTGATCCCGAACAGGCTCGCCACAATGAGGTAGACCGCGACGACGATTGACGACACGATGCCGGCGGCGAGCCCGTAGACCACGTAGCGCGACACGTCATGGCCGGCCGACAGCACCTTGTTGGTGACGTCGTACGCGGTCTGCTGCCAGCCCGGGACCGGCTTCCAGAACGACAGGTCGAGGTTCGGGTACTTGTCCCAGACGGGCTTCACCAGTCGCCCGACCTCCAACTGGGCGGCGGTATGGCCGGCCGTGAGCAGCAGGACCCAGAACCATCGTCGACGGCCGGACGACAGGCCCGCCGCGAAGAACAGCGCCAGCAGGAAGAAGATTCCGCCCATGATCGACTCGCCGAGGCCGATCCCGTTGGGCTCGCGCTGCTGCGAGTACAGGAACAGGCCCTGCAACAGCGCCAGCATGATGACGAACGTGGGGTTGCGCAGCGGCAGGCGCACCGGCGCGCCCAGCCCCAGCCAGACCGAACGCCCCCACGACGGGAACCGCTTCTTGCGCTCGAACTTCCTGTCCACCATGGACTTCGGCGGTCGCATGTTCGGCGGCGGCACGGTCATCCGCTTGGGCAGCTTGCTTGTCCCGTACATGTACGCGCCACCGCCGCCGCAGGTGATGAGCTGGCGGGGCTCGCCGACCGAGTCGACGCTCTCGTACCGCGCGTAGTGGTGCAGGTCGCCGGAGAGCATCAGCGGGACGGTGACGTTCTTCGGCACCTGGCCCGTGCCGGCCCGCCGCTGTTCGAGCCATTGCACCTGCCCGGCCGGTTCGATGATCTTCCGCATGAAGTAGTCGACCGCGCTGTACTCGTTGTCCTCGGTCTGGCCCTCGACCCACGCCGGCTCGGGCGTGCACAGGATGACCCGGTCGCCCTCGGCCATGCCGTCGGCCACGATGCTGTGGAAGTACTCCAGCTGCGGGTCGTCGATGTGGGCGCCCTGCTGCGCGTCGAGCGCGAACAGCCACCAGTTGTGCGGCAGCTTGATGGCGAAGTAGCTGCGCTCCTGGCGCGTCTTCCAGCCACCGATCGTGGTGGCCAGGCCGGCGAAGATACGGAAGAACGCGGTCAGGCCGTCGTACCAGTCATGGTTGCCGGGCAGCGCGTAGATCGTCGGCTGCCGCTCGCCCTCCTCGACCGCCGGGAAGGCGGCGCGGAACGGGCCGCGCAGGCGGTCGTCGTACGCCGGTCCACTGGGGATCGGGTAGACCTGATCGCCGCCGAGCACCAGCACCTGGCCTCGCGGCAGCGGGGCCGTGCCCTTGACCGCGAGCTGCCGCTGGCCGAGCAGGTACGCCACCGCGTACGTCGCGTGGAAGCCGTCCCCGGTGTCGGCCGTGTAGTCCAGCCACATGCCGTTCGGCCCGCCGGTCTCCTCCAGGGCAGGCTGGTCGAACAGCATCTGGAGTTCGCGTTTGTCCAGGTATGCACCGAGCCGGTCGGCCAGCCCGACCTGCAGGCCGGTGGTCGCCAGCTGGATGGGCGCCAACCAGCTGACCGGCCGTCGCGGACGGAAGAAGTAGAACCGCAGATCCTTCCTGCGCATGCTCTTCGGTCGGGACGGGCCGGCGGTCGGGGGCGTGCTGACTTCGGGGGTCACAGCGGGGAACGGTAGACCGTGCCGCCACGGTACGGGAACACTCGACGCGCCAGATTTCCCGCCGACTCGGACGGCGCACCGACAAAGCTGGGCGAATCATACCCATTCTGGTATATCAATGTGCAAACGGCCAGCGCGGCCCGATGGCTACGTGCAGCACCACCGACAGGCTGAGCGCCGCAGGCCCGCGTCGGTGAGCAGACCGCCGGCGACGATGACGACGGTGGCGAGCGTTCGGCGGGTGAGTTGCAGCATCGCGGTGAAGGCGGCCGCTCCGATCGGCAGGAGCACCGGGTACGTCGGTGTATGACCGACTCCCGGCGTCGGGTCGACCAGGCCGCGCAGGTCGGCGTGACCCACCACGACCTGCCCGACCACGGCGAGCGCGGCCGCGATCGGCACCACGAAGAGCAGGCCGGCCAGGCCCAACCACGGCTGCTTCGCTAAAACCGACGTCACATCGCGGCGCCGTCGGGATCCATCACGAGCTCGGGTGCCATCGGCAGCGTCCGGATGCGCCGACCCGTCGCGTGGAACACCGCGTTCGCGATGGCCGCCGCGGCGCCGACCTGCCCGATCTCGCCGACTCCCTTGACCCCCAACGGATTGACCACCTCATCGGTCACCTCGACGAACTCCACGCCGACCTCGGGCGCGTCCGCGTTGACCGCCACCAGGTACTCGCCGAGGTTGTTGGCGGTCCAGCGCCCCGATCGCGGATCCATCCGGTTGCCCTCGAGCAGCGCCTGCCCGAGCCCCCACAGCATGCCGCCCATGAGCTGGCTGCGGGCGAGCTTCGGGTTGAGCACCCGGCCCGGGGCGAAGACCCCGAGCATGCGGCGCACCCGTACCAGTCCCAGGTCGGCATCGACCGCGACCTCGGCGAACTGGGCCCCGAAGGTGAGCAGCCCGTGCGGCGTGTCCAGTGGCGGCGGCGTCCAGCTGCCCAGTGCCTCCAGGTCCAGCTGGCGGTTGCGGCGTAGCATCTCCGCGTAGGACTCGCCGCCGCGCCCCGGGGCCGACATCTGTCCATCGTGGACGTCCACTGTGGTCGGATCGACGCCGTGCAGCGGCGACTTCTCGTCCGCGACCGCGGTGGCGATGAGCCGGTCACGCAGCGCGACGCAGGCGTTGTGCACCGCCGCGCTCACCATGCCGGCCCCCGATGAGCCCACCGCCGAGGAGGTGTTCGGGAACTCGGTGTCGCCGCACTCGAACCGGACCAGGTCGAGGCCCAGACCCAGGCCGTCGGCGGCGACCTGGGTCATCGCGGTCATCACCCCGGTGCCGATCTCCTGCGAGCTGGTCTGCACGACCGCGCTGCCGTCGGAGTACATCCGGGCCCGTGCGTGCTGCTCCGGCATGAAGAACGCGACCGGGTACGCGGCCGAGGCCATGCCGGTACCGAGCAGCCAGTGCCCCTCGCGGCGGGACCGGGGCGTGGGGTCGCGCCGGGCCCAGCCGAACCGCTCCGCGCCAAGGCGCAGGCACTCCGGCAGACCGTCGCTCGACCACGGGTGACCCATCGGATCGGTCGGCGTGTGGTTGCGCAGGCGCAGCTCCACCGGATCGATGCCGAGCTCGTACGCCAGCTCGTCCATCGCGGTCTCCAACGCGAAGACGCCGGCCGACTCACCCGGTGCGCGGGTGAAGGTGGGCGTCATCGTGTTGCCGCGGATCAGGTTGTGAACCCCGACGAAGTTGGCACAGCCGTACATCTGGCCCGTGGTCATGGTGGCCGGCTCGGCCCAGTCGTCGAAAGGCGAGGTGACGGAGAGCTTCTCGTGCCGCAGCGCGAGCAACCGGCCGTCGCGGTCGGCGCCGAGCGTGATGCGCTGCTCCTGTTCCTCGCGGTGGCCGTGGGAGTGGTATGTCTGCGGGCGCGTCAACGAGAGCTTGACCGGCCGCCCCACCTCGCGGGCGGCCATCGCGGCCAGCGTGACGTGCGGCCAGACCATCGCCTTGGAACCGAAGCCACCACCGACGAAGTTGGTGATGACCCGTACCTTGGCCAGCGGTACGCCCAGCAGCTGCGCGACGGTGAGCTGGCTCGCCCGTACGCCCATGGTGGAGTCGTACAGCGTGAGCCGGTCGCCGTCCCAGACCGCGGTCGTCGCGGGTGGTTCGAGCGCGTTGTGGACGTTGGCGGCGAACTGGCACGTGACGTCGATCCGGACCGGCGCGCCGGCCAGCGCGGCGTCGACATCCCCGCGCTCCATGCGCCCCGGGGCGAGCCCGCCGAAGAGCCGCTGCGCCTCGTACGCCCGATCCCGGCCCTCCTCGATCGTGGTCACGGACGGGGAGCGCTCGTAGCTGACCCTTACCAGTGAGGCGGCGTACTGCGCCCGCTCGTGGGTGTCGGCGACGACCATCGCGACCGGCTGGCCCCAGTAGTGGACGGTCTCGTCCTGCATCGGGAAGAAGCTCTGGCCCGGTGCGGCCTGACCGACCAGCGACGGCAGCAGGACCGGCGGTGACGCGACCTTCGGCAGGTCGTGGTGGGTGAGGACGGCGAGCACGCCCGCGGCGTTCAGGGCGTCACCGACGTCGATGCTGGTGATTCGTCCACTGGGGACGGTCGCACCGACCAGGGCGGCGTGGGTCAGGCGCGGCACCTTGATCTCGGCCGAGTACCGGGCAGTGCCGGTCACCTTCTCGATCCCGTCGACCCGGTTCACCGGAGTACCCGTCACGGTCATGACTTTTCTCCACGTGTGGCCTGACCCAGGGCGCGTACGATCACCCGTCGCGCGAACTCCACCTTGAACGCGTTGTGTTCACGGGGCGCCGCGTCCCGGAGTTCCTCGTCGGCGGCGGCCGCGAACTCCTCGACGGTCGCTGATCCTCCGGTCAGCCTGGCCTCGGCCCGCCGGGCGCGCCACGGTACGGTACCCACGCCGCCCAGCGAAAGCCGCAGGTCATCCACCCGGTCGTTGCGCACACGCGCGGCCGCGAAGACGGACACCAGGGCGAACTCGTACGACTCGCGGTCCCGGAACTTCAAGTAGAACGAGTCCCCGGCGAGCGGGTTGCCGGGCACGTCGATGGAGGCAATCAGCTCGCCGTACTCCAGCGGATGCTCCCGGTCGGGCGTATCGCCGGGCTCGAGGTAGAACGATCCGATCGGGATCGAACGGGCGCCGCTCGGCCCGATCGTCTGCACCACCGCGTCGAGCGCCACCAGCGCGACGGCGAGGTCGGACGGGTGGGTGGCGATGCACTTGTCGCTCGTACCGAGAATGGCGTGGGCGCGGTTGGCACCGTCCATTGCGGAGCATCCGGTGCCGGGCTCGCGCTTGTTGCAGGCGGACAGCCCGTCCCGGAAGTACGCGCACCTGGTGCGCTGACACAGGTTGCCGCCGATGGTGGCCATGTTCCGCAACTGTTCGGACGCGCCGAGCAGCAACGCCTCGGACATGCCCGGGAAGCGTTCCCGCACGCTCGGCGCGCGCGCCACGTCGCTCATCCGCGCCAACGCCCCGATGCGCACCCCGCCGTCGGGCAGGTCCTCGATCGCGGCCAGCGGGAGGTCGTTGATGTCGACCACCACGTCCGGCTCGATGACGCCGAGCCGGAGCAGGTCCACCTCGGTGGTACCGCCGGCCAGGAATGCGCGCCCCGGTGACGCGGTGACGGCGGCGACCGCCTCGTCGACGTCGGACACGCGGACGTAGCTGATCGGGCGCATGTCACTTCCCCTTGCGCTTGTTCTTTCCTTTTCCGGGCCCGCTCTTGTCCGCGCCTTCCATGGCCGCGCCGCCCCTAGCCGCACCGCCGCTGGCCGTGTCCCGCACCTCCCGGATCGCGTCGCGGATGTTCGGGTACGCCGCGCAGCGGCAGATGTTGCCGCTCATGTACTCGGCGATGTCCTCGTCGGTGGTCGCGTTGCCCTCTTGGAGAAGCGCGACGGCGGACATGATCTGGCCGGCCGTGCAGTAGCCGCACTGGAACGCGTCGTGTTCGATGAACGCGGTCTGCATCGGATGCGGCTCGCCGTCCGGGGCCAGCCCTTCGATGGTCGTGACCTCGTGACTCTCACACGTCATGGCCAGCGTCAGGCAGGCGAGCACCCGCCGGCCGTCGACCCAGACCGTGCAGGCGCCGCAGGTGCCCTGGTCGCACCCCTTCTTGGTGCCGGTCAGGTCGAGGTGTTCGCGCAGCGCGTCGAGCAGGCTGACTCTCGGCTCGAGTTCCACGGCGTAGGTGGATCCGTTGACAGTCAAGGCAACCGGCTCGGTGACCGGGCCGCGGATCACGATGTCCCGAGTACGGGTGCCGGTCGTGGACTGCTCCATCCTCATCGGGGTCTCCCAGCGTCCTGGATGGTGCCTTTCGCCAGGCTAGATGGCGGCTGGAGCGCGTGTCCGGAGAACGACGACGCTTGTG
>Ga0163163_10003035_pt1 | contig 14223 bp, 10 predicted proteins | sample S65metaG_FD_119766 | JGI IMG/M metagenome (GOLD analysis project Ga0163163, IMG submission 119766) | Switchgrass rhizosphere microbial communities from Kellogg Biological Station, Michigan, USA - S6-5 metaG | ecosystem: Host-associated > Plants > Roots > Rhizosphere > Soil | place: USA... | reverse complement strand
GCGAACGCCGGTATCTGCGCGGCGACGCTGCTCACCGCCGACGCGGACGTCACCTCCGACGATGTGACGCCCAACTTCAACGGCCATCTGATTTTCGCGCCGCCCGCCATATCGAGCCCGTCGACACTGTTCGGTCTCTACGTCTACGGTGGCGCCATCGATTCGTTCGATACGGGCCTCATCCACCAACAGGCAGGGTCGGACGCGTCGACGCACGACTGGTGGATTCAGTTCACGTCGGGTCACGCCTGCTACGGCGGCCCGTGCTACGGAGGGTTCCTCGGCATCGGAATCGCGGACGTCCCCTTCATCGACCCCAACCAGAACGGCGTCTATCTGTACGCCGACACTACCGGATCTCCGATTGCGCGCGCCGATTACCTGGGCCCGGCCGTCGACCTCGCGATCCCCGAGCCCGGCACCCTCAGCCTGCTGCTCGGCGCCTTGGGCGGCGGATGGCTCGCGCGGCGGCGACGAAAGGACAAAGTCCCCGACTCGAGCTGACGCGGCGGTCAGTTTCGGAAGCGCCCGCCGACGAGAAATCGCGGTGGGCGTTTTCTTGCCGCCGGTTTTCGATCTTTCGGCGAGAGGGTTGGCTGGGCCGACTGTTCGCAGGTTACGCAGTCACACGCTGCGCCGGGGAGGGCGAGACCGCGTGCCGGACCGCCATCTCCAGCTGCCAGGCGCGACCCTCGGCCCAGGCCGCCTCGAAACTTGCGTCCCCCAGCGTCGAGCGCGCCGCCGTTATCGCGTCTTCCCACCTTTGCTCGGTCCGCGGCGGCCGCCGCAGCATGAGACGTTCGCGCGCCGCAGCCGCGGCGGCGTAGATCCGCACCGACTCTTGGATGTTTCCCTTCGATTGCAGCAGCGCAGCGTGATCCTCGACGCAGGCGAGTAGCTCCGCGTTCATCTCGACCGCCTGGAACGCGCGCAACGCCGTCCCCAGGTGATCCCGTGCCGCGTCGGCATCGCCGTCGGCCATGTCCGTCCGTCCCGTCCACCAGATGGCAAGCGCTTCCCCGCGCTTGTTTTCGGCCACCCTGGCGACCTCGAGCGACCGGCCGAATCGCTTTCGTGCTGCTTCCGAATCGCCAGCCGCGAGCGCGATCTCGCCCAGGAAAAGCTCCCCTTCGCCTTCCAGCTCGGCGTGGTCGATGGTGCGCGCGATGGCGAGGCACTGCTCGAAGTACTCGCTCGCGTGGACGTTATCGGATACGTGCAGGCAAATTTCACCGAGGGTGCCGAGGCCGATCGCCTCCCCGGTCCGATCGCCGATCTCGCGGAAGATGGCGAGCGCTTCCTCGACGCACTTCCTCGCCCGGTCGGCGTCGCCTTCGTGCAGCCGCACCGTCCCGAGCATCGACAGCGTGGCCGCGATGTCGACCGGATTCCCGATTTTGCGCCGGAGCTCGAGGCATGGTTCGAGCATCCGAACGGCCTCCGCATAGTCGCTTTGATTGTCCGCGAGCACTGCGCCGACGTAGAGCGCATGCCCGTGGGCGACGTCGGACGCGATCACGCCCGGGAGCGCGAGCGCCGCATGGATGTACTTGCGGCCTTCGGTCGAATAGCCGCGAAGGAAGCGGAACGCCTGCAAGGCGACTTCGAATTTCACGGACAGAATCGGGTCGGTGCCACCGCCGAGCGAAAGGGCGATCGCCGCGCGCAGGTTGTCGAGCTCCGTCTCGAGCTTCCGCATCCATCGCGACTGTTCAGGACCGTCGAGGCCGACTCGCGCTTCCTTGGCGACGACGAGGAAGTAGTCGCAATGGCGAATGGCGTTGGCGAGCTTCTCGTCGCCGTCGCGCTTGGCCAGCGCTTCGAGCCCGAAATCGCGCAGCGTTTCGAGCATCCGATAGCGGGACTCGCCGTCGGTGTCGCGCACCATCACGAGCGACTTGTCGACGAGCGACATCACGAGGTCGAGCACGTCCTCGGCCACGAGCGGATCGGCCCCGCACACGGCTTCGGCGGCCGCGAGATCGAAGCCGCCGACGAAGACGCCCAGCCGCTCGAACAACAGCTTCTCGTTGTCGGATAGAAGGTCGTACGACCACGCGACGAGTGCGCGCAACGTCTGCTGGCGTTCCAGCAGCACCCGGCCGCCGCCCGTCAGAAGGGTAAATCGATTGTGCAGCCGCTTGTTGATCTCCTGCAGCGACAGCGAGCGCATCCGCGCCGCCGCAAGCTCGAGCGCGAGCGGAATGCCTTCGACGCGCGCGCAGAGCTCGGCGACTGCGGGCGCTTCGCGCTCGGTGAGCGTGAAGCCGGGTTTCTGCAGCTGCGCGCGCGCCATGAACAGCTGGACCGCTTCGGACCGCGACAGCGTTTCGACGCTTGCCGTGGGCTCGGGCAGCGCGAGCGGCAGCACCGGGTACACCTGCTCGCCCGGCACGCGCAACGCCTCCCGACTCGACGCGATGATGCGGATGTCGGGCGCGGCGCGAAGGATCGCGTTTGCAAGCGACGCGCAGGCGCTCACCACCTGCTCGCAGTTGTCGAAGATGAGCAGCGCCTTCCGCGATTTGAGATGCGCGCACAGCGTATGGGTGAGCGGCTTGCCCGGCTCCTCGCGCACGGCGAGCACCTGCGCCGCCTCGTGCGGAACGAACGACGGATCGCGAATGGGCGCGAGGTCCAGGAACCAGATGCCGTCGGGATACGAATCGAGCATGTCGGCGGCGATCTGCAGCGAGAGCCGCGTCTTGCCGAGGCCGCCCATGCCGAGGAGCGTGAGGAGGCGGCTGCCTTTCAGGAGCTGCGTCGCCTCCTCGAGCTCGCGCTCGCGCCCGATGAACGAGGTCAGCTGCTCCGGGAGGTTGTTCGGCGTGGCTTCGAGCGAGCGCAGCGCCGGAAAATCGGCGCGCAACGCGGGGTGCACGAGCTGGTAGACGTGCTCGGGCGACGACAAGTCCTTGAGGCGAACGGTGCCGAGATCGCGCAGCGCGATCGGCTCCGGCAGCCGCGTGCCGACCTCGTCGACGACGGCCTGCGAAACGAGGATCTGGCCACCGTGCGCGACGCTCATGATCCGCGCCGTGCGGTTGACGGGCGTGCCGAAGTAGTCGTTGTCGCGCCGCTCGACGACGCCCATGTGCAATCCGCACCGCACGCGGATCGGGATTCCGTTGGTGACCGCCGGGTCGACGAGCGACTGCTGGAACATCACCGTCGCCTTGACGGCGTCCACGGGGTCGTCGAAGGCCGCGAACAGGCCGTCACCCGTCGTCTTGACGATGGTGCCGCGGTTGCCGTCCACGGCGAGCCGCGCCCGCGCATCGTGCTGCGCCAGAGCGGCGGCCATGCGCTCGCCTTCCTGCTCCCACAGACGCGTGCTGCCCTCGATGTCCGTGAACAGGATCGTCGTTACGCGTGACGACACATCCAACGTTGGCCCCTGTCTCGCGTTACCCTCGCCCGCACTCTACAACCCCCGTCCGGCAATGCCAAATGAGCGGCCGGCAGCGTCGGCGGACCGCATTGGACTGCCGTAGCCGCTTTCCGTTCAGGCACTTGCGTGCGCGGCGGCATCGCCGAAGCGCTGGGGCGCAAAGGCTTTGGCGCCCCGGCGCTGGGGCCCATGCGCGTGAAACGCGCGAGCCCGACGTATCATGTCGCCCTGACGAAGCGCGCCGCGTCGAACGCGAGCGGGCCACCCGTGCCAACGACCAGGCGGAACCTCCCATGACTCGAAAGACCATCCCGGCCGAACCGTACGAATTCACGTTCGATCCGGCCTCCACCGCGCTCGTCATCATCGACATGCAGCGCGATTTCGTAGAGCCGGGCGGTTTTGGGGAAGCGCTGGGCAATGACGTAACGCCCCTGCAAGCGGTGATCCGGCCGTGCCGCAGCGTGCTCGACGCCGCGCGGCGCCTCGGGATGCTGGTGATCCACACGCGCGAGGGCCACAGTCCGGATCTCGCCGATTGCCCGCCGACGAAGATCGTGCGCGGCCGCGGGGCGAAGCGTATCGGCGACCACGGCCCGATGGGGCGGATTCTCGTCCGCGGCGAGCGCGGCCACGACATCGTTCCCGAGCTTTATCCCGTCGCGGGGGAAGTCGTGATCGACAAGCCGGGGAAGGGCGCCTTCTGCGCGACCGATCTCGATCTCGTGCTCCACAACCGCGGCATCAAGTCGCTCATCGTCTGCGGCGTGACGACGGAGGTCTGCGTGAACACCACCGTGCGCGAGGCGAACGACCGCGGCTACGAGTGCGTCGTGCTCGCGGATTGCGTCGGCTCGTACTTTCCGGAGTTCCAGCGCGTCGCGCTCGAGATGATCAAGGCGCAGGGCGGAATCTTCGGGTGGGTGTCGGACTCGAAGCGCGCGCTCGCCGCAATCGGCCAGCCCCAGGATGAAAGGGCCCGCTCGTGAGCCGCCCGTCGGTCGACTCGCTGTCCCTCGGCTTTCGCGATCGCTTTCTCACGTACGACGAGCTCACGCGGCAGGTGCGCGCGTGGGCGGACGCGTTTCCGCAGTTGTGCCGCGTCTCGTCGATCGGCCGCACACCCGAGGGGCGCGAGATGTGGCTGCTGACGCTCGGTCCGGATCCCGATCGCGCGCGGCCGTCGGCGTGGGTCGACGGCAACATGCACGCGAGCGAGCTCGCGGGCTCGAGCGTGGCGCTGTCGATCGCCGAAGACGTGCTGCGCCTGCATCTTGGGCAGGTCAGCGCGGGCGCCGACGGCGCGCCGTCGACGGTCGCGGCCGAGCGCTTGCGCGACGTGCGCTTCTATGTGTTGCCGCGGATGTCGCCCGACGGCGCCGAGGCGGTCCTCGTCAACGGACGTTACGTGCGCTCGATTCCTCGTGACGAGCGGCCGGCCCGCGCGCATCCGTACTGGCGCTGCGACGACGTCGACGGCGACGGCCTCGCGCTGACGATGCGCGTGCGCGACCCGGGTGGAGAGATGGTCGAGGCGAAGGATTTTCCAGGGCTTCTGCTGCCGCGGACGATCGACGATCCGCCGCCGTACTACAAAGTGTATCCCGAAGGAACGATCGAGAATTTCGACGGCAGCAACGTGCCGACGCCGCACTTCCTGTCCGACAACCAGACGGACCTCAACCGCAACTTTCCGTTTTCGTGGGCACCCGATTCGAAGCAGGTGGGTGCCGGCGCGTTCCCGCTGTCCGAGGTCGAGTCGCGCGCCGTCGTCGAGTTCACGATCGCGCACCCCGAGATCTTCCTGTGGCTCAACCTGCACACGTTCGGCGGCGTATTCATCCGCCCGCTCGGCGACAAGCCCGACAGCAAGATGAATCCCGAGGACCTTGCGCTCTATCGGCAGCTCGGCGCCTGGGCCGAGGAGCTGACCGGCTATCCGATGGTGTCCGGTTGTGAGGAATTCCTGTACGAGCCCGACACGCCGCTGTACGGGGATCTCACCGATTACGCGTACCACCAGCGCGGGGCCGTCGCCTACGTGGTCGAGCTGTGGGATCTCTTCAAGCAGGTCGGATTCGAGCGCAAGAAGCGCTTCGTGGACCACTACTCGCATCTCACTCGCGACGACATGCTGAAGATCGCCGTCTGGGATCGCGACAAGAACGGAAGCCGTGTCGTCCGACCGTGGCGCAGGTTTTCCCATCCGCAACTGGGGGATGTCGAGGTCGGCGGCATCGATCCGCGCTTCGGCCTGTGGAATCCGCCGTTCGACGAGCTGCCGAAAGTCTGCGCCACGAACTCGGCGCACTACCTGCGCGCTGCCGCGCTCGCACCCGCCGTGTCCGTCGACGCGATCGAGACGACGAGCCTTTCGTCCGAGCTCACGCGCGTGACCGTGACGGTGGCGAACCATGGCTACCTGCCGACTTACATCCTGTCCTCGGCCAGGGCGCTCACGCATAACGAGCCGCTGTGGGTGGACGCCACCTGCAAAGGTTGCGAGCTCGCGGATCCGGATCTCGCGCATCGCGAGATCGGTCACCTCGACGGATGGGGGCGTGGCTTGTTCGACGGGTCGGGCGCGCTCTACTACACGCGAACGCGCGGGAACACCGGCTCGCACACCGTATCGTGGGTCGTTCGCGGGCGAGGTGTCGTCAGCCTGCGCATCGGCTCGTGCCGCGTCGGCTGGACGACACGCGACATCGAGGTCAGCTAAAAGCAAGCTCAACCGAGGATAGTCCACAAGCCATGGCCACTTCCGCTGCCAAGCCGCTGACCGGTGTCTTTCCCATTGCACCGACGCCGTTCACCGCATCCGGTGCCGTCGACCTGGACGGCCAGCGCCGCGTCCTCGACTGCATGATCGACCAGGGCGTCGACGGCATCTGCATTCTCGCCAATTATTCGGAGCAGTTTCTGCTGACCGACGACGAGCGGTCGACGTTGCTTGACCTTTGCTTGTCGCACTTGGCAGGGCGCGCGCCTGTGATCGTGACGTGCAGCCACTACAGCACGCGCATCGCCTGCGAGCGCGGCCGTGCGGCGGCCAGGGCGGGCGCGGCGATGCTGATGCTGATGCCGCCGTATCACGGCGCGACGCTGCGCGCCGACGAAAAGGGGATGCTCGAGCACTTTGCGCGGGTCGCGGAGGCGTCGGGCCTCCCGATCATGGTCCAGGATGCGCCCCTCTCGGGGGTAAGCCTCTCCGTGCCGTTTCTCGTGAAGCTCGCGCGTGAGGTTCCGCCGGTGTCGTACTTCAAGATCGAGGTGGCCGGCGCCGCCGGCAAGCTCCGCGCACTGATCGAGTCGGGCGGCGACGCGATCGTCGGACCGTTCGACGGCGAGGAATCGATCACGCTGATGGCCGATCTCGACGCCGGCGCGACCGGCACGATGCCAAGCGCGCTGTTGCCCGATCTCATCAAGCCGGTGCTCGCGCATCACCGCGCGGGCCGCCGCAGCGAAGCGGCCGATGCTTACGCCAGGATTCTGCCGCTCATCAACTTCGAGAACCGGCAGTGCGGGCTCCGCGCGACGAAGACAGTGATGGCGGAAGGAGGCGTGATCGCGAGCGATGCGGTGCGCCATCCGCTCGAGGCGCTGCACCCGGCCACGAGGGCCGGTCTGCTCGAGCTTGCGCGTGAAGCGAAGCCGCTCGCGCTGCGGTGGGGGGCATGACGCGCAGGCCGACGTCAGGCAGCGCGGACGTACGGCACATTGCCCTGGTTCATTAGCGCGGGCAGTGTCGTCCGGGGACGCAGCGCGCGCCGCTCGTTGACGAGCGCCGCCGTCAGTGCCTCGAAACCGGCGCGACGGCTCGCCTCGATCAAGGTCTGGTCGAGGACGTCGCGCTGCGCATGGCTGCCGCCGAAGCGATGCGCAATGTGGCGGATCGGACGGAGCCGTTCGACACACTCGGCGTAGCGCCCTTCGCCGAAAGCCTGAATCGCGAGGGTGGCGGGCCGGCCCACCTCGCGTGTGAACTCGGCGTTGTCCGCGTCGGTTTCCATTGCCGTCAGCTGCGCCTCGAGAAGCGCTTGCTGCTCGTTCAGGCGTCCGGCCCCGACGAAGCACATCATCGCATGCACGTCGTTGAACGCGTAGCTGCCCGCCGCAGCGATTGGCCGCCAGTTCTGCGCCACCGCGTCGAAGCGGTTGCCGACATCCACGCCGCGCAGCGCGAGCCGCCACAGCAGCGCCGAGGCATCGATCATCTCGAGCACGACGCTCGAGTGCTTGCCGAAGATCGGCCCGTCGAACAAGCGCAGCGCCTCGTCCGTGGCACCGAGCTCCAGGTGGTAGACCGCCACGTGCCAGAAGTTGTGGACGGCGAAAAAGCTGTCCCGGGACCACGCATCGAGATCGGAGGTCATCCATACGAGGCCCTCGCGCGGCCGGTTGCGCATCTCGTACACGTGGGCCACGGCGTGCCAAGCCCACGTGTCGCGCCGCTCAAGTTCGACTGCCCTGCGCCCGTGTCTCTCGGCCTCATCGTAGTCGCCGGTTTCCTCGAGGCCGAACGCGTACATGCCGAGCAAAGCGTGATAACCCGGCATCGACTCCTGCCAGGCGGGAAGCGCCCGGGCGATGCGATCGCGCAACATGCGCGAGTCGCCGCGGAAGAAGTCGATCTGATGTCCGGCCTGCAGCGCCAGCGCATCCCGCGGGTACGCAATGCTGACATCCTCCAGCACGCGGCTCGCACCGCGCCACCGGCCTTCGGTGAGCAACCGTACGGCCTCGAGATGACCGCGCTCGCGCTCGGTCGCCGCGAGTCCGGTTGCCGTCTCGACGCACTGCCGTGCGGCGGGCAGTGCCGCGGGCTCCGTGCCCAGAGAAAGCAGGTACGCCTTCAGCATGTGCGCCATCAACATCTGCGGGGCGGCGGATAGTGCCGCATCGACGCTCGCGACGGGGTCGCCGAGATAGCAGCGGAACTGATGAGCTGCCGTTTCGAAATGCGCCAGGCCGTCGTCGGTGGCGCCGGTCATCGGATATCCGGCCGTGTCGCGCTGGTTCATGCGTAGTCTCCTCGTGTCGTAAGGTTGCCGTCGCCGCACCGGCGGCGTCGAATCGGATGCAGGCTGGTAAATTAAGCGGCGAAGCCATGCGCCGCACATGGCAGCGCCGCCGCCGCTTTTGGCTGGTCCGCCGCCGATGCGGCATACCGACTCCGGGATCCGCGCCGATGGATGCTCTTTCCGATGTGCTCAGCGCGCTGCGCTTTTCCGCAGCGGTCTTTCTGCAGGGCGAATTCACCGCTCCCTGGTGCGTCCATTCGCGTGTCACCCCCGAGGACTTTCCCGATCGGATCGAGTTGCCTCCGAGCGTCGTTGGTTTTCATTATGTAATCGATGGTCAGATGCAGGTGCAGGTCCAGGGTGCCGCGCCGGTAGGCGTTCATGCCGGAGAGATGGTGCTGCTGCCGCGCAACGACCCGCACCTGCTGGCGAGCGAGCCCGGGATCGCGCCGGCCGATCCTGATCCGCCGGTGCAGCGCGTGGAAGGAGGGCTGTTGCGGATGGTGCACGGTGGCGGTGGCACAGCCACACGCCTCGTGTGCGGCTACATCGCGAGCGAGATGCGGAGGCATCCGCTGCTCGACGCGCTGCCCATAGCCTTTGCGCTGGACGTCAAGGGCAAGCCCTGCGCCGAATGGGTCGCCGCCTCGTTCCGATTTGCCGCGCAGGAGGTGGCATCGGGCCGCGCAGCATCGGAGACGGTGCTTGCGAAGCTCTCCGAGCTGCTGTTCGTCGAAGCCGTGCGGCACTATGCCGAGACACTGCCGCGGGACCGCAAGGGCTGGTTCGCGGGGCTGCGCGATCCCGTGGTGGGCCGGGCGCTGGCGCTGATGCACGCGCGAGTCGCGCACCCGTGGACCAGCGAGGAACTAGCCGTGGCCGTCCATCTGTCGCGCTCGGCGTTCGCCGAGCGCTTCACGCAATTGGTTGGGATCCCGCCGATCACCTACCTGACCGACTGGCGCATGCAGCTCGCGGCCGCTCGCCTGCGCGACACGCCGCGGCGGATCGCGCAAATCGCCGGCGAGCTCGGCTACGAATCCGAAGCCACTTTCACACGCGCGTTCAAGAGGGCGTTGGGTGTTGCGCCAGGACGGTTTCGACGCGGGGACCACGCCGCTTTTCCGAGCGACCGGTCGAAAGGAGACGAATCGTCCGTGAACGCCATCGGGCCGCTCGACAATAAAAACGCTCCTGTCAGCCTTTGAGGTTTTCCTTCAGGAACGCAATCGTTCGCTGCCACGCGAGCTTCGCGGCCGCCTCGTCGTATCGCGGCGTCGTGTCGTTGTGGAAGCCGTGCTGCGTATTGGGGTAGGTGAACACCTGGTACTTCACGTTGTTCGCCTTGAGCGCCGCCTCGTACGCGGGTATGCCGGCGTTGGTGCGATCGTCATTGCCGGCATACTGCAGAAGGAGCGGCGCCTTGATCTTTGCCACGTCTGCCGCCTGTGGTTGCCCGCCGTAAAAAGGCACGGCCGCTGCAAGGTCCGGAAAGCGCACCGCCATCTGATTGACGACGGTGCCGCCGAAGCAGAAGCCGACGGCGCCGACCTTTCCAGTGCATTCAGGACGAGACTTGAGGAACGTGTACGCGGCCACGAGATCTTCGGTGCGCTTCGTCGCATCGAGTGTGCCGAACATCTGCGCAGCCTTTTCCTCGTCGCCCGGATAGCCACCGAGCGGTGTGAGCGCGTCGGGCGCAAACGCAACGAAGCCGTCGACCGCGAGCCGCCGCGCGACGTCCTCGATGTACGGATTGAGGCCGCGGTTCTCGTGAATCACGACGACGCCGGGCCACTTGCCGCTGCCCGCGGGACGCGCGAAGTATCCCTTCATCGTGCCGGAGCCCTGCGGAGACGGATACGTGAGGTACTCGGTGACGATGCGGGAATCGTTCTTCGGAACCTGTTGCGCCCAGGCGTAATTGGGACGCAGCGCGTCCAGCATCGCGGACGCCGAGAATCCTCCGACGGCGTACTTGCCGGCCTTGTCGAGAAAATCGCGGCGAGAGAGGAAGCCGTGCACGTAGCCATCGAACAGCTTCAGGACTTCCGGTGGGAAATCGCTGGCTTTCATCCTTTGCATGGAGAGGCTCCTTGGAGTTGTTGGGAGTCCGAACCGAGAGTCAACATCCCCGGCCACGCGGGATATTCCACAGGGTGTGCCCATGTGGTCGCGACGCTCGGCGCGCATGGCGTCCGACAGCCCGTTGACGCGTCGAGTTCACGCGCGGGTGGGGGCGTCTGCCTGCCCGCGCGACAACGCGAGGCACGTCACGCCGAAGAGCGCGTACCCGAGCGCCGTCAGCGGCGACACCGCCCAGCCCAGCTGCGCGCCATGGATCAGGCCGACGTAAGCGAGGATGGCGCCGGCGAACGACCAGGCAGCAGCGCGCCGCATCTGGTTGTCGATGATGAAGACCGCCATCGCGCCAAGCACCATCCCGGCGAGCACCGAGCCGCCGCCCAGCGACTCGAGTCCGCGGTACAGGACGCCGGTGGCCGCGAGCTTGTCGAGGCCGACCGCCGCGACCGACGTGCCAGCGGCGGCAAGCGCGCCGTCGATCTGCGTCTTCGCCCACTCGGCGATGTTCGGGATGAGCGCAAGCACGACGGCGGGCGCGTGCTTCGAAGGTGAGGCCTGGAACGCCTGCGCGCCGATGACGAGCCCGATGTAGAGCAGTATCGGCAGGATCGCGACCAGCGGAATCACCGCGAGCAGGAGCGCCGTCAATCCCAGGAAGCACACGAGCGCGATCGCGACGCCGGTCGCGAGCGAATAGCCGATGCGTCCGCCGACGGCCTTCCATCCGGGATGGCCGATGTAGACGGCGGGCGGGAACGGACTGCCGAGCATCGATCCGACGATGGCGCCCACGCCGTCGGCCAGGAGAACCTTGCGCAGGTTGTAATTGTCGCCGGCCGCCGATGCGCTCTCGACGTTGTTCATCGCTTCCGTGAAATTGTAGATCCCGAGCGGGATCGCCGTGACGAGCAGCGGCGCGACCTGGGACAGCCCGGTCCATACGTCGCCCGAGAATACCGGAAACCGTATGCCGAACTGCTCGAGCGACTTGCCCACGTTCGCAGCCTGCATGTAGTCCGAGTACCCGAGCAGCGACACGACCCATCCGACGATCGAGCCGACGATGACCGCCACGAGCCCGCCGGGCAAGCCGCCGGGCAGGCGTATGTTCGCCGTCCACGCGATCAGCACGATCGCGAAGCACACGAGACCGATCCAGGGCACTTCCCAGATCTGGAATGCCGGACGCATCGAGATGAACGCAACGGAGATACCGGCGAGCGTCCCAAGCATCGCCGCGCGCGGTGTCATTGCGCGAATGGCGGGCCCGACGAAAGCTCCGAGCAGCACGATGACGCCGATGATGAAGCACCAGGCAAGCCCCGCCTGCCACGCGAGCATCGGATCCTTGGTCTTCAAGTAGACCGGCAGCATGATTAGGAATACGACGATGAACATGTGCGGCACGCTCGGCCCGTACGGCATCGCGGTGACGTCGTTGCGCCCTTCCTGCTTGCCGAGCTGCCACGCGAGATACGCGTAGAAGAGGTTGCCGAGCGGCAGCGCGATGCCGAGTGCCGGCAGGATGCGCCCGAACACGGTGTCGGCCGGCAACTGCACGACACCGAGGCAAAGCCCCGTGAGAACGATGACGTTGAGGAGGACGTTGGTGAAAAGGCCGAAGAATCCGTTCCAGTCTCCCGCCACCCAAAACCTGACTTCTCCCGTACCGGTTGCCGCGTTCATTCCGCCTCCCCTTTTGAAATCCCCCGTCGCCGCGATCGCTCAGCGCTTCGTCGCGTTTGAATCCAGCGTTGCCGTGTAGGCGCGCCAACCCCGGAATCGCGTGATCTCCCGCCGTCCCTCGCACAGGAACGGCTCGCCCAGCACGCCGAGCACGATGGTGCCATCGGCGAGCTTGACCTTGCCGATGCAAAGTCCCGGCGGCTCGCTTTGCAGCACCTTCGCGAGTCCTTGCAGAGGCACGTCCCAGACTTCGACGGCGACCGCTGCGCCTTCGCCCGGCGTGCGCAGCATCGCCGGGTGCCGGTCGTCGATCGACCACAGCCGATAGCAGGGCTCGGTCTCGTCCTCGCGCACGAATGTCGCACCGACGTTGACGAGATTCGGGTTGAGCTCGAGGCCGCGCATCAGCGTGCCGTTCACTGCCAGCAATGCCTTGTCCATCGTCATCTTCCGTAGGTTGCCAGGGCTACGCGTGTATCCACGTGCCCGTCTCGCCCTTGAGCGCGCGCGCAATGCTCTCGACGTTGGTGATGACGCCGCGGGCGCCGGAACGCGCGTTGACGAAGCGCACGATCGCCTCGATTTTCGGTCCCATGCTTCCCGCGCCGAAGTGGCCCTCCGCGGCGTACCGCTCGGCATCCGCGACGGTGAGGTCGTAGAGCCACTTTTCATCGGGCTGCCCATAGCGGATGGCGACGCGCTCGACGCCCGTCGGAATCATCAGCAAATCGGCCTTCATCTCGATCGCGAGCAGAGCCGCCGCGCGGTCCTTGTCGATCACCGCTTCCACACCGTGCAGCTCGCCGTTCGTCGTCTCCTCGACGGCGATGCCGCCGCCGCCCAGCGCGATGACGATGATGCCCTCGCGAGCGAGGCGCTCGATGATCGGCGCTTCGATCACTCGCACAGGCTGCGGCGACGCGATGGTCCGTCGCCAGCCGCGATTGCCGTCCTGCATCACCGTCCAGCCGAGCTCGGCCGCGAGCTGACGCGCCAGGTCCTCGTTCATGAACGAGCCGACCGGCTTGTCCGGCTTCGCGAACGCGGGATCTTTCGTGTCGACGACCGTCTGCGTGACGAGCGTCACCACCTGCCGGTCGATATCGCGGCGCTTCAGCGCGTTGACCATTGCATTCTGAAACATGAAGCCGATGGCGCCCTGAGTGTCGGCGACCGCGTAGCGGATCGGCACCGTGGGCACCTGGCCCGTTGCGATCTCGGAGCGGCGCAGGATGAAGCCGACCTGCGGCCCGTTGCCGTGCGTCAGCACGACGTTCCAGCCCGCGGCGATCATGTCGACCATGTGCGCCGCCGTGGCGCAGACGGCGTCGTACTGATCCTGCAGCGAAGTGTGCTGCGCGTCGCGAATGAGCGCGTTGCCGCCCACCGCAACCATGGCGATGGGGGCCCCCACGCTTGCGTCCGTACCGGCCGCTGCGCTGCCCCCCGAGGGGGCGTTGTTCGCGCCTTGGGACGGCCCGGCGGCGCTCACGGGGCCCCCACGCTTGCGTCCATACCGGCCGCTGCGCTGCCCCCCGAGGGGGCGTTGTTCGCGCCTTGGGACGGCCCGGCGGCGCTCACGGGACCCCCCACGCTCACGCGTTCGCCACGTCGGCGACCTGCCGCGCGAGCGTTTTCACGGCGCGTGCGAAGCACGCCATCGGCGCGTAGGTGACCCCGGCGCCGATCTGCCCGACGCCCGCTTCTTTATGGGCGATGCCGCTGTTGATGACGGGCAGGATGCCGGAATCGACAACCTTGCGCGCGTCGATGCCGGCCGCCGCCGCCGCGAAGTCGAGCGAGGGCAGCGTGAACGATGCGATCGAGCCCAGCGTGATCGCGCGCATCCGCAGGCTGTGATGGATCGCGTCGGTCGGCGTGCCGCCGACGAACTTGACGATTGCTGGCGCCGCCGCCATCGCGAAACCGCCGACGCCTGCGGTCTCCGTGATGGCCGAGTCCCCGAGATCCGCCGCGGCATCAGCCACCGAGTAGCCGGGGAAGTACAGGCCGTCGATGGGATTCGCGGGCGCT
>Ga0163163_10003034_pt1 | contig 14224 bp, 14 predicted proteins | sample S65metaG_FD_119766 | JGI IMG/M metagenome (GOLD analysis project Ga0163163, IMG submission 119766) | Switchgrass rhizosphere microbial communities from Kellogg Biological Station, Michigan, USA - S6-5 metaG | ecosystem: Host-associated > Plants > Roots > Rhizosphere > Soil | place: USA... | reverse complement strand
TCTTCTGGTTCTTTGGCCACCCCGAAGTCTACATCCTGATTTTGCCCGGCTTCGGCATCATCAGCCACATCGTCTCGACCTTCTCGCGAAAGCCGGTGTTCGGCTATCTCGGTATGGCCTATGCGATGGTGGCGATCGGCGCGATCGGCTTCGTCGTGTGGGCGCACCACATGTTCACGGTCGGACTGTCGCTCAACACGCAACGCTATTTCGTGTTTGCGACGATGGTCATTGCCGTGCCGACCGGCATCAAGATATTCTCCTGGATCGCAACGATGTGGGGCGGCTCGATGTCGTTCCGGGTGCCGATGCTGTGGGCGATCGGCTTTATCTTCCTGTTCACGGTCGGCGGTGTGACCGGTGTGGTTCTGGCGAATGCCGGCATCGATCGCGCACTGCACGAGACCTATTACGTTGTCGCGCACTTCCATTACGTGCTGTCGCTCGGCGCCGTCTTTGCCATCTTCGCGGCTTTCTTCTATTGGTTCCCGAAGATGAGCGGCTACATGTACAATGAGCAGCTCGCGAAGGCGCAATTCTGGATCATGTTCGTCGGGGTGAACGTTACCTTCTTCCCCCAGCATTTCCTCGGTCTCGCTGGCATGCCCCGCCGCTACATCGATTATCCCGACGTCTACCACTTGTGGAACAAGGTCTCGTCTTACGGTTCCTATATCTCCGGGATAGGCGTGCTCCTGTTCCTCTATATCGTCTACGAGGCGTTCGCGAAGAAGCGTGTCGCCGGCGACAATCCCTGGGGTGTCGGCGCAACCACACTCGAGTGGACGCTGCCCTCGCCGCCGCCCTTCCACCAATATGAGACGTTGCCGCGCATCGTCGGCTCCGATCATTGAGACCGGGCATGCGTAGCGCATCTGAAGTGAGATAAGTGAACGACCTCTCCTACCGGCTCGAAGGCGAGAACGTTGCGGCGATCTGCAACGCCTCGCCTTCAGATTTCGTGCAGCTTTTGAAACCGCGGGTTATGTCGCTCGTCGTGTTCTCGGCGCTCGCGGGCATACTGCTCGCGCCCGGCCACGTCCATCCGGTGATCGGCTTCGCCTCGCTTCTGGCGATCGCCGTCGGCGCCGGCGCCGCCGGTGCGTTGAACATGTGGTACGACGCCGACATCGACGCGGTGATGATCCGCACCCGCGGCCGGCCGATTCCGTCGGGGCGCATCGATCGCGATCTTGCGCTCGGCTTCGGCCTCACGCTTGCCGCGTTCGCGATCGTGACGCTCGGCCTTGTCGCGAATTGGCTCGCCGCCGCGCTGCTCGCCTTCACGATCTTCTTCTACATCGTGATTTATTCGATGTGGCTGAAGCGGACGACGCCGCAGAACATCGTCATTGGCGGCGCCGCCGGCGCGCTGCCACCGATCATCGCTTATGCCGCGGCGACTGGCTCGGTCAGCGTTGCGAGCGTCGTTCTCTTCGCGATCATCTTCATGTGGACGCCACCACATTTCTGGGCGCTGGCGCTGGTCAAATCCGGCGATTATGCCCGCGCCGGCATCCCAATGATGCCGAACGTCAAAGGCGCGGATCACACCCGGCTCGAAATCCTCGTCTATTCGCTGCTGCTCGCGCCGCTCGGCGCTTTGCCGTCCGCGCTCGGCTTTGCCTCGGTGCTTTACGGCATGCTGGCCTGCGTTCTCGGCGCGCTGTTCGTTGCGCTGGCATTGCGCGTCTATCGGCAACGCCAGGGCGAGGCGGCGGAAAAAGCCGCAAAGCAGCTCTTCGCCTTCTCGATCCTTTATCTCTTCCTCTTATTGGCGGTGATCGTCGCCGAGCACGGGCTCGGTCTCGCGTCTTTCGCCGCATAATGAGTTTCCTCGTGGATCAGCAACCGGTCAGACGCGACGTCGCCCTCACGCCGGCACAGCAGAAGAGCCGGCGCGCACGCAATATCGCGATCGGTCTCGCCCTCGGTCTGTTTGCGCTTTTGTTTTACGTCGTGACAATCGTGAAACTCGGTCCCGGCGTTCTTGTCCGCCCGCTGTGAAGCATGAGCCCGCTTGAGGAGAAAGCATATCGCCGGCGTCATCAGCGCGTTGCGCTGATCTTCTTCGGCGTGGTTGCCTGCATGGTCGGGCTCTCCTTCGCCGCGGTGCCGCTCTATCGGCTGTTCTGCGCGGCGACGGGCTATGGCGGCACGACGCAGGTGGCGCATGGCGCACCGAGCGAGCTCGGCAAGCGCGTTCTTACCGTGCGCTTCGATGCGAACGTCGCACCGGGCTTGCCCTGGCAATTTTCACCGGAGACGCCGTCGGTTTCGCTGCGCACGGGCGAGACGCAAACCGTGTTCTACAAGGTCACGAACAATGCCGACCATCCGATCTCGGCTACGGCGGCCTACAACGTGAGCCCCGATCAGGCCGGCAGCTATTTCGACAAGCTCGCCTGCTTCTGCTTTGCCGAGCAAACGCTGAAAGCCCACGAAACCGCAGAATGGCCGGTCGTGTTCTTTCTCGATCCGGCGCTCGAGCAGGACGAGACGATGAGACACGTCGCGGCGGTCACGCTCTCCTACACGTTTTTCGCATCGAAGAATTCGCCGGCCAAGGCCGCGGATAAATCGGCCGACAATCGAACCCGCCCGGGAACTTGATCCGGGCTTGACCGAGACAATCTTGTCGCGGACAAACGCCCGCGAAAGAACAGGACGAGAAGAGGACCCGTCATGGCGGACGCACATTCGAAGCCGAACCACGACTACCATCTCGTCAATCCGAGTCCGTGGCCGATCATCGGCGCCGTTGGCGCCTTCCTCATGGCGGTCGGCGGCATCATGTGGATGAAGGGCCTGGCCCTCGGGGGGCTCAAGGCCGGCGGCGTCATCTTCATCATCGGTTTGCTCGTCGTCCTTTACGTCATGGCGTCCTGGTGGACCGATGTCGTCCACGAAGCGGAAACCGGCGATCACACACGCGTCGTCCAGATCAGCCACCGCTATGGGATGATTCTGTTTATCGCCTCGGAGGTGATGTTCTTCGTCGCGTGGTTCTGGGCGTTTTTCGACGCCAGTCTCTTCACCGGCGAGAGCATCCAATATGCGCGTGTCGAATTCACCGGCGGCCATTGGCCGCCGAAGGGCATCGAAGTCTTCGATCCCTGGCACCTGCCGCTCCTCAACACGCTGATCCTGCTCACCTCAGGCACGACGGTGACATGGGCGCATCACGCGCTTCTGCACAATGATCGCAAGGGGCTGAAGCAGGGCCTGATCCTGACCATCCTGCTCGGCATCACCTTCACCTGCGTACAGGCTTATGAGTACAGCCATGCAGGATTCGGCTTCAAAGGCTCGATCTACGGTTCGACCTTTTTCATGGCGACGGGCTTTCATGGCTTCCACGTGATCATCGGCACGATCTTCCTGATCGTCTGCCTGATCCGCGCCTATCTCGGCCAGTTCACGCCGAGGCAGCATCTCGGCTTCGAGTTTGCCGCCTGGTACTGGCATTTCGTCGATGTCGTGTGGCTGTTCCTGTTCTCCTGCATTTATGTGTGGGGCTCGTGGGGAGCGGTGGCCGCCGAGCATGCGGGGGGATGACGCTCGCGCGGGACCGCTCCTTTTCATCCGGCGCCGCGCTAGATCACGCATATGCGCCCGGGCGAGACCAGCACCAGCTACGACGAATATCCGCCGATCCCGCCGGTCCCGACCGGGCTCCAGGGGCGCTGTCCGCGCTGTGGCCAGGGCCATCTCTTCCACGGCTTCCTGAAGCTTTCGCCGAAATGCGAGGTGTGCGGCCTCGATCTTACGTTCGCCGATACCGCGGACGGGCCGGCGTTTTTCGTGTCCTTCGGCGTCGGCTTGCTGGTCGTCGGCTTGGCGCTCATCGTCGACGTCAAATATGAGCCGCCGCTCTGGGTGCATTTCTTGATTTCGCTGCCGCTGACGGTGATCGTCTGCCTCGCGCTGTTGCGGCCCGCCAAGGGCGTGCTTGTCGCCCTGCAATACCGCAACAAAGCAGAGCAAGGCCGGCTCGGAGCTTGAACACGGCGAAATCCGCCGCGTTGCGCGGTCTGGTTTGGCCGGCACTTGTGGCTCTTGCCGGCATCGCCGTCCTGATTTCTCTGGGTGTGTGGCAGCTGCACCGTCTCGCCTGGAAGGAGGCGCTGATCGCGCGCATCGAGGCGCGCGGCAAGGCGCCGCCGGCTCCCCTGCCGCCAGCGCGCGAGTGGGCCACTCTGAGACCCGCCGACTACGAGTATCGCCACATCGTGCTCAGCGGCCGCTTTGAGGGGCGGCAAGCGTTGGTCTTCCGCGGCAGCGGAGCGGAGGCGGGGGAGGGGCCGGGTTATTTGTTGCTGGCGCCGCTGATCCTGACGGACGGCAGCGCTGTGGTCGTCAATCGCGGGTTCGTACCCGGCGGTCCCAAGGAGGCTGCAGCGCACGTCCCGCCTCCCGCCGAGGTAACGATTACCGGGCTCATGCGCGCACCGGAGCCGCGCAACCTCTTCACCCCGGCCGATCAGCCCGATAGGGACCTTTGGTTCACCCAGGATCCCGGCGCCATCGCGGGCTATTACGGCCTGTCGCGCGCCGCGCGGTTTACCGTCGATGCGGATTATTCCGGCGATCCCAAAGCGCTGCCGCGCGGCGGCACGACCGTGATTGCCTTTCCGAATAACCACCTTGGATATGCGCTGACCTGGTTCGGCCTCGCTGCCGCGCTGGCCGGCGTGTTCGGCGCATGGGCGTGGTCGCGGCTGCGGCCGCAGTCCTCCGGCGATGCCTCACCGGCGGGCCCGCGCCGCCCTTGACCCCCGGCGAATGTGGTAGAGAACTCCGCATCGCGGGATTTGCGATCGGGACGGCCAGTTGCAGTACATTTCGACACGTGGCGAGGCGCCGCCGCTCTCGTTTTCCGAGGCGATGCTTGCCGGGCTCGCACGCGACGGCGGCCTCGATGTGCCGCAGGCCTATCCGGCGTTGTCGCATACCGAGATCGCCGGCTTCGCCGGCCGCTCGTACGCGCAAGTCGCAGAGGCGGTGATCGCACCCTATCTCGGGGGCGAGATCGATCCGCCTGCGCTCGCTTCCATGGTCGAGGCCGCCTACGCCAGCTTCGATCACGCGGCGGTGACGCCGCTCGTCCAGCTCGACGACAACCTGTTCTTCCTCGAGCTCTTCCACGGGCCGACGCTCGCGTTCAAGGACGTGGCGATGCAGCTCTTAGCGCGCACGATGGATCACGTGCTCGCCGAGCGCGACCAGCGCCTGACCATCGTCGGCGCGACGTCGGGCGACACCGGGGCCGCGGCTATCGAAGCCTTCAAAGGCCGCGACAATATAGATGTCTTCATCCTCTATCCGCACAACCGCGTCTCCGACGTGCAGCGCAGGCAGATGACGACCGCGCCCGAAGTCAACATCCACGTCATCGCACTCGAAGGCACGTTCGATGACGCGCAGGCGATCCTGAAAGCGCTGTTCAACGACAAAGTCTTTCGCGACGAGGTCGGTTTGACCGGCGTCAATTCGATCAATTGGGCGCGCGTGCTGGCGCAGATCGTCTATTATTTCACGAGCGCCGTTGCGCTTGGCGCCCCGCACCGGAGCGTCTCATTTGCCGTGCCGACCGGCAATTTCGGCGACATACTTGCCGGTTACATCGCCAAGCGCATGGGTCTGCCCATCGAGCGGCTGATCGTCGCCACCAACGAGAACGACATTCTCAAGCGCACGCTCGCGACCGGGCGTTATGAAGTGCGCGGCGTGACGCCGACACAATCGCCGTCAATGGATATCCAGGTCTCGTCGAATTTCGAGCGCCTGTTGTTTGAAGCCGCGCATCGCGATGCCGGCGCCGTGCGCAATTATATGGCGCGGCTGAAGCAATCGGGTGCCTTCGATCTCGCCGACGCGCATCTCACCGGGATACGCGCCGATTTCGATGCAATCGCCGTCGACGAGCTTGGCACGCGCGACCAAATCGCCCGCACCTATCGTGAGACGGGCTATATTCTCGATCCGCATAGCGCCGTCGGCGTCAGCGCCGCGCGCGTTGTGCTCATGCAAAACCCAGTCACGCCGATCATTGCGCTCGGCACCGCGCACCCAGCGAAATTCCCGGATGCGGTGATGCAGGCAACCGGCATCAAGCCGGCGCTGCCGGCGCGGCTCGCCGCGATCATGCACGGCCGCGAACGTTTCGACGTTCTGCCCAACGATTTCGCAACAATCGCCAACTACATTCGGACGCGCGCTCGGGCCGCGCGTTTATCTGCGTAACAAATATGAGCGTCGAAATCACCAAACTGCCCTCCGGCCTGCGCATCGTCACAGACCACATGCCGGGCCTGGAGACCGCCGCGATTGCCGTGCATGTCGGCGTCGGCTCGCGCCATGAGAGCGAGCGCGAGCATGGGCTGTCGCATCTGCTCGAGCACATGGCGTTCAAGGGCACGCGGCGGCGCTCGGCGCGCGCCATCGCCGAAGAGATCGAATCCGCCGGCGGCGATCTCAACGCCGCGACCTCGACCGAGCAGACCGCCTATTATGCGCGCGTGCTTGCCGAAGACACTGATCTCGCGCTCGACATTTTGGCCGATATCCTGATCGACTCGACGTTCGACCGCGACGAGCTCGAACGCGAGAAAAGCGTCATTCTGCAGGAGATCGGCTCGATCGAGGATACGCCCGACGATCTCGTCTTCGACATGTTCGGCGAGACCGCCTACGCCAATCAGCCGATCGGCCGGCGCATCATCGGCACGGCAAAGCGCGTCGCCACCTTCGATCCGCCGTCGATCCATTCCTATCTCAAACGCCATTACGGCGCTGAGACGATCATCGTCTCCGCCGCCGGCGCCGTCGATCACGCCAAGATCGTCGATGAGGCGCGCGCGTTTCGAGCACTTGCCGTTTGCCGCGCACCCGGAGACGCCGCTGGCGCGCTATACCGGCGGCGAGATCAGGCTGAAGCGGCGCTTCGAGCAGGCTCATATCGTCATCGGCTTCGAGGGCGTATCCTACACCGATAAGGATCAATATGCCGCCCATGTCTTTGCCAACATCGTCGGCGGCGGCATGTCCTCGCGGCTGTTCCAAGAAGTGCGCGAGAAGCGCGGCCTCGCCTATACAATTCATTCCTTCCACTGGTCCTATTTGGACACCGGCTTGTTCGGCTTTTATGCCGCGAGCGGCGGGCGCAAGCTTGCCGAGCTCGTCGCGGTGAGCTTGGATTGCCTGGCGCAGGCGACGCAGAATCTCGACGAAACCGAGCTCGCGCGCGCCAAGGCGCAGATGAAAGTGTCGATGTTGACTGCATTGGAATCGTCGAGCGCACGCGCCGAGCAGATCGCCCGTCAGCTCGCGGTGTTCGGCCGCGTCATTCCACGCAGCGAGATCATTGAGCGTATCGACGCACTGAGCATCGACGACGTACGCGTCGCCGGCCGGCGGCTTCTTCGTGCGGCACCGACCGTCGCCGCCATTGGTCCGGTCTCGAAAGCGCCGTCGCCAATCCAAGTCGCCGCGCGGCTCGGACCGATGTAGAAATAGCGATGGCCATCTTCCGCCTCGGCCCGGCTTCCGAAAACGCCACCTTCGTACGCGGCGAGGGACTTTATCTGCGCCCGGCCGAAATGCGCGATTACGCCGCGTGGTCGTTGTTGCGTGAGCGCAGCCGCGTCTTCCTCATGCCGTGGGAGCCGACCTGGCCGGCCGACGATCTCACCCGCGCGAGCTTCCGCCGCCGCATCCGCCGTCATGCCGAGGAGATGGAGCAGGATGAGGCCTATTCCCTGCTTTTGTTCCGCGAAAACGATGACGTGCTGCTCGGCGGGCTGACCATCGGCCAGATCCGGCGTGGCGTCGCCCAGGCGGCGACGCTCGGCTATTGGATGGGGGCGCCTTATGCCGGGCGTGGCTATATGTCGAAGGCGGTGCGTGCCGGGATCGGCTTTGCTTTTGCAACGCTGCGCCTGCATCGCATCGAAGCGGCGTGCCTGCCGACGAACCAGGCATCGATCCGGCTGCTCGAAGGCGCAGGCTTCCGCCGCGAAGGTTTCGCGCGCGCCTATCTGCGCATCAACGGCACGTGGCAGGATCATGTGCTCTACGGCTTGCTCGAAAGCGATCCGCTGCCGCTCAGGGCACGTAAGCCGAACGCGACATCGCGCGCCTAGGCCAGCTTGCATCGGTCGCGGTGCCATTCGCAATATTGGCGCTGCGGCGGCCGCTTGCGTCGGCAAAGAAACCGCTGGCGCTGTTCGTACTTCGATTGCCACTGGCATTTGCCGCGGTGCCGTCCGCGACGTTGGCGCCGCGATTGCCGCTGGCGTCGGCCAAGAAGCCGCTGGCATTATTGGCGCTCTGATCGCCCCTGGCGTCGGCGCGAGCGCCGCTGGCGTTGTTGCGGCTTAAGTCGCCGCTCGCGTTGGCATGGGCGCCGCTCGCGCTGTTGAGGCTCCCGGCTCCGCTCGCATTCGAGAGATGCCCATCGGTAACATTCTGGCTGCCGGGGCCGCTCGCGTCGGCGTCAGTTCCGGTCGCTGTGTTTGCGCTGAGGGCGCCGTGGGCATTGGCACCGTTGCCGAACGCCGCATTGCTGCTGCCGATACCGTTGGCGTTGGCGTTAGTGCCGCAAGCGACGTTGCCTGCCCCGGTTGCTGTCGCGCCGGCGCCGGTGGCGGTGGTGGGACTGTTCCAGTGGCGTTGCCGAGACAGATAAACCCCGCCGCGGCCGGATTCGGCATGAGGATCGCCGCAAGTGCCAGTGCGCTCGACGTAGCGAGAAGCCCAGCAAGGGTTCTGCCGCCAATCAATGCGCTACGCATTACGCCTACCCGTCTACGCGAGTTCTGATTTCTTCAGTACGGGTGTCGCGGGCGGGCAGGCAAGAAACTTCCACAACCCTCAATTAAACAAAGCGGTAATTGATGGCGGGTGTCGCTATAAATGCCGCGGTCCGCGAGGCGGTTCAGAAGTCGTGTGCGCCGCCAGGCAAACGCATCGCGGCATTCGTTTCAGAACTCGATACCGGCGCCGCCGGATAAAATGTGCTCGCGGCCGCCGCCGTTGGAATAACTGCCGCAGATCACCGCCGGGATGCGGTGTCGAGTCGATGCGCGACCATGAAGCCCGCACCTGCCTGACCACGATAGCCGGCCACTTTCGCGGAAACCATCGTACGTCCCGGCGCGGAAGGCATGAGCAACGGTGCATTCGCCGCCGCCACGGCGCGCCTCGTTGCGGCTGTCGATCGCGACCTGATTGAGGTTCGATACGGCGCTGGCGAGCCCGTTGACCTGCGCACCAAGCGCGGCGACCGATGCCGAGGTCGCAAGGCCGCTCAATGGAGTAGCGGCAAGATTGCCGGCGGCATCGGTCGTGACAACGCTCGTCGGCCCGACTTGCGCCGCGAGACTTGCGGCAGAGGTGATGCCAGGCAGCGTGTAGGTGCTCGCTGCCGTGCCGATGGCGACTTGGTTTGCTTGTGTTGTGACTGCGCCGGCGCCGATTGCCGTTGAGAAGGCAAACGCGGCTGAAGAACTGGTGCCGAGCGCGACAGCATTAAGAGCGCCCGCCTGCGCACCGAAGCCGACGGCGACACGGCTCACTCCACTCGCCACGCTGCTTGCCCCGACGGCAGTGGCATTCGCCGCCGTCGCGCGTGCGCCAAACGGGGTGACGCCGTTGCCGCCGCCGCCAAATGCGTTGGCGTTTGTAGCGCTTGCCGTGCTCGAGGCCGCAGAGCCAAGGCCATAAGCGGAGGCAAATCCGGCGCTCGCAGTGCTGTCTGTACCGAAAGCGACGCTGTCGAAGCCGCTAGAGGTAGCGAACCCGCCAACCGCGATAGCGCCGGCGCCGGACACCGTGTTGTTTCGGCCGACCGTTATGCTTTCAAAGCCGGTCACCGTGTTGGTGTTACCAAAGACCAGAGCAGCACTGGCATTAACGGTGTTGTTCAGGCCAACAATCGAGGAGTTCGAGGAGCTTGTCGTGCTGGCGACGGTATTGTTTGAGCCGACGACCTGAACATTGTCGCCGTTGCCGGGGACGTTCGGTCCATTGATCGTGTTGTTATTGCCAAGCACGAAGCTGTTGTTGCCGTTGATCGTATTCGGGTCGCCTATTCCGTATCTTCCGTTCCCGTTCACCGTCTGCCCGGTGCCGAACGCGCCGCTGTTGTTACCCGTCACAATATTGGCAGCGCCGACAATCGTGCTGTTCGCGCCTGCTATCGTACTACCTGATCCGATGGCGATACTGTTCGTGGATGTCGCACCGACATTTGCGGCTTGGCCCATCGCGATCGAGCCGTCCGCAGATGCGTTAGTCGCTCCGAGGCCGGATGAACCGTTGCCGCCGATAGCAATCGCGTTGGCACCCGTCGCTCTTGAACTTGCTCCGATTGCGACGGAAGAGACATCGGCCGTAACGCTCGAATTTGCCGCGCCGCCAATCGCGACAGCACCATTGGCGTTCGCATTCGATGCCGCGCCGACGGCCACCGAAGTCTGGTTTAAAATGCTTGCCGTGTCGGAAGAAAATGCCGAGACGCCGAGGGCGACACTACCAAAACCTGCGGCATTGGCACCCACGACAGCTGTTGCCTCTACCGCGCTCGCGTTCGCGCCTTGCCCGAAAGCAGAAGCGCCTTGTGCATTCGCCGACGCCTGGAAGCCGACCGCAGTCGCGTTAATCTGCCCCGCGGCGCCGGCGCCCGCTTGAGCCGGCGAGCCGATTGCAGTCGTCCCTGAATTGCCGAAGATTCCCGAGGCGTCTCTGTCGGAAAGTGCGCCTTGGCCCATCGCCGTGCTGTTGTTGCCGCCGATGAGGATTCCCTGTCCGACGGCGGTCTCTGCGAGGGCGCCGAGGGGGCTACACCGGCGGGGTGCCTTGCCCGACCACCGTGGAATCTCGTCCCGCGAGCACCCCGCTATTTGCCCCGACGGCAGCGGAATTGGTGATGCCCGGAAGGATGAGGGCGGACGCACCGACCGAGGTCGAGGCCGTGCCCTCGACGGCCGCGTTGTGGCCGATCGCGGTGGCGTTCGTCGTGGTGGTAACCGCGCCGACGCCGCATGCCGTGTTCGTGGCTTCGGAGTTGGTATCGCCTGCGCCGGTTGCGTGATCGTGTTGGGCGCGAGGAACGTGCCGCAGGTTGCGCCTTGTGCCAGAGCTGCGCCCGGCGTGAAGGCGACGCCGAAAGCGAGTGCGCTTGCAGAAGAGCTACCGGTTTGGCAGAATGAAAAGCTCGCATCGGTCCGCCCCGATCCCGATTCAAAAACCGGTCGAGGCTATGCTGCCCGGGGCGAGACGCCGCAATGAAGATTAGGCAAATCCACGCGTCGGCTGAGCACATGAAAGCAGGTCGTGAGTCTGCTGCAACAGAGCAGGATCTCACAATCGCAATCAGCGGTATGGGCTGAACTGAATAAATTCTTCTTGTTGACATCCCACCTGTCCCGTCCTCCAAGAGGGCGTTTTCTAGAGAGGTCTTCAAACGCGGCGGGGACCGGCGCCCGCGCCCGGAGGTACCTACCTTCGGTCCCCGGGGGGCTCGCGCAAGGGGTTCGTGCGTTTTCCCAGAGGCGCACTTACTTCAAGGTCTCGCCCGTCGGGCACTACGACCCGTCGCGCGGTACGCCCGCGCTGGGGTGGACGAGATCGGTGGCGACACCGGGCGTCCATGAAAGAGCAGGGATCAGCGTCGACTCGGTAAAGTCGCCGAACACGGGGACCCGGGAAACCGGCTCTCTTTGATGAAGCTTCAGGTATCGGTGACCCGGCGTCCCCGTGTCCTCTTGGTTTCTCTTCTCGTACGTGCTGGCGTGCGGCGGCGATGAATCGCGGCCCGCATGACGGTTTTGCAAACTTGCCCGTGCGGCGGTGCTTTTCAGCGGAAAAACAGAACCAAGACTGCCAAAGCGCCTTGTAACCCGGCGGTCAGTCCCAGGAGGAAGGAGGCGATGGGAGAGAAGGGCTCGTGGCTGACAATGCGCCCTGCCGTGTGCGCGGGCAGCTCGCCCCCGCCATAAACTCCCATTCCTCTTCCTCGGAATCTATGCTCTTTGGCTGGTTATCCGTTTGAGTATCGGGGCCGACAAATTGAAGAGCGTTCCGTGAGTGCGAGCCGAAAGTTAGCCGCCATCTTGGCAGCGGACATCGCCGGATACAGCTCCATGATGAGCGCGGACGAAGAAGCGACGGTCCGGAAACTTAAGCTCACGCAGTCGGCCGTGTTGCCCATGATCGAAGAACATGGCGGCCGGATAATCGATTTAGCTGGAGATGGTATTCTCGCGGAGTTTCAAAGTGCTATTCGGGCCGTCGAAGCCGCCTGCAGTGTTCAGAAGTGCATGGAGAAGCTGAATACGCAAGCCGGGCCCGAGATGCTCTTCAGGATTGGTATCAACATTGGTGATGTTATTCATGATGGTGAGCGCCTGTATGGCGACGGCATCAACATCGCCGCGCGGCTCGAATCGATGGCAGAGCCGGGTGGAGTTCTCCTCTCCAGAGCCGCCTATGATCAGGTGCGCGACAGGGTCCAGCAGACATTCGAGAATCTCGGCGAGCATTCTCTGAAAAACATCCCGCGTCCGGTGCAAACGTTTCGGCTGATAAGCGGGTCGACGGTAAGGCCAAGCACGCCACGAGCGCCGCATGGTTTTGGAGATTCGCGGGCTGTTGCGGTATTGCCGTTCGAGAATATGAGCAATGATGCGGCCGAGAATTACTTCGTTGACGGCCTTACCGAAGATATCATCACGGCGCTATCCTATTGGCGGTGGTTTCCCGTTGTGGCCCGCAACTCGACCTTTGCGTACAAGGGCAAACCCAAAAACGTTACCGAGATCGGCCGAGAATTGAATGCGGCCTACTTAGTCGAGGGCAGCGCTCGTCGTTCCGGCGAGCATGTCCGCATCACGGTCCAACTCATCGAGACGGCTACCGGTCACCACCTTTTCGCAGAGCGCTATGATCGTGGGATCGCCGATGTTTTCGCAGTGCAGGATGAGATTGCCGAGCGAATCGTCGCCAGCATCGAACCGGAGATCCATCGGGCCGAAGCACGACGAGCGGCGCGGAAATATCCCGCTGATCTTGACGCCTGGGACCATTCGTTGAAGGCCTTGGCTCTTCAGGAGCGTATGACTCCTTCTGGCCACATCGAAGCGCGCAAGCATCTGGAATGCGCGTTGAAATCTGATCCGACATCGGCGCGTGCATGGTCGCTGTTATCCCTATGCCACTATCATGAAGGTATTCTCGGGTGGGCGTCGGATCGGGCAGCTGCGCTGCGGCTTTCGCGCGATGCGGCGGACCAGGCAGTCGCGCATGATGACCGCGAGTGGCTTGCGCATGCGCTGTGGGGTATGGGGCGGCTGTGGACCGAGCGAGATTTCGCCTCCGCGCTCGAAGGTGAGGAAACCGCCGTTGCTCTGAACCCGAGCGCACCTATGGCAAGACACGGTCTTGCATGCATTTTTGAATTCTCAGGCCGCCCAGCCGAAGCTCTGCCCCATCTCGAGGCGATTCTCCGCCTCGATCCGCGTTACCGCTTCCGTTCTCTTGCCATCGCAGATCAAAGCCTCTGCCATTTACTTCTCGGCAATTTCGACGAAGCCGTCTCGACGGCCGAGAAGGCCGTTCGTACGCAACCGGGAAACGTCAGGGCGCGCCAACGGCTCGTTGCGGCATTGAGCTTAGGTGGCTTGCACGAGAGGGCGCGAATGGAGGCGGCGGAACTGGCCCGCTTACAGCCTACACTGGATGTAGCCTATATCGACGATACTTATCCCTTCATGCTGGCTGAACAGCGCGATCAGTTCGTCGGCGCTTTAAGCGCCTCAGGTCTGCTAAAGTGATTATTTTCGAATAGCCGCTGGCGCAACAGAAGCATTGCTTGCGCGCCGGCCGCGGCGACGGATGCTGAACCCGCAAGGCCGCTCAACGGATAGCGGCGAGATTGCCGGCCCGCCGGTTGTCACCGCCTTTACTTCGACAGCCCGCCGCGTCGGCAGTCACGCCCGCCCTGCGCCCCTAGCAGGACCTTCCGACGGAGCCCCTTCAGCGGAAAAACAGAACGAAGACAGCCAAAGCGCCTCCTCACCCGGCGATCAGTCCGAGGAGGAAGGAGGCGATGGGGGAGAAGGGCTCACGGCTGACAATGCGGAGGTTCGCCCGATCGGAGGACGCACGGGACGACTAGAAGCGGGTCAAACCGTAACGTCAATTTGGATATTGCCTATGCTTC
>Ga0163163_10003033_pt1 | contig 14225 bp, 13 predicted proteins | sample S65metaG_FD_119766 | JGI IMG/M metagenome (GOLD analysis project Ga0163163, IMG submission 119766) | Switchgrass rhizosphere microbial communities from Kellogg Biological Station, Michigan, USA - S6-5 metaG | ecosystem: Host-associated > Plants > Roots > Rhizosphere > Soil | place: USA... | reverse complement strand
GGGGGCGCGCGGCGCCCCTTTTTTTCCGCCTGGAGACCATTGATGAGCCAGTCCACGACACGGATCGAGCGAGACACCTTCGGACCGATCGAAGTCCCCGCCGACCGGCTGTGGGGCGCGCAGACGCAGCGGTCGCTCGAGCACTTCCGCATCTCGACCGAGAAGATGCCGGCGTCGCTGATACGCGCGATGCTGATCGTCAAGCGAAGCGCCGCTCGCGTCAATCTGGCTCTGGGCATCCTTTTGCCTAAGGTCGCCGACGCGATTGTCGCGGCCTGCGACGAGGCGCTGGTCGGGGCGCACGCGGCCGAATTCCCGCTGGCCGTCTGGCAGACCGGATCCGGCACGCAGACCAACATGAACGTCAACGAGGTGCTGGCCAATCGCGCCTCGGAGCTCCTGGGAGGAGAGCGCGGCGAGGCGAGGCTCGTGCATCCGAACGACGACGTCAATCGCGGCCAATCGTCGAATGACGTATTTCCGACGGCGATGAACGTCGCCTCGGCCGAGACGGTGGCGCGCGATCTGCTGCCCGCCCTCGACGCGCTGCAGGCGACGCTCGCGGCAAAGGCGGAAAGCTTTGCCGCTATCGTCAAGATCGGCCGCACCCATCTGCAGGATGCGACGCCGCTGACCCTGGGCCAGGAATTCTCCGGCTATGCGGCGCAGCTCGCGCATGCGCGAATGCACGTCGACGCAGCGTTGCCCCACGTCCACGAGCTAGCGCTGGGAGGAACGGCGGTCGGAACCGGGCTAAACACGCACCGGGAATTCGGCGCTCGCGCCGCGGCCGATATCGCCGAGTTCACCGGGTTGCCATTTGTCAGCGCGCCAAACAAATTCGAGGCGATGGCGGCCGCCGATGCGCTGGTCAACCTGCACGGCGCGCTGAAGACTTTGGCCGCCGTGCTGACCAAGATTGCGAACGACGTGCGATGGCTGGCCAGCGGCCCGCGCTCAGGACTGGGCGAAATCACCATTCCGGAAAACGAGCCGGGCAGCTCGATCATGCCAGGCAAGGTCAATCCGACGCAATGCGAGGCCCTGACGATGCTCTGCGCGCAGGTGCTGGGTAATGACGTCGCGGTGAACATCGGCGGAGCGTCGGGCAACTTCGAGCTGAACGTCTACCGGCCGCTGATCATCCATAACGTGCTGCAGAGTATCCGCCTGCTCGGCGATGGGATGGCGAGCTTCGACGCCCATTGCGCCACTGGCATCGAGGCCAATCTCGCGCGCATCGACGAATTGCTCGAGCGCTCGCTGATGCTGGTCACCGCGCTCAATCCGCATATCGGCTACGACAAGGCGGCGGCGATCGCGAAGAAGGCGCATCGGGAGGGGACGACGCTGAAGGCCGCGGCGCTCGCGCTGGGCTACGTCAGCGCGGAGCAGTTCGACCAGTGGGTGCAGCCGCAGCGGATGATCGGGCCACAATAGATACGCGCGGACCGGTCAGCGCGCCGGCGTGATCGCGGGCTCGAGGAGGGCCTCGCCGTTCACGGTGACGGTCACGTCGGTCGTTCCAGCCTCGAGCGCGATCGGAGCCTGCGCAAGCCCCGGCGTGGCCTGCGCACGCATCGTCGGATAGACCCTGCCGCCGTCGCCGGCCTGCACGGTCAGATGCCCGGGACGCCAGCTGGCGAAGCCCAAAGCCTGAGCCGCCTGCTCGGCGCGCGATTGCCAGCTGCGTATCGCCTGCCGCGTCACGCCGTCTTCCGCATCGCGCCGTGTTTTGTCGGACAGCGAGAATCCCATGCCCGACAACAATAGTCCGTCCTCGTCCTGAAGCTTGGTGATCAGGATCGCCGCTGCGGTGAAATCGGCCGAGTCCAGGCTTACCGCTTGCGCGACGCGCCAGCGGCTCGGCTTGCCCTTTTCGCTGATTTGCTGCGTCGAGTAGCCCGCCGTCGCGAGTTTGACGGCCGGATACGATCGCGCTCCTGCGAGCGCCTTGGCGATGATCGCGTTGACCTGGCTCGCAGCGGCGGCCGGGCTGGGATTTTCGGCCTCGGCGCGCAACCATGCCTGCAGGCGATCGTTGCTTACCGTTACCGTGGCGGAGGCCGAGACGGTGACAATAGGTTGCGTCGGCACGCCGGGCACCTGCGCGCTGGCCAAGCCTGCCGTCGCACTGACAGCGAGCAGCGCTGCCATCGCCGCCGCGCGCGCAATCTGCACAGAGATCATCGAGTTCTCCTTGGACTGCTGGCAACTCGCTGCGGCAGCAACTCGATCGCCGCCCGATTCGACCAAGAAAAGCACTTGGGTGCGGCTTCCGTCCAGGGCAGCCAGTCGTGCGCCAGGTGTTCACGCGCATTCAGGATCACCGGCACCGGCTGGGGCACCTCTACCGAGAATACGTGCTCGGTATTGTGCGTCGTTCCCTCGGGATAGCGAAAGCGCCACTGTGGATAGATCTCGTAAACATTGGAGAGGTTCCAGTCAGAGACGCCGCCGTAGCGGTCGGCATCGATTCCGGTCTCCTCGTGCAACTCGCGCCGCGCGGTTTCGGCGAGCGTCTCGCCCGCTTCCTGGCTGCCGGTCACGGACTGCCAATAGCCCGGAAAGTCGGCGCGCTCCAGCAGCAGGACCTTGAGATCCGGCGTGTGCACCAGAACCAGCGTCGATAAGGGAAGCTTGTGCGGCAACGAAAGCGACCCAATCGAATGTGCCGCCGCTGTCGAATCGGCGGCTAGCTGACGAATACCCAGAAGGGCTTGTGCCGCTCCTGCCAGTATTCGGCGGCCTCGCTCAGGATATCGGAAAGGGTTTCCCAGTCGGCGGCGTGCGCCTTGCGATAGGCTGCGGCGTGCCGCAGCACGATCGCGATGCCGTGAGCGCCGAGCCAGTCGCTGTCTTCAAGGCAATCGGCCAGCGCATCCCAATTGTCGCCGAAATGCTCGGGCAGCTTGAGACTCTTGCCCAGCGTTCCCAGCAACGCGGTCTTGTTGTCGATGCCGTGCAGGTCGAGCGAGCAAAACCTGAGCCTTGCAGCGGCGGCTGCGGTCTTCAGCGGTTCGGGCGCGCCGGTCCAGTCATGCACGCCTGCGTCCGCAGCTGTGGAAAGGTCGGGAACCTTCATTGCCGTATTCTCTTGAACGAACGATAGTGGTCGTCGGAATAGTAGCACTCCGACGTCGATGCGATTGCGCCGCCGCAGACGATCCGACGCCCGCCGCGGCTATGCATGCCCGGCGTTTTAACAGTGTACTCATGATAGTACCCGTGCGCTCGCTCGGGCAGCAGGCGTTCGCGATTGCCGAACACGACGCCGTCGCGCTCGTAGGGCAAGCGACTACCCGTGCGGATGCGCTCGAGCGCCTCGCGCGCTTCCGCAGGCAGCGCGTCGATGCGGATCTCGGCTGGCGCAGAGGAAGTTTTCGGTGTAGCAAGCGGCGAGGTGAGGCAGGCGACGATCGCGACGATCGCCAGCATCGCTGCCCGCCATGAATCCGGGCGTGAGCAGGCATCCATCGGCGCATTGTAACGCCGGCCGGCAATGCACGAAGGAGGCCGAAGCTACAATGCCGTGCGGCCGGAGCCGGGTTCGAGCGATGGCGTGGCGTTACGCCGTCTTGACGAAATACGCCGGTTTGTCGGGCGCCTGGATGATGCAGACCCCCTTCAGATTCGGCACGTACTGCATCCGCCCCCAGATCGCCGGATAGCCGACCCGAGCGGAGTGTCCCACCGTCGGCGGAACGCCTGTCAGTGCCAGCCGATTGACCGCCCAGTTGGCGATTGACACCTTGGTGATCGTATAGAGGAAGCCGTCGTCCTGAAACAGCAGGAATTTGTTCAACACCGAATCGAACACCAGCCCGGCAGCGTAGTAGCCACCGACGTTGACGGCAGCGGCATACGGTCCACTGAACACTGCGACGGTCCCAACGCCGGTTGCGAGGTCGATCGCAACCGGAACGTTCACCCCACCGAAATTGCCGATCCGGAGCAGGGTTCCGCCACCGGTCGGATCGATCGCGGCGGTTGCGCGATCCACGTCGGTATGCGTCGTCTGCCAGAGGGTAGACCAATTGTTCGACGCGCTGCTCCATTTGCTGACACCCGTCGAGCCCGACACATAGACATCCTCGGTGACAGGATGCTTGCACGCCCAGTTGCCGTCCCATCCGCGCCTGATCGGCGCCGGCGGATGTGTGCCCGGCGCGTCCCAGCGTCCAGAGGCGAGCGGAACGGAATCGACGACGTAGAACTGTCCGCTGTCGCTGCTCCATGTATTGACGCAGCCGAACGCCATGAACGTGTTCGTGGCGTCGATGAACTGAGGCTGCCAGTAGCTGTGCCGCGCGTTGGGCGTGATGCCGTCGAGCATGTACGGCTGCGACGGCGCTTTTATAGGAGGCACGATGGCGAGCGATGCCGGATTGACCCGTGTGCGCCACGTCGGCACGTCGTCCTCCAATGCCAGTCCGCGAACGTCGTCGCCTGCCCAGGCCCTCCCGCCGCCGCCGCCAAAAATCAACATCTCGCTGCCCGATTTCTTCAGGGCCCCGCCGCTGTAGGCGAAGATGCCGCGGCGCGGATCACCGTACCCGATATCGCGGCACAGGCCGTCGGTCAGTCCGGCCGCGGCTTGCGCCGCGCACGTCGATGCGGTGAGTTCGGTCCCGGTGATAGCAATCCACTGATTGATGGGTTTCGATTGCAGCCACAGCGGTGTTCCCGTCACCGGGCCCTGTTGTCCACCCGACACCCCGTGCATCGGCCCGATGTACGCGGACGCGACGACGAGGTTCGCCATCTCGAAGCCGTGCTCGGCTTCCGCGGGAATGGTTCCTCCGTGATAGTGGTCGAGCCAGATCTCGTCGACGCGAATCGCCGGATGCTTGCGGAACACGATGTCCGTCTTCTCGAACACCAGGACACCGTCGACCCAGCCGCGAAGGATGCCGTCGGCGTTGCCGACGCCGTTGCCGAGCGAATCAAAAGGGGCCTTCAACGAATTCATCTTCACGTATTGCTCGATGCAGTACCACCGCTCCGGCTCGTAGTTGATCCAGCCCGTCGACGGCGTCCCCCACCGCCAATTGTCGCCGTAGAAACCGGTCATCGCGGCGTGGTATGCGTATGTGCACACAGCGACGCGTTCGCCGTACGGATTGGCGTCGCTGGGCCCCACCAGCGCGAGCTGACGCATCGACCAACCGGAGTAGTAGAAGCCTCCGGGGTACGCGCTGTTGAGGATCTTCGTGCCCTTTGTCGGCGAGCCGCCGTTGCCGTTGACGACCTGGTAGTAGCCCTTGTTCGTCCCCGACCAGTTCCAGTAGCCGTATCGTCCCGCGATTCCCGGCAGTTTCTTGCCGTCGACGTCGCATTGGTAGTTGTCGTTCAGCTTGAGGTAGTAGCGGAAGTAGACCTCGCTGGGGCAGTCCTGATTGTTGAGCGTGTCGTACTGGGGCACCGTGATCTGCTCGTAAATCTTGAGCGTGCCGGCAGCGTTGGTGGTCGGGACCCCGGGAACCTTCTGGCTCCACATGTGATTGAGATAGCACGGCGATGTCTCGCCGATGTGATAGTGCACGGCGAGCGCCGGCGTATCGAGCTCGTCGTCATCGACGACCACTGCATCGCTTGCGAGCAAGCCGATCGGGAACCATTGGCCCTGCCAGCTGGGTTCATCGAATTGCGTCGCGAAATAGACTTGTCCGTCGCCCGCAATCCCCTGGTCGTGGTCATACCGGTCGGCGATGCCGAGTTGCGGCGTACCGCTGTCGAAGAACTTCGGCGGACGAATCTCGAACACCTTCAATGTCGTTGTGCCGAAGATTTTCGTCGCGTTGAGTGTCAGGGTCGCGCTGACGATGGTCCGCGTGCCGAGAGGGGGCAACGTGAACTGCAGCAGCATCGCCGAGGTCGTCTGCACGACCAGCGTCTGGCCGGTCAGCGGATAGGAAGTCGTCAGGTTGGCGACGCTGCTCCCCGCGCAGACGGCCTGGACGGTCGTCGAATCGCTCAACCTGAGCGCGATGACCGGGCGCAGCGACGCAGTAGCGTTGGTGCGAGTCGCGACATAGGCGGCATTGGCGGTGCACTTCAGATACGCGCCGGTGTTGCCGTTCGCGTACCAGCGTTGCACCAGCGGTGTAATCGTCGCCGCAACCGGACCTGCCGCGGCGAATGTGATCGTTGCATAGGCGGACGAGCCCTGTGCGACCTGCGTCGCATCACTCCAGTCGCCACCGGTGTTTTGCCACGGCAACTGCGCGCCGTAGTTGAAGAAATCCTTGCTGACGCCGCTCGGGCCATCCCAAAGCACGGGTGGCGCAGACGTCGATGTCAGCGCCGATACCGACGCGCCGGATGGTGACGCCGCAGCGGAAGTCAAATCTGCCGTGGCGGCGGCACCTTCGGCCGGGGCGGACAAAACTCGTGCGGGGAGAAGGCCCACCACGCCAGCACTGGAAAGGGCGGACAGGCGGCGCATTAATTCGCGACGTGTAAGAGTCATGGGTAATCCGGTCGAAAGTCATTGCGTGCGTTTGCGAGAGCGTGGCAAGGGGCCCAGAGACCGGGCTCGTACCACTCCGATCGAGCATGAAGCAAGGCGAAACTACGGCCGTCGCTCGTGTTGCGTGACCTGTGCAACTGCAGCGGGGGCCGGGTACATCAGTTCATATTATGACATTGTCATGGACAAACGTCAAGCAGTACTGCGCAAATCGTCGACAACAATCGCGAACATGGGCAGAGGAAGACGCATTCCGCCGTGCGACTCATGCTGAAAGGCCGATGTATTTGGTGGCGAACACGATCCGGCCAAGCCGCAGGCTCGACCGCTTCACGGGATGGGTCGCACCACCGAGAAAGATCGTAAGCCATGCCTCGTCGATCTTGATCGCGGGATGGTGGCGAAAGCAAATCCCCGTCAGAGGCTTCAGCGTCGAGTAATCCAGCACGGGGCGCTTGATGCCATCGAGCCAGACTTCGATCATGCCGTCCGTTCGCCCAACGCCGTTGCCAAGAGCATCCGGGTTGGACAGGTCGATGCTGTTCATCTTGATGCGATGCTCGATCGTGTACGCCTTCCCCTTTTCCATCGCGGTCCCACCGACAAAGAAAGTCTGTCCGGTGCCGGCATACTGACTCGTTCCGGTTTGCGGCATCCCGGGCCAATAGACGTACAAGACCACGGGCGTCAGATCGCCGTACGGATTGCCGTCATTTTCGAAACGGGGAAACCATCCGCGCGCCGACCATCCGGACAACCAATCGACAGGCACGTCCTTCGCGCCGGCGGGCTCGTGCTTGCCCGTCGTGCGATCGCCGCCGTTGCCGGAGAGTGGCTCGTAAAGCAGGGGATCCTGATAGACCGGCCGACGACCATAACGTCCGGCTATTCCGGGCAGCTTGCCGCCGTCTTCGGTCGGCCCCCAGTCGGGCCCGAACAGGATTTGATATTGCAGAAATGCTTCCTCGAGACCGTCGAGGTTGTGATCGCTCCGATAGTAGTCGAGGATCACCGGAGCTTCGCCGTTGCCGATGCCGGGAGTGAACGCGGCCTCGATGCAGTTTCCCAACTGGGGATCCTGCTGGTAGCTGAAACAGCCCGCGGTCGTATAGCCCTGGTAAATGTCTTTCGGGAACGAGCCCGGCCAATCGTTCGCAAACACGACATCCGGACTGGCAGCAATCTGCGCCAGCGTCTTACCCTGTGCGAGCCCTTGTTCGACCGGACCAGGTGGCATGATGGCAGGCGGGTCGATACGGTAGAGCGCGAATTGCGCCGGGCCGAATTTGAGCGCGCTTATCGTGAGCTGCGCATCCGCTACGTCGGTGGCCGTCAAATTCCCGTAGTCGAACTGCATGATCCACGACGTGCCTGACCCGGGCGCCAATATCGGACCTTGCGTGTCCGACAAGTCGGTGCTCGGTGACAGCACAGCGTCTGAAATGCAAGGGCAGATCTGGACGGACTTGTCCGGCCTGGTAACGACGACTACGGGGCGCAACGCGGCGTTCGGATCATGTCGCGACACGGTCTGGATCGCGCCCGACGTGCCGCGCAAGAGCATTCCGCTGTCGCCCGCTGCCAGCGACGCGACCACCAGCGCCTTGACGTTGACGCTGTACTGCGTCGTGCTGGACGTGCTTGGAATTTGCGCCAGCCCGTAGGACTGCGATCCCTGCTTGACGCCGGCGGCATCGACCCAGTCCCCCCCGGCGTTTTGCCAGGCCAGGCGCACGTGATAGTTGAAAAATCTCCGATTCACGCCCGACCCGGCGTCCGACAATAGCAGCCCGGTCGTACTGGTCGGAGGCGGAGGGGCGGGAGGAGGGGGCGCCGCGGGCGGCGTAGGCGGCCCGGATGGAGAACTGGTTTCGGTCGATCCTGAGTTTCCACCGCCGCAGGCGCCAACGGATGCGGCGACAGTGCCTACACCCGCGATCAGAAACGCCCGGCGCGAAGTCATCGAGTCACTTCGTGTTGACGCAGAAGTGAGGTTGCAGAATTGTTACACGCATCGCCGTTGGCAGGCAGTTCTGAAGGCAGCAATCACGATAGGCGATCTCAAGACCACCGAGTGTAGGCGCATCAGATCAACAAAGGTTGGCGCGACCGACCTGCGGGGAGATTGAGCGGTTGAGCGGCACCATACGCACGTTCTTCGCGCTGCGCTGGGGAGTCATCGTGATCTGCTTAGCGATGGGTTGACGCGCTCCGAGGACTCGACCTGCAACGCGATCGCGCGCCATTTCGCCGCCTGGTGCTGACGACCGCGCGCTGTCACGCCACCGCCGCGTCACGCTCGCGACGCCATGCGGCCGGTGGCTTGCCGACGAGGCGCTTGAAGGCGCGCGTGAAAGCCGCCTCCGAATCGTAGCCGACATCGAGCGCAATCGCCGCGATGGTCGCCCGCGTCTCGAGCAACAAGCGTGCCGCTGCCTGCATGCGCCACTGGGCCAGATACTGCATCGGTGGCACGCCGATGAATTGGACGAAGCGTTCGTGCAAAGCCGAGCGTGACAAGCCAACGCGCCGTCCGAGCTCGTCGATCGTCCAGTCCTGCTCCGGCTGCTCGTGCATCAGCGCCAGCGTGCGACCCACGAAACGGTCGAGCAGGCCGGCGAGCCAGCCTTCGCTTTGCGCCGGCAGACGGTCGGCATAACGCCGTACGGCGTCGACAAACATCATTTCGCTCATGCGTGCCAGCATCGCCTCGCCGCCGGGGCGTCGTGCGTGCGATTCGGCCACGGCCTGCTCGGTGAATTTCGCAATCCATGCGTCCCCGTCGGACGCACGCAAATGCAGCAGGCGTGGCAGGGCGGCTATCAACGGGTTGAAGGGCTGCAGATCGCAACCGAGAAAGCCGCACACGATGGTCGTATCAGTGCTGCGCTCGACGGGCGGCGTCAAGCGCACCGCATTTTGGCCGTTGATGGAAAGGCGTAGCGGCAACTGATCGACTTCCGCACTGGAGAACCAGCTCAAGTCGGGGTTGCCGCGCATTCCGGGCGAACTCGACACGACATGGGAGTCTCCGTGCGGAAACATCACCACGTCCCCGGCAAACAGCTGCACCGACGGTCCGCCGGGAATACCAGCCCAGCAACTACCCTGCGCGACCGCGTGGTACTCCATCACGTGCTCGACGCCGCGCATCAGCAGCGGCGCAAGCTCCTTCGCGGCAGGCGCCTCGGCGGCCCAGTCGCTGGTGCCGGTGACATAAAAGAATACGGCGCCGCGCAGGCGCACGCCGCGCAGGACATCCGACAGGGTGTCCTGGCTCATCTTACCGCCACGGCGTCTCGATCAAGTCGCGCGGACGATCAATCAAACTCGCTGACCCCGCAAAGCCAAGCACGGACGCGTGAGCAAGCCCCAGCGACGCAGGGCCAAGTGGCGGGCCAGCCAATCCGAAATAATGGGTCCACTCGTCGCGACCGAATCGTCGGGTTTTTTCATCTTCACGCCTGGAGCAACACGTGCAGTCGCTGCCTTACCTTACGCTGGACAAGGATATCCGGCAAGTTCGCATGAACCTGAACGTCGAGCCGGCGGCCGCGCCGCAGTTCCAGGAGGCGCTATGAGCAGCGTCGACGCACGCGGGTACAGCATTTCCGGCGCCACGCCGACGGCCCTGGAAGCCTACGAACGCGCGCTTGCCACCTTCCAGAGTTGGCGAAAGGGGACCCACGCACAGCTTTCGCCGGCGCTTCGGGAGGCGCCGGGCTTTGTGATGGCGCATGTGCTTCAGGCATACCTGCTTCTTTCCAGTCGCGATCCGGGGCACGTCCGGTTGGCACGTCCGGTGCTGGCGCATGCCGCCGAGCTGCCCGCCAACGATCGCGAACGATTGCACGTTGCCGCGATCACGGCGGCGCTCGCCGATCACTATGAACGCGCCAAGGCGCGGTGGAGCGAGTTGTTGCGTCGCTATCCCCGTGACGTGCTGGCGCTGCAAGTGGCGCATGCGTTCGACTACATCACCGGTGATCTGGACCGCATGAATGACCGAGTGGCGGCGGTGCTGCCGGCGTGGTCGAGCGAACTGCCGGGCTACCACGCCGTGCTGGCGATGCACGGCTTCAGTCTCGAGGAATGCGGCGAGTATAAGCGCGCCGAGGACGCAGCCCGTGCAGCGCTGGCCCTGAACCCACTCGACGCGCGAGCGCATCATGTGATGGCGCACGTCTTCGAGATGAGCGAGCGCCCTGCCGCGGGTGTGCGATGGATGAACCAGCACCTAGCCGCCTGGGGCGTCGACAGCGTTATCGTGACGCATGGCTGGTGGCACCTGGCGCTGTTCCACCTGGCGCAGGGCCAGCTCGACCAGGCGGTGGCGTTGTACGACAAGCGCATCAGAGCCGGGCACTCGATAGAAATCTCAGACATGATCGATGCCTCCGCGCTGCTGTGGCGCATCCAGCTGCTTGGCGGCAACACCGGCACCCGCTGGACCGAGCTTGCCGCTGCATGGGCGCCGACGATAGACGACGGCTTCTGCAGCTTCAACGATCTGCATGCCATGCTGGCATTTGTCGGCGCACGGGACTGGGATAGCGCGCGACGACTCGAGCTTGCGGTAGCCGAAGCGGCGTCGCGGCCGACGCGCTACGGCGAGACAACGCGGCTGCTCGGCCTTCCGGCTTGCCGTGCGCTGATCGCATTCGGGCGCCGCAACGACACCCTCGCGATTGCGCTGCTCGCCAGCCTGCCGGCGGTGGCGCATCGGCTCGGCGGCAGTCATGCGCAGCGTGACGTGCTGCACCTGACATTGATGCATGCCATCGAGCGCATGCGGCAGGCGACCCGTCGATTCGGAACGGCGCAGCTGCGCATCGCTGCGCAGCCCCCACGGCTGGCCCCGGCCTAGCTTGCCGGAGCAGACGTCCAGGGCGGATGCGCCGCGTAGCACCTCGAATTCCGGTCCGTCGGACGAGGTGTGAAACAAACGAAACAGAAATGGGCTCGCAATGAAGTTTGGTTGCTGTATCAGCCTCGTAGACTGAACTCCCTCACTACACCTAACCGCGATCGATTATGGAGTTTGGGTCCCGTTTCTGGGTGGTCGCGGCGCTGTCACTCGGCCCCGCCGTCGCCAATTCGTTTGCGCGCTTCGCCTACGCGCTGCTTCTGCCCGCGATGCGCGCGGAGCTGAGCCTCAATTATTCCCAGGCAGGCTCGCTGAACACGGCTAACGCCCTCGGCTATCTCGCGGGCGCGCTGCTGACGATGGGCTACGTTTCGCGATTGGGCAATCGCCGGCTGTTCTGCGTCGGAATGGTGGTGACCGTATTGGCTCTGGTCGGCTCGGGGCTTGCCGGGGGATTTATCGCGCAATTGTGCTTGCGCGCGGTCGCGGGCATCGGCGGCGCGATGGTCTTCGTCTCCGGCGCCGTCCTCGCGAGCAATGTCTACTCCAACCGACCCGAGCTCTCATCCAGCGCCATCGCCGTCTATTTCGGCGGGGCTGGCGCGGGGATCCTGCTATCGGGTGTGGGCATACCCTGGCTGCTCGCGATCGCAGGTGACGACGCGTGGCGTACCGCCTGGCTCGCCATCGGCGGCGTCTCGGCTGCGTTCGCCGTGCTGGGTATATGGGCGGCACGGCAGATCAGAGAGCCATCGAGCGGTGCTGCGAAGAGCCCATGGCAAATGAGGACCTTCCAGGCAACGCTCGGCAGTTATTTTCTGTTCGGCGTCGGCTACATCGCCTATATGACGTTCGTCGTGGCGTGGATGGTGTCGCATGGGGCATCGGCACTCGACGTCGCGCTGACGTGGGGGACACTCGGGATAGCCACGATGCTCGCTCCGATTGGATGGCGCTTGCCGCGCGCCCGGTGGTACCCCGCCAAGGTGCTCGCCGCCGTGGGCGTGATCCTAAGCGTCGGCGCGGCCATGCCGCTGGTCAGCACCTCGCTGCCTGCAATGATTCTTTCCGCGCTCTTTTTCGGCGCGGCGATGTTTACGGCTCCCACGGCGGTGACCGATCTGGTCAAGACGTCGCTGCCCAGGACGGCATGGGGCCCCGCAGTCGCAACATTCACCGTGGTCTTCGCGATCGGCCAGGCGATCGGCCCGGTCCTGTCCGGATGGCTCGCGGACGCGACGCAGTCGCTTTATGCAGGCCTCGCGGGATCGGTCGCCATTCTGCTGACGGCGAGTGCGGCTGCCATGTGCCAACGGGAAAGCAAGGACCGGCCGAACCACAATCCCGCCTTCAAGGAGATTCAAATGGAAAAGCGCAACGTGAACGTCGTCTTGCATCTTGCCAGACCAAGCGTCGGAAACGACATTCGCTCGCTCATACACGACCTGACGAGGCTCGCCGGCGTCGCCCATGTCGCGCCCGGCTCGCGCGTGTCCAACCTGCTTAGGATCGACTACGATCCTGCTCGCATCTCGATGCGGACGCTTCTCGCGCGCGCACGGCGCGGTTGGTCGCTCGTGCGCGGGATCGGCACGCAGGGCCGGGAGGCGATCTCGCGGCATGCGCATGCCGTCAAAAGTCTCGGCGGCTCTGCGGTACTCCCGCCCAAACCTCAATGATCATTCGAAATCGAGGTCCTCAGCGGCTCGACTAGTCATTCGTGCCGCTTCGTTGCATCCCTGAATCGCTTTAAATAGCGCTTCGGCCAGAGATCCGGTTCGGTCACGCGCGCTTGCCATTACCTGTGGCTCGACCGCGGCTTCCGCCGCGAACGGAAACCGGTTTATGATCGGCGCGATGAACCCCATCTACGCCGAAATGGAGCACGCGAGGGAAAGGGCATTCCAGTCGATCTGGAGCAACCAGATCGACGCGGTTTTCTCCGACGTCGCTGAATACTACGACCGTGCCAATGTCTATGCGACCCTGGGTCTCATAGACAGGCTGCGGCGGCGCTTCTTGTCAACGATGGACATCAAGCCAGGGGCCACGGTCCTCGATGTGTGTGCGGGAACCAACGTCATTGGCATTGACCTCCTCAAAAAACAGCCCGATCTCGAGGTCTGCGCCGTGGACCGAAGCAAGGCGATGCAGCGAGTTGGCAGGCGACTCGCCGAAGGCAAGGGGCTGCGCATCCATTCGGTGATTTGCGATGTCCACGAGCTGCCCTTCCCGGAGAACCATTTCGACGTTGTGACACTGCAATGGGCGACGCGGCATCTGCGTGCGCTCAAAGTGTTCTCGGAAATCCACCGTGTGCTCAAGCCCGGCGGCCATTTCTATCACTGCGACATGCTTCGACCACAAGTAAAGGTGGTGGAGAAGCTCTACTTTCTTTACCTCAAGATGTGCCTGACGCTGGTTTCGCGCGCATTCGGTAGTGGCTCGGCTGCTCTGGAATGCCGCAGCTATTTCGTCGACGCCATCCGCATGTTCTATTCGGTCCCGGAGCTTTCCAGTGCACTCTCCGAGCTGGGATTCACGGACGTCGTCGGCCGGCCGGCGCTAGCCGGGGCGGTCGGCTTTCACGCGGCACGCAAGTCGCAGAGCCGGACCCGCGTCGCGTAGCGGGCGCCGCGTATCTATCGGCGTCGCGAGTCCCGATTGGCACGATAGGTGCATGAACACCTTCTGACAGTGGGACGATCATCTGCCCGCCGTCTTTTCTCTCGGGAGGTGGCCATGTACTCGTTGCTCTTGCCGCTCGATCCTAACGTGCAACGGCACAACGCCGGCGCATCGGTGCCGCCTGGCGGCACCTGGCGGCGGGTGCTGCGCGATTGCTGCACCGCGATTCTGCACGCCATCACACTTCGCCGATGACGT
>Ga0163163_10003032_pt1 | contig 14231 bp, 10 predicted proteins | sample S65metaG_FD_119766 | JGI IMG/M metagenome (GOLD analysis project Ga0163163, IMG submission 119766) | Switchgrass rhizosphere microbial communities from Kellogg Biological Station, Michigan, USA - S6-5 metaG | ecosystem: Host-associated > Plants > Roots > Rhizosphere > Soil | place: USA... | reverse complement strand
TGGACGATGGCACACTTGGCAATTCTTCTCGAGAATAGGCTGAACGTCCTTGTAAAAAGTCACGCCGCTTCCGGAATTGGACGCCGCGGTATCCGCGCCCATCGCTAGCGCCGCGCCCAGAAGCAATAGACTCAAGTTAGACCGCATAATCCCTCCGCCGATATATGCGCTGGATGTGAAGTGAGTCCAACGCCAGCATCGCTCCTCACTTTATGCAGGATCAGCTGGTACGTCAAGCCGGAACTCAACATACTGAGGGCCATTTAAGGAAAATAGAATCAATTGCTTAGCGCCATCTTTGGTCGCAAGATAACCACTCTGTTAGCGGAATAGGGGTCGGATAAAAGTGACCCGGTAGGTAGTCGTTGTGGGTCGCTGACCCGGTTGATTCTGTCGAGAACAGCCCTTCGCTCCATCAATCCGTCTATTCTCGCCTCGAAACGGCAATCGAAGAAACTTGGCCGGAATTTGGAAATGGCAAGTCGGCTTGTGACCGGTCGGCCGTTCGTGTGTTTAAAGGACGTGCCAAAACCTGATGATTTAGGAACGGCGATTCTGGCCAGTTGAAGTACCAATCAGTGCCGCGTTTTGGACGTCCACATCTTAAGGCTTTTTGGAATGGCGGCTTGCCTCGGTTAGTGCGCGAGTGGATCGGGACGCACCTGAACCTTATAGACCTTGGGTCGTGACTCGGTACCCCCTTCGTTATGGAAGACGGTGCGCGTGCCAAGCGTGGTCCATAGCCCGCGCCCTTTCCAGCCGGTGTTCGGATTGTCGATACGGCCATCCACATTCTTGCTGAAGAAGCCCAGCGGATACGGAATATGAATGTTGACGAAATTGCCGTTCACGAGCGCCAGAAGCGACTCGCTGCCATTTGCCTCGGCGATTGGCACGTTTGCCCCGAGTCCCAGCGTGTTGTAACGATCCACCCACAAGAAATAAGCGTGGTCGGCGCTTCCCGGGTCCGTAACTCCCTCGAACTGCGGTCCGGGGAACTGATACAAAGTCCACCCTTCGGGGCAGTGCTTTCCAGTTGCCGCAGCCGGGCCGTTCAGCGGCCCTTTGCACTTGCGCCGATCGAAGCTCGCAAGATGCCCGCTCGATAGCGTGGTCCAGACCACACCATTGAGATCGAGATCGATCCCCCGCGACCCATAACCAATATCGGGCGGCAGGTAGACTTCTGCCAGGGCCGTTTGTGACGGATTGGCGCCCGGCACCAACCTGACGATGTAGCCAGGCTGATCGATGCGTGAGAATCCAACATCCATGGATTGACCCCAGATCGAATCGTCGATTGGGCTCGGCTGAACGCCATAGAACGCCGCCATGATTCGCTTATCTTTCTTGGGATCTAGAGGTTGATTGGCCTCCACATAGTCGTCTCGCTTTCCATTCCCGTTGGTATCGAGAATAAGCGGTGTCCAGCCCTGGGATTTCGCGGCGTCGCCGGTCTGCTCGTACATCTTCGTATTCAGCCAGCCCACCACGCCGCTATCGGGCCCCCCGCCGCTGGTCCACAGTGTGTTGTTGGCGTCCTTCGCAAAATACAGATGTTGCGTTGAAAAGCAGGTGTCGATGAGCGACCACTTCTCGGTTTTCGGATCGTACATCGAGAGTTGACGCACGGACTCGTTCAGCGGCGCGACTTTCGCAGAGGGGTGATCCGAGCCCGCCTTGCAGAAACCCGGGTTTGGGGCGGCTCTAATCCGCGCGGTGAACCACACTCGTCCCTTCTCATCGATTAAGGGATTGTGGATGCTGGTCCGCCCATCCCAGATGGCCTCATCGCCCCAATAAGCGGAGTGCCCGCGCGAAAGATCTTTGTTTGAGGGCGTGTCGGGATCGCGGTAGGGATGCTTCACCTGCCACGACTCGTTGGTGATCGGATTGAGCACCGGTACCATGTCTGTGCTTTCCTCGGGCGATCCGAAGATCAAGCCGTTGGCATTGACGCGCGGATTACGCTTATCGGTGGAAATGGCATCGTGAAGATAGGCCTTGGGAGTGGACCACTCCCACATGCTGAGTACGATGTTGCGCTCGACGCCCTGAGGCCGCTCCGGCTTGGCGAAGGGCAGTTCACCGGCCGCAATACGATCGGTCCAGTCCGCGAAGAGTGCCAGAGCCTTTTGCGGACCCAGTCGGCCGAGGGTTACCGCCATGTTGGCTCTCGCCTGTCCGGCTTGGAGCCTGCGGGCCCAAGCCTGGATCGAATTTTCGGAAGGCCCAAATTCCTTGGGGATCGAGCGGATACCCTTGGATCCCAACGCATGACACGACTGGCAAGAGTTCTTGAGGGTGTCGATCCAATAGTGCTGCGTCTTCATTACCGGCTGGATGCCGTTACCGCTTGCGCCGGTGCCTGGGAATTCGCTCTTGTCAGGAATCCGGAGCATAGAATACCAATAGACGCCGGGATAGTATTCGGCCGCCGCCGCGGCAGTCGGCGCCGGCACAGAGGTCAGGTTGAGATTCTTTCCGGGTACCGCTTTGAGCTTGGGCGAATCGACCAGCCCATAGCCCCGCACCCACACGCTGTAGGTAGCCTTCGGCAGGTCCGGAATAACATAACGGCCGCGACCGTCGGTGACCACAACCTTGGCGAACTTTGTAGGAAGATTCGTGGTCTCCGCGATCACCCACACGCCCGCTTCGGGCCCGTTTGGACCCGTGACTACGCCGCCGAGATCAGCGCCGCCTATCGAAACAAGGGCGGCCGCTGGTTGTTGGGCGTCGACTAGAACCGCAGCGCCAGAAAGACACGCGGCAATGGCGATCACCGCAACCTCCCAGCGCCTTCTTTCTCTCGTGTTCATGAAGGTCTCCTTCAGAATCGCTGCGCAAGACAGCAGCGCGCCACCAACTTAGCCAGTGCCCCGAATTTCTATTTCCCGGCAGGTGGCTTCAAGGTGACTACAGGGGATGGCAACCGGGACCCTACGGGACCCGTAAACTCTTCTTTTGTTCCGTCATCGTAATATTGGACAAACTTCCATACAAGGTCCGTGGTTTCTTTGGGGTTAATGCCGAGCATCCCAAACTCGACAAATTCGTAGGGCTGCATCGTCCCCGTCCAGGTGGCCCCAATAATCTTTCCGGCGTCGTTCTTCTTGAATTCAATCTTCCAACCCGGCTTGAATTCAAAGCGTAGATGTCGAGTCCCGCCGGAAACTCGCCTTCGATCCTTGAGCAGGTCACTTTCTTTTCATTGGGAACCCGCATAGTGTACTTTTCGCGTGCTCCGGCGGTCGACTCCGTCGGGGCAATTCGAATATGCCCGAATGCCAAAGAACCAAACGCCACTGTCACGGCGCTACCGAGGAGAAATCGATTCATAAATGGCTGCCGCACTTAGTTGCCTTCCTTTCTGCGCTTGGGAATCCGCCTCACTATCTTAATGAATTTCAGGGAGGCCGGGGCGTAGGCTGGATCTAATACGTTGAGGACTTGCTGCAGGCCGCTCAGCGTATGAAATAACTTCAGTCGGACCTTGTCTGCAAAACATTCTGGATGGTGACTACATCGACAAGCCCTGAGCATCCATAGAGAGCTGGAATGATTTGGCGATCTGGAAACTGCCGTCGCAACTGAGCAACTTTCTCGGTACCGGCACGATACGCCGGCAGGTACATGCGACCGAGCAGAGGGTGGCGGCCCCAGGCACCCGAGAGTTTATCCGCGCGCTCTGCCGTAACCAAAAAGTCGCCGCGGAGGGTCTCTGCGACTGCCGCTTGCGGAACCGCCTCACCCCAAGTTAGATACGAGGCTTGGTTCTTTGCATCGTCCTGGAGAAGCGCGAGCAAGACTCCGATCTGCAGGTCGGGGTCTGGCAGTTGATCTATCTCCTTTACGCCGTGCGCCATAACTATCGCGTTGTTTGCGATGCCTTCGAAGAGCGCAGCAGCGCGGGTATTCATCGTCAGCACTGATGCTTCAAAGCCTACTTGGCCGCGCCAATATAGATTCTGCAAATAGGCGAACGTGGTGACGTGTCCGGGTACCACTTCGTGGCTGACAAGTTGCAGGAACTCCGGAACCGAAAACTCCAGCGAGGCGTTGATCTCATAGGTGGCTTCATACTCTGGAGACCCGTCGGAGCGTCGCTCCCTGCCGAGGTAGTTCATGGATCCGGAGAACCACGCATCCCGGATCGGCAAGAACTGGATGTTCGCGCGAGGGACAGACCGGAAGTCAGCCGGTAGATGTGGCAGTACGTTCCGCGATGTCAACTCATCGAAATACGCGATGGCCATCGCACCTAACGTTCGGACAGAGGTCATCGGAACGCGGTGGGCCTGTCTCCACGTATCCACCGCCGTGAGGAGCTTCTCTCGTCCGCCAGTGCCGGGCTGGCCCAGCAGCTCGGCCACTCTTTCCCGTTTACCTAAAGGATCGGACGGCTCCGGCGTCTTGCCGGTTGAGGCCACTACGCACCGTTCGTACGGGACCGGCGGCCCGGTGCCGAGAATCTCCATTGCCAGGTCCCACATGGTCTCGAGACTTCGGACCAGTCCCGCAATATAAGCTCGCCTGTTGGCGCCGAACTCGATTACCTCCTCTTGCAACCCCTGGATCGACGCCGGGATGTCGATCTTCAAAAGGTATGCTTGGATGGCTTCGCGGTCGCACGCTTTCGACGAAACGCCGCCGCTTGCACGCACTCGCGCTGCCGTTGGGTCGGTGTAAGCCCTTGGAAGCGGCTCATCGGAAAACCACGAGTCGGCAATGAATCGTCCGGTACCTGACGCACACATCACGTCGCCGCCCCAAAAGGTGTCGATCCCAAGGATCGCGTTTCCGAGTAATTCGTTAAAGCGTTCGCTCATGGTGTCCCCTCCTCACTTTACCTGGACCTGACGGGGACCCCGAATACGTTGCGACGCCCATTCCTTGGACCTGAATGCCCGATAATGAACCAACCCTACAAGACCATGAAAGTAGCTACTTACAACGTAAACTCCATTCGGCAACGTCTACCGATCGTTCTTGACTGGATCACCCAGCACAAGTCCGATGTGATGTGTTTGCAGGAAACGAAGGTACAGGATCAGGATTTTCCGGCTCAAGCAATTCAAGACGCCGGTTATTATGCGACCTATCGCGGCATGAAGGCATATAACGGCGTGGCAACGCTGACCCGCAATCCGCCCGAAAAAGTCGTCTACGGCCTCCATGAGGGTCCCGACAACGACGACTTCCGGATCATACAAACTGTCGTCGCCGGAATTCCGATTATCAACAGCTACGTGCCGCAAGGATATTCGATTGAGTCCGAGAAATTCAACTTCAAGCTCGCTTGGTTTCGGCGCCTGCGGCGATACTTTGAAACGGCGCTTGACCCCAGCGCGCCCGCAATTTGGGTTGGGGATCTAAACGTCGCCCCCGAGCCGATAGACGTCTATCACCCGGAGAGACGCGTTGATGACGTCGATTTCCACATCGATGCCCGCACCGCATACAAGGAGGCGGTGGCATGGGGATTCATAGATGTGTTTCGAAAACTCCACCCGGATGCCGTTCAGTACACGTATTGGGACTATTTTCGGAACGCTTTTCAGCGAAACTTCGGTTGGCGCATCGACCACATCTTGGCCACGGCACCTCTGGCAGAAAAATGCCAAACAGCCACTGTCGATATGGGGGTACGCAAAATTAAGGGGGCGTCCGACCACACAATCGTTTGGGCGGAATTCTCCGATTAGGTTAGCAGTCGGTTCGTAGATAATCTCCGCGAATGTGAAGTCACATCTTTCAGCTTGCCAGGGTGTATTCTTTAGCCGATGTCATTCCGACCTGTCCGCAAACTTGCCGGTATCGGAAACGTGTTCCTTGGAACAGAGCTTGTAGATATCGCGGAATATGATCTCGAGATCTATGAGGAGAATCCTGAGGACCACGAACATCACGGAGCCAACTGGACACCAGGCGCCAAGAAGATCGAGGGAACGGTCGTCGGCGACTTGCCCATCCGGAAAGACCTCAGGCTTCTTACCGAAGAAGGATACTCAGTGAATTTCTACTTGCGGGACAGCTTCGGATCAGTAGTGGTCTCTGATCCGATACGGGATAGCAATGGAGATCCCGTGCGTTAGACCCGGGTGTGATCGCGTCCAGCCAAGACGAATCACTGCCTAACCGACATTCGTTGGACTGGGCCGCGATCTGACACGGTGAGTTCCCATTGATAACAGCCCTTCGTGCTACTAAAGCCCAAGATAGTGTCAACTTGTAGTCAACACCTTCGAAACAGCCTCGCAAAACGGTTTGGGCCAACTTCAGCGGGTTTCGCCTCCTCCAATGTTCGCCGAACTGAGGTCGGAATGACTCTGGGCGACCTGCTAACTACTGATTAGCCGGTCGAAGCTGCAGCTGCTCCGGTTTTACTGTGATTCCGTACTTGCCTCCACCTATTTGAAACGGATTTTGAAACGGACATAACCTTAAAAAACAGGCGCCTGGCAGCTCCCAGAGGAACTCGGATGAATCGACGCTTCAAGGTGCGAATACAAGCCGTGAAATTCTTCCGGTCTGCAAGTCAAGCAGGTGGCCCGTACATCGGCAGTTCTGGGACGCTAATGGCAACCCAGACCCCATTCGACAGCCGCAAACTGCACTTAGCCGTGTATACCTCCGGCTGTCCGTTCGGATTCATACTCTCATACGAGATGTAAACTACGAATACGTCCTTCATTTGCTCCACTCGGTTTGGAGAAAAGGCAGACATACTTTCGGAACGCAATCTTGGATTCTTGCGCAGTAAAGCGATCTGTGCATGCTCATAAGCGTCCGGGTGGATTGCTGTCTGTTGGTCCGGGTCGGCATGTTCTTCGGTCTTTGTAGACGCTATGTAATAGCTCCCCACAATCCAAAGTCCCACCATAGCTATTCCTGTCGAAACCACAATTTGCTTTATTAGTGTCATCTTTGAGCCTCCTCAGTTTCTGTCTGCCCCGACCCATCCGGGACTAGTCTCGTTCGATCTTATCTCGAAAATGAGGCTTATAGGCCGTTGGCTTATAAGCCTCAATCGATCAGAATTGAGCCTCCGGATGCCACGGGGTCGAGTTCACATACAACCAACCGATCTGAAGAGGAGGTCTATCGGGATAGCTGTTTCGGATTTGCGCCGGCGGGCTGGGATCTCCCAGGAACAGCTCGGGGCAGAGTGCGGATTTGACCGCACTTACATAAGCCGACTAGAGCGGGGCATTCTGAATCCTACGGCGATCCGACTGTGGGCGATAGCTGACACGCTGAAAACGCCCTTCCATCAGTTGATTCATCAAATGGAGAATTGGGCCGCGGAACAAGTGAGCGCACGTAGGTAGCGGATTCTTTCACGCGTTTCCAATAATTCTTTTTCAGGGTTAAGGCGGCCAAGAAACCCAACAATTAGTCGCCAGGTCACGTGCCTTGGGGCGCAGCGGGTCGGTCGGGCGTTCGAATCGCCCGCCCCACCAAACAGAACAGGCTCGTTATTTGCGATAGCGGGTTTCGGCCCGGATAGCGCATCTGTAGCGAGGTGTGGCGTTTTTGAGTTCTTGTAGGCACCGAGCAACGCAATTCGACTACATCGGCGCAGAGGGTGGACTTCACCTGACAACCACGCGGGAGCTATGCCACTGAGACTCCTGATCAGTAGCACCCTTTAATATCCCCAACAACACCTGATCTCTGACGCACTTGTGTGCGACCTGTGTGCCGGTCTCCGGGCAGGAGGTATTTCGCAGCCCAGGAACGGGAACGTGATAAACCGGATTATCACGTACTTGCCACGACGCCGAGAGGCGGGTGTGACGTGAGGAAGAAATTGCGAGAGGCGAAAGCAATTTCCTGTCGGCGCACACGATATGGTCTAAAAATCAGAGTAAGTTAAATGAACAAGCGGAAATCATATGTCCTTGGCTGAAACCGACCTAGCAGAGATCCGATCCTAGCAATTTCATTGGACGACTGGACGGTCGCTGGAAGCTTCGTGTAGAGATCAAACGTATTCCAATTCATCTTCGAGAGCCCCAAGATCTCTGCGGAAAGATCCCTGATGTCTGATTCGCCCGCGTGACGGCGAATACTGAGAGGAGCTGGAATTCGTCTCTTGCCCTGGTAATACCGGCGGCTGTTGTTCACGGCAAACGTCACGCCATGGACCCATATGAGCGCGGTGAAATCATCCAGCCTCACGACGCTTCCACGGGATACAGGATAGCTATCCTCATGCAGGCCGCCTCGGCTATCAACGGCTGAGGCAATGTACCGCAACGACTCATCGATGGTAATCTCCAGCATGTCGATCTGCGATACGCCGCTTAAGCCCTCTTTGAGGCCGAGCTGTTCTTCCCTTGTGAAACGAGTGCGCTTGTGAATCACAACACGCCGCGGCAACACGGAGCGGGATTCAAAGAACAGTTCCCGAATTTGTTCCCCCACGCGCCGCGCGTCATCGCGCGAAAGAAAAGGATTCTTTCCGTAAAATATGGGATTCTCGACCTGGCTCAGCCGGTACTGAAGCCCCTCTCCTTGCGAGCTGTAAATGTGGCTGCAACCCATCACAACCTTTTTCCGTTGTTCCTGATTGAGGTCATAGCTCATCCCGAGCCCGACGTAGGCTGTCTCTCTCTCAAGGTCATTGAGAAGCCACGGCGTGCGGAGAGCTTTCACGTAGAAAGCAAGCGAAAGCCACCACCACACGCGGCACTGAAGATTGTCGGCAATCGTGCTCTGGTCAAGAAATTGGGTGCCAATCCCCTTCTGTACGCTGCTGGCCTTTACGAAATCATGAACGTTGAATCGCTCCGACTCCATATCGAAACTGCGGTACGATGCCCATCTGTCTGGGAAAAAAATCAGCACCACGTTGGGCGAGAAGGATGCCTGCAGGGCCTCAATCGACCGGTTAATAGCCCGGCCGGTTTCCACTGTTTTCGAACGATCGTCGGCACCCTCCGGTTCGGGACAGGTAATCCAGCCGCGGCTTCCCGGCTCAGCCACTACAAGGTCCAAACCAAATGCGTTCCTGAAGCCGGGAAAGGGCGGCAAGTAGTCGTCCTCTTGCTTTGTTGGCTGGATCTGCCTCTCCAGGTTTCCAAGAAACGACTGAAGGATGCGAGTCTCGGCCTTCGGACAAACAACACCCATGCGAATCTCGCTGCCGAATCCTTGCATCGTGAGTGGAAAATCGAACGGGCGGTTGTTTAGTATTCCTCGAACCGGATGGGTATCTCTGGCGGCGCCGGTGCCGGCGCGGTTGGAAAAAACGAGTTCAGGTTCGTCTATCTGGAGGCCTCGATGTTTTATAAGAGAACGGAACCGGGGCTCCAGCGTCACCTTACGGGACTGTTTTCCGCCGCAGATCTCCGCGAAGGCCGGAGTCCTGCGGATCAGGAAACGAAACGACGACCCCGAATCGGGAGGATACTCATAGACGTTCTGAGGTATCGGGGACCCCAGCAATTTCGCGCGCCAGAAGTTTACGGCGTCGTTGAACTCCTTATTGTGCTGCCATCCCAGGATGCGCATCTTAATCGGATTGGCCTTTGCGCGCGGCGCTAACTTGCCCGCTAGGTCCACGACCCGCACCGACGGCTTCAGGATGAGAAACGAGCGCCGCTCCAGTAGGCGCAACGACAAATGGACTGACTGGTACGCCCGGAACGATTCGCCATCGAGGCGTTCTTCTCTGGGCGAATCCGTGGTCCATAATTCCCTCCGGCGATCGGACTGTAGCCCGGTGGAAGCTATCATGCTGCCGGTCAGGGCTTCTAACATCAGGGACGTGATTGCACCGTCTTCGAAACGAAGGCTATCTTCCGCAAGAGGAGTGCGGCGGGGTCTGTCTTTGATGTTGTCGCCGAAGCACGCACGAACGTCGTCCACGTTGCCAAATGTGAAGACGTGACCCTTGAAGGGAACTGCAGCGACGGCTTTACCTGCTGTTCGCTCCCGCACCCAGCTCCAGACGTGCTCTTTGGGCCATTCCTTCAGCTCAAAAGCCAGCACCTCTGAAGGGCATTCGATCTCGAAGGCGTTGCTCTTTAGTATCGCGGCAGGCTCTCCGCCGTCTATCCGGAAAGGCACTAACGGCGCATCCGATCCGCCGCTGTTCTGGAACACAATCTCCGTTGCGGCCGCTTGCGCCGGTGCATCGAGGCAGTGATGGGCGAGTCGCACCATGAGGTCATCGAATCCCTGCGTCGGAACCACATAGGCCGTGCGGCCTTGGGCACGGGCATGCGCAATCAGCTCATAAACGCGCCGCGGCACCGCGGCAGGGTCCTGCACACACCAGTACAAGTTTCCGGCGCGCCTTTCTTCAACACCCCGGAAAAAAGTGTTCATGATGGATTCATCCCGTCCGCTATAACCGCATACGATGACGGGCGAATCCTTCAATTCCTGCGTGAGAGCCGCTTCGAGGGCCTTCTCTTGCTCCTTGATCTCCTCGGTGGTGTTCTTGAGATGATCGTACCGGTAGTCGCCGTGCAGCGATACGGTGAGAACTTCGCCGGTCTTCGGCGCTCGGACGATCCGATGCGCGGAATCGAGTCCCACTTCAATTGGCGTGATGCTGCTGGTCGCTAAAGACCGTACCGTCAGCTGGTCAAAGTTGGTAGTCCATACGGACCTGACGAGGTTTTGGGCCGCGAAAGTCGCCAGCAACTGATAACCGATATGAGGCTTCGCGTTTCTGACTTTCTCCTGAAAATACGCGCGGCGACTTTCCGGGATGGGGTAACAGGACTCGATATAGACGCTGTATTCCTCAGGCGCGCCTTCGACGGGGTATATGCCCTGACGATCAAGCCAGCGTTGAATGCGTTGGCGCACACTCGCTAGGGATAACTCAGAGAACTGCGTCTTCAAACCGATATTATTCGTCAAGAAAATATCGCGCTTCCACTCCCAGATGCACATCTGGGCCGACGGCATACCGGAGGTGATAGACGCTCCCGCTCCAAGGAACAGGGCATGCGGGGTACGTCTGCTCACCCCGACGGATCGCACAAATGCGTCAAGCGGAAGGAGATCGGTCACTCGATATCCTCCTCCTTGGCGGTCACAATCTGCATGCAATCGGCCCCCGTCTTTGCCAGCATTTGCCTCAGTTCTTGAGGCGAGATTGCGGCTGCCTTAAGTTTCTCCGCGATAGCAGTGCGCCATGCCAGATTACCGGGTCCAGGAAAATCACGCCGGATGTCGCGCACCACCTGAAGCGCATTCTTCATCCAAGCGCGGAATTCATCTAAGTGCCAGTAACGCACCTGCTTCAGGAAAGGGATCGCGCCTTTCGTGGTCTGCGTGCAGGGGGTTATCAATATCGTGGTGATTTCAGCCTCCAACAATTGGGGCACGCTATTACGTATCCATTCTGGATGTAATGCCGCCTGACGGGCTTTGCTCACGGAAAAGATTGTTTCCGGCTTTCCTTCGGCATGATCCTCAAAGACTAGGCAGAGTGTGTCGTCCGCGATCCACCAAGGATCAGGGGCGGCTTCTTCGGACGATCTGCCCGCCGAGTAGCCAAGAAAGTCACCCAAGCGCTTATGACCGACCTCAAAGGCTTTACCGTCGGAGTTTTGGAGGAGAAGACTGAGAATCGCGCTCTCTTCGGCGTCGTACTTCCGGTCATGAATAGTTCCCATGCTTTCGAGGACCGTTTCCAACCGCTCAATCATGATGGTAAGGTGCGGCTCGACAGGAACAACGGGAGTTGATGCGGTCTTATCCGCACCCAGGCCGATTAACCAGCGCAGCACCGAAGCCGCCGCTTGCGCCTTCCGAAAATAATCCTTGGCGATCTCATCCGAATCCAGTTGTCCCGCTCTATGTCCAAGCCATGACGATGATCCGGCAAGATACAGCCATAACGCACGGTAGCCCCGAAGGTCAGTGTGGTTAAGCTTGCCGATGACGGCTCGGCAATGTTCAAGCGCGCCGACGTAATCGCCATTCCAGAGGGCGTACTGATAGGACAATTCTGCCGGAGCGGCATCTGCGAGTTCTTTCGTTGCCGCCAGCGTGTGCTGCGTCAGTCCGGCGCGGAGCGACACGATTGCCTTTTCGGCGCCGTCCCAATCGGCGTCCTGAGCAAAGAAGTGCTTCAAATTCTCAAGCATCTCATCGGCAGAGGCGCCTTTCGATTGTTCTAGGCCGAATTCCAGTTCCGCTTGTATCTCCGGGTGAAAGAATTCACGCCTTTCCTTCTTGAAGAGGTAGCTGTTCAGGCTCTCGCCGAGTACAACGACCGCCGCATAGTCATTGGGTGAGCGCGTACACCGGCCAAAGCCCTGAATTAGGCGCGTCAGGATTCGGTCATCCAGCAGCAATTGCGCGGTCACCCGAAGGACGAAGAACTTCTCTTGAAGGTTTGCCCCGCCGGGAAGACCGTCCGCCAGCAACAGCCTGCAATCATCATCGACGAGGTCAATGCCGTCATAGCGATTAGCGACGACGGCTACCGCCTTATCGCATTGGATAAACGGAGCTTTGGACGCTTCAATCTGGCCGGCATCGAAGACCGGACACGCCACGGTTGAGGCTATTGCGGCCTTGACCTTATCTGCGGAGTAATCGTCTGGAACGAGGTAAAGTGCCCGCCCGGCAAGCTTTATCGATTCCATGGCGAACCGTTCCGTCTCCGTATCGTCGAGAGATCTCTTGGGGAAGAGAAAAAATCGGCGGCCGATGCCCTGCTTATCCCAACCAAGCGGAACGGGTATTTTGTGAATGGGCTGCCGACCGGTGACCCGCTCCAGATCGCCTCCTGCTCCGAGCGTCGCGGACATATACAGGCGTTGCTTGGCGCCCGAAAAAGGCGTGTGTGTGTCGGACGGTGGTATCAGCGGGCGGATTAGGATTGCTCGTCGAGAGATATACAGGTGACAGGCGTGGAGCGAGTCTCGAAGCAGGCTCCACGTATGTCGAAGCTTGGTGTTTTTCGTATGCTCGTCGAGAAGAGGGCCTATTTCGGCCGCAATTGCCTGAAAAACGGGCGTTGGGAGTTTTTCGACCCATTGCCGATCCGCGGCATCTTTCGATTCCCCCGCGAGCCGCGACTTGTCCGACGGCGGGAGCAAACGGCTCACCACACCAGCCAAGGCAGCAAAGGCAGGCTCTTGTTCCGGGTTTGATTTTTCGATTAGCAGCGACCAAAACGCTGAAACGTAATTTTCTGCCGAGTGGGCGTCGTCGAGGATAATCAGACTTGGATCGGCAAAAAATGGATTGGTGTTGAATAAGCTGCTATAAGTAGTTACGGCGACGGCTTCCGCGTTCTGCCAATCGGCGGACGCGCTCGCATCGTAATGTGCCCGCGAGCCGGTGAATGCGTGGAGGTCAATACCGTACTTCGCACTGGCTTGCTGCGCCACCTGATTAACGAGTTGCCGTGTCGGGCAAAGATATACAACACGTTCACCATATTTTCGACGACGCCACTCCGCTATAAGGAGACCTACAAGAGTCTTACCGCTTCCAGTGGGTAGCTGCAGGGCGATGTCAGGATATTTGGCGTGAACAGCGATGTAGCTTCGCAGGACGTCCGCTTGATGAGAAAGCAAACCGGGAACGGTTTTCTTTCGCAGGTCGCGGAACAACGCCTCTGGATCGTCAGGGCAGGTTGGCTTTTTTTCAGGAAGTTTGAACGCCATCACAGTCTCCCCTTATCGCTTATTGAGCGCCTTGTACTCCGCTGGAACAAGTTCGTCGAGAAAAGGACACTCTCTGGCTTATATCTCGGCCATCCTGCCCATGTCACGTTTGGAAGCGCTCATCTCCCCCAACGTGCGACGGCAGAGTCAATGGGTTAAAATGGTATTGATTGTTGGGTCAACCCAAAGTATTGTACCAGAATGAACACACGACTCACCATTGATAAAGCAGGCCGCGTCGTCATCCCGAAACCATTGAGAGAAGAGCTGCATCTGGAGCCGGGCGATTCACTGGAAATGGAGAGCATTGGTGAGCAGATCACTTTGCGCCCAGTGCGCGGTACGGTTCCGCTCACGAAAGAACACGGTGTTTGGGTGTTTCATTCTGGGGAGCCCCTGCCCGCCTCCGCCACCGATGAAATGCTGCAGCAGATCCGCGAGGAACGCGATCTGGCGAACCTCGGCAAGGGCGAATGAAAGGCTTTTTCGACACGTCGGTGCTGGTGCCGGTGTTTTATGGAAGTCATATCCATCATCAGGCAAGTCTGGCACTATTCATACAATTTGATAAATCAACGG
>Ga0163163_10003030_pt1 | contig 14238 bp, 12 predicted proteins | sample S65metaG_FD_119766 | JGI IMG/M metagenome (GOLD analysis project Ga0163163, IMG submission 119766) | Switchgrass rhizosphere microbial communities from Kellogg Biological Station, Michigan, USA - S6-5 metaG | ecosystem: Host-associated > Plants > Roots > Rhizosphere > Soil | place: USA... | reverse complement strand
GGGCCCGACCTCGGCGGTGCCGCGATCCGCGTGCTGAGCCAGTACCACACCATGCCGGTGTACATCGTCAACAGCACGTTCGGCGGGGCCGCCGGCCAGGGTGGCGTGTGCTCCAACGGTGGCGCGCTGTCCAGCATCCAGGTGTCGTGGACCGTGCTCAACAGTGTGCTGAGTGGCAACTCAGCGATCGGGCACGGCGCCAACCCGGCCAAGCCCGGTACGCCGGGCGGTGGCAGCGGCGGCGCGATCTACCTCGACGGCAACACGTTCCAGCTCCACCTGGGCGGCACCCTCATCGAGAACAACCACGCCGTCGAGGGCGGCGGTGCGGTGTTCTTCGTCAGCAACGACCGCACCGGCACCATGGCCATCGACGGCAGCGTGTTGCGGCACAACCCGAACGACGGCTTCGCCACGGCCGGACTGCCCGGCATCTTCTTCCTCGGCGCGCAGCGCCCGACGATTACCGCCTCGACCCTCTCCTGACCCGCGACGGTCAGCCGTCGGCGAGGCGGGCGTGCTCGAGGTCGAGCTGGCGCTGGACCACGTGATACGCGGCGTCGCTGAGCTGGTCGGCCGCGTACATCCGGGCCAGTTCGGCGGACTGGATCGCGATGACGTCCTGCCAGAGCTGCCGGAACGCCTCAGCGCGGCCGTCGTCCTGCGCGCCGCGACGGCGGCCTTCGAGCCGGTCGTGCAACTGCTTGCGCACGCGTCCGACGAGCGCGGGATCGCCGGCGTCCTGTTCGATCAGATCGTCCAGATAGGACAGTGCGTACACCTCGAGCAGCTCGCGAGCGGCCCGCGCCTCGTCCTCGGCGTGTGACCCGGGCAGGGCGAGCCCGCTCCGGCGGACCACGCCGGCGAGCGTGAAACCCTGCAGCACCAACGAGATCGCGATCACGGCGACGGCCAGGACCAGGACCAGGTCGCGGCCACCCAACGGAGCCGCCGCATCGTTGGTCAACGGGATCGACAACGCGGCGGCCAGCGGGACCACACCTCGGGTGCCCGCCCAGGCAACCACCGCGGTGACCCGCCATACCGGAGCCCGCGGCGACGAGCGGCGCCCGGCCAGGTACACGGTCGGCAGCACCCAGGCGACCCGGACCACGAGCAGGGCGGCGGTGATCGCGACCGCGGCGACCACCCACGGGGTGCCCGCCGCGGCCAATCGCCGGACCAGGCCCGGCAGTTGCAGGCCGATCAGGCTGAACACCACGCTCTCCAAAAGGAAGATCACCGTCGGGTAGATGGCGGCGAGCTGGAGCCGGGTGTGCGGACTGGTGAGGCGCGGTCGCAGCGCGCCCAGCGTGACCGCGGCAACCACCACCGCGGTCACCCCGGAGGTGCGGATCGCCTCGGCCAGGATGTACGCGAGATAGGGGGTGAGCAGCGCGATGACGCTCTCCAGCACCGGGTCCTCGGTGCGCCGGCGGATGATGGCCACGCCAGCGGCGACCACCGCCCCGACCGCCGCGCCCCCGGCGGCGAGCTGCAGGAACTCGGCGGCGACGTGCCCCCATCCGATCGCTGCCCCGACGGCGAAACCGAGGCTGATCCGGAACAGGATCAGGCTGGTCGCGTCGTTGAACAGGCTCTCGCCCTGGACCAGGGTTTGCAGCCTCGGCGGCAGCGACAGGCGCCGGCCGAGCGCGGCGACCGCGACCGGGTCGGTGCTGGCCAGCACCGCGCCGAGCACGAACGCGAGGCTGGCCGGCAGCGCCGTCAACCAGACGGCGACCGCCCCGACGGCTGCGGCGGAGGTCACGACCAGGCCGACAGCCAGCACGGTCACCGGCCGCCAGACCTGGCGCAGCTCGCGCCAGGACATCTCCTCCCCGGCCGCGTAGAGCAGCGGCGGCAGGACGATGACGGCGACCACACCGGGGGTAACCGTGATCTCCGGGGTGCCCGGGATCAGGGCGACCAGGACACCGGCCACGACGAGTAACGATGGTGCGGGCACCTCGATACGGCGCGCGAAGGTGGCCACGACCGTGGCGAGCACGACCAGGAGCAACACCGACTCGACCGAGCGCACCTAACCTCCAGGCAACGTTGAGCCGTTGCCGACCAGACTTCCCGGCGCACCGTCCGCCGAGCCTACCAGTCCGACAGTCCTATGCGGACGGTTCCTCGCCTGTGGTCAATTCGAGCCAGGCCGCGGTCAGCGCCCGGTTCATGATGTCCAGCGCCTCGAGGAGCTTCTCCTCCGGCATGGCCAGGTGCCGCCGGAACGTGGCGATGGCGTTGCCGAAGCCGGCGAAGCACGCCTCTGTGGCGTCCACACCGGACGGTGTGAGCTTGATCAGGCTGGACCGGCCGTCGTGCGGGTGCTGGGTCCGCTCGAGGTGACCGTTCGCGGTCATCCGGCGCAGGTAGTGCGACATCGTGCTGGCCCGCATGCCGAGGTCGGAGGCGAGCCGCGACGGGGTGGTCTGACCGGTCAGCCGCAGCAGGCTGTAGACCGCGAACTCGTCCGCGGTCAGCGGCGCCTCGGCCAGCGCGCGGGTCAGCAGCGCGGTCAACTGCTGGCTGTTGGCGAAGTGGAGCAGGAACGGTCCACGCCGGACGATCTCCCCGGACACGAGCCGGAGTCTAACGGATTAGTTTCACCTGGTACCAAAAAGTAGTTCGACCTGGTACTAGTTTGGGGATGACCCCTCGCCCGCTCATCGCTCTCGCCGCCACCCTCGCGCTCACCGGGTGCGCCGCCGCGCCGACGCCGACCTCCGTTCCGCCTGCCTCAGTTCCGTCTGCTTCGGCAAAGGCTTCGCCGGCAACGACTCCAGCAACGACAAGCACGGCGGACCCGGCGTACGTGGTCGCCCGAATCCCGATCGGCGTCAAGCCGTGCGGGATCGTGGCCACCCCGCAGACCGTGTGGGTGAGCGTCTACGGCGCCTCGACCGTGCGGGCGATCGACGTCGCGACCAACCGGCCCGGGCCCGACATCCCGGTCGGCCAGCACCCGTGCGGCGTCGCGCTCGGCGGCGGCTCGGTGTGGGTGGAGAACTACGGCAGCAACGACGTCACCCGCGTCGACGTCGCCACCGGGAAGGTCCTCGCGACGGTCAAGGTCGGCGCCCTGCCCTACGACGTGTGCTACGCGTTCGGCGCGGCCTGGGTCACCGACTACGGATCGGGCACGGTCAGCCGGATCGACCCGACCACCAACACCCGGACCGCGATCACCACGGGCGGGCAGCCCACCGGCATCGTCGGCGTCGGCGGCGCGGTCTGGGTCGCGCTGGGCGCCGACGGGACGGTCGCCCGCATCGATCCGGCCACGCTAGCCGTCACCGACCGGGTGAAGGTCGGCGCCTCGGCCGACTGGACCGCCGCCGCCGGCACCACCCTGTGGGTCACCGACGCGCCCGACCTCGCGGTGGCGCGCGTCGACACCGCCGCCCGTACCCTCGTCGGCACCGGCAGGACCGCGACCGTCCCGGTCGACGGTGACCAGGCCGCCGGCGCCGTGTGGATCCCGACCCGGTCCGGCGGGCTGTACCGCATCGATCCGGCCACCGGCGCGATGAGCGGCCCGTTCGCGTCCGGTGCCGGCTTCCCGTTCGTGGTGGCCGGGTCCGGGGACGCCCTGTGGGCGGCGGACTACCTCGGCACCGACGTGCTCCGGCTCGACGCCACGCGCATCCGCTGACCCTCCACTGTGGTCGGGTTTGGCCCCGGGATTCCGGTTCCGGCAACTAGACTCGGGGCATGGTTCTCGGCATCGACATCGGCGGGTCGGGCATCAAGGGGGCGCCGGTGGACCTGGACACCGGGGCGTTCGCGCAGGAGCGGGTCCGGGTCGTGACCCCGCAGCCGTCGACGCCGAAGCACGTGGTGAAGGCGGTCGGCGAGGTCGTCGACCAGTTCGACGACGCCGACCGGATCGGCATCGCCTTCCCCGCCGTGGTGGTCAACGGCGTCACCCGTACGGCGGCGAACGTGGACCCGACGTGGATCGGCACCAACGCGGCCGACGTGTTCTCCGACGCGCTCGGCCGGCCGGTGACGGTGCTCAACGACGCCGACGCGGCGGGCACCGCCGAGGTCGCCTACGGCGCCGGCAAGAACCGGCCCGGCCTGACGATCGTGCTCACGTTCGGCACCGGGATCGGCAGCGCGCTGTTCCTCGACGGCAGGCTGGTGCCCAACACCGAGCTCGGGCACCTGCAGATCCGCGACAAGGACGCCGAGCTGCGGGCCTCCGACCGCGCCCGGGAGGCGGACGGGCTCACCTGGGAGAAGTGGGCCAGCCGGGTCGAGGAGTACCTGCAGTGGCTGGAACGCCTCCTGTGGCCCGACCTCATCATCCTCGGCGGCGGAGTCAGCCGGAAAGCCGACAAGTTCCTGCCGCTGATCCACCTGGACACCCCGCTGGTGCCCGCGGCGCTGCAGAACGACGCCGGCATCATCGGCGCCGCGCTGGCCGCCTCGCTCGCGCGCCCGACCGCGGGTGCCCGGACCGTGCGGACCGGACACCACGGGCGGACGTAGCGCCCCCTACGCTCTGTAGCGACGCTCGGAAGCGACGCTCCTGACGCGACGCTCGGAAGCGGCGCTCCTGACGCGACGCTCGGAAGCGACGCTCAGTGCGCGGCCTTCATGGCACGTGCCGCCTTCATGGCGCTCGCCGCCTTCATGGCGCTCGCCATCTTCATGGCCCGCGCGGCCTTCATCTCCTTTTCGGCCTTGGCGACCTGCATATGTCCGGCCTTCATGGCCCGTTCGGCCTTCATGGCCTGCATGCGCCCGGCCTTGCGCCGGCGGGCCTTGAGGAACGACCGCAGCACCAGCAGCGCCACGACCGCGACCACCTGGCCGCCGAAGATGATGCGGTTGACGTCCAGCGCGGGCCGCCAACTGACCTCGGACCCCTTCACGATCAGGGCGCCGACCGGCCGGGCCGACTGCATCAGCCCGCCGCCCGAGCCCTCGCCCTTCGCGCCCTTTTCGGCGCCGGGCCGGGCGTCGCCGCCCCCGCCGCCGCCACCCCCTCGTCCGACGACCCGCGCGGCCGGGATGACCGTCACGTCGCCGAACGTCAGCGGATCTCCGAACGCCCGTCGGGACGTGTTCGCCTCGATCGTGTGCGCGATGGTGTCGATGACGCCTCGACCAGCCCCGTTGTTCTCAGTCACCCGGCTATCGTGACCCGTCCGGCCGGACCGTGCGGCCGAAACGGGTGCGGACGTGCGGACGATCCGTGGCGCGGCATCGATAGGCTAGACAGGAGTGACCGCATGGAGGGATTGGGCGAGTGACTAGTACGGCGACCATCGGCGCGGAGCACCGGCCGCTGCGGGACAAGGTCGTCGAGGAGCTCCGTCGGCGGATCATCGACTGCGACTACGCACCGGGCCACCGCCTCACCGAGGACCGACTCGCCGACGACTTCGGCGTGTCCCGCAACCCGGTGCGCGAGGCGATCCGGGTGCTGGAGCGGGAGGGCTTCCTCGTCGCCCAGCCGCGGCGCGGCGCCGTGGTGGCGAGCGTCTCGGTCCAGGACGTGGAGAACCTGTTCGAGGTCCGCCTCTCGCTCGAGGTGCTGGCGGCCCAGCTCGCCGCCGAGCGCATCGTCACCGAGGGGGCCGCGGTGCTGCGCGAGCTGATCGCCGACGCGGCCAGACCGTCCACAGTGTCCGAACTCGCCACGCTCAACAGCACCTTCCACGGCGAGATCTGCCGTCTGTCGGGCAACGACCTGCTCATCGGCATCATGGAGTCGTTGCGCGACCGGCTGCAGTGGATCTACCGGCAGAGCGCGATCGAGCGGGCGCCCCACTCGTGGGCCGAGCACGAGGCGCTGGCGGCGGCGATCATCAACGGTGACGCCGAGTCGGCCGCCCACGCGGCCCACACGCACGTCATGGCCGCCCGCGAAGCGGCGTTGAAACACTTCGCCGGCTGACATTCAACCAGCCTTCCTCCCCGCAACCGACGAGCAGCGCAAAAGCGTTGTCCCACCCTGTTTTTCGGGTGTCTCATGTGGACTGTGACGAAGCCGTCAGCGGCCTGCGGCGTACGCCTGGCGGCCCCGCGGGTCCGCCCCGGCCCGCAGCAGGCCGGTCGAAGGCTCGCGACTGACGGCGCACAGCCGTCCGAGCGACCACTCGTCGGCCACCACAACCCGGTGGCCCCGCTGCCGCAGCCCGTCGATGACGGGCTCGCCGAAGCGGGCCTCCAGCATCAGCTCGCCCGGGTGCGCCTCGCGCGGGTGAAACGAGCTCGGGAACGCGGTGCTGGTCCAGCTCGGCGCCTCGATCGCCTCCTGCAGCGGCAGCTTGCGGACCAGGTGCGACAGCAGCATGACGAGCTGCCACTGATCCTGCTGGTCGCCACCGGGCGTGCCGCAGGCGATGACCGGCTCGCCGTCGCGGTAGATGAGGGTGGGGCTGAGCGTGGTACGCGGGCGGCGGCCCGGGGTCAGGCTCGACGGCAGCCCCTCCTCGAGCCACGTCATCTGCAACCGGCTGCCGAGCGGGAACCCGAGCGCAGGAATGACCGGCGAGCTCTGCAGCCAGCCACCGCTCGGGGTCGCCGAGATCATGTTCCCCCACCGGTCGACCACGTCGAGGTGGCAGGTGTCGCCCCGGGTCACCCCGCTGTGGTCCACCGTGGGCTCACCGAGGGCCCCGAGCCCGTGGCCGCCGTCATCGGAGCGCCCGGTCTGAGCGGGCACCGCCGCGCCGGAGGTCAGAGCGGCGTAGTGGGAGGGCAGCCGCGGTGCGAGGCCGTCGGGCGAGCCCGGCCGCAGCACCAGGCTCGCGGCCTCCGTCACCAGGGCCAGGCGGGCCGACGTGTACTCCCGGTCGAGCAGCGCGTCCAACGGAACCGGCGCGGCGTCGCCGAACCACGCCTCCCGGTCGGCGAACGCGAGCTTCGCCACCTCGACCACCCGGTGCACACCATCCACAGTGGAGATGTCCAGCTCGGCATCGTCGCAGTGGTCCAGCGTCGCCAGCTGCTGCAGCAACACCGGTCCCTGCCCCCACGGGCCGGTCTTGTGCACCACCACGTCCCGGAACGGGTGCGAGGCCGGTTGCTCGTACGTCGCGGAGAAGGAGGCCATGTCGGCACCGGTGATGACGCCGGGATGCCGGTCGTTGCCCGGGTGCCGGAACGGCAGGCGGGCGAAGGCGTCCACCGCCTCGGCCACGAAGCCCTCTCGCCACGCGTGGCGGGCGGCCTCGATCCCGGCCTCGCGGTCCGCGTGCGCGGAGGCGGCTTCGGCCAGCCGCCGGTACGTGGCGGCCAGCGCCGGATTGCGGTGCAGCTCTCCCGGTTCGGGCAGCGCGCCCCCGCGCAGGTACAACTCGGCCGAGGTGGTCCAGTCCTGCGCGAACAGGTCGCGGACCCGCCCGATCGTCGCGACCGCACCGGGCAGGAGCGGGTGCCCGAGCTCCGCGTAGGAGATCGCGTACGTCAGCACGTCGGACAGGCGGCGGGTGCCGTGGTCGCGCAGCAGCGTGAGCCACGCCTCGACCGACCCGGGTACCGCCGCCGCCAGCGGACCGGCGCCGGGCACCAGGTCGAAACCGAGGCCGCGGTAGTGGGCGATAGTCGCACCCGCCGGGGCCGGACCCTGTCCACACAGGACGGTCGGAGCGGGGTCGCCGGGCCGGGCGAACAGGATCGGTACCTCTCCTCCGGGCCCGTTCAGGTGGGGCTCCACCACGTGCAGGGTGAACGCGATCGCGACCGCGGCGTCGAACGCGTTGCCGCCCTGCTCCAGCTCGGCCATGCCGGCCGCGGAGGCCAGCCAGTGGGTCGAGGCGACCATGCCGAAGTGGCCGGCGAGCTGGGGGCGGGTCGCTGGCATGAGGTACTCCCAGTTGTCAGGCGAGGCGGGGGCCGGAACCGTCGTCGTTGACGAGGTGGCAGGCGACGAGTTCCCCGGATGAACCTACCCGGCGCAGCGCCGGCGTGACCCGGGAGCACTCGGGCACCGCAACCGGACACCGAGGATGGAACCGGCACCCCGACGGCGGGTTGATCGGGCTGGGCACCTCGCCGCTGAGCACGATCCGGTGCCGCCCGCGCTGCACCCGCGGGTCCGGGATCGGCGCCGCCGAGAGCAGCGCCTGGGTGTACGGGTGGCGCGGCGCGGCGAACAGCGACTCACGGTTGCCGACCTCGACCAGCACCCCGAGGTACATGACGGCGACCCGGCCGGCCAGGAACTCCACCGAGGCCAGGTCGTGGGTCACGAACAGGCAGGCGAAGCCGAGGTCGGCCTGCAGCCGCCCGATCAGGTTCAGCACCGCCGCCTGGACGGAGACGTCGAGCGCCGACGTGGGCTCGTCGGCCACGAGCAGCGACGGGCCGGCTGACAGCGCCCGGGCCAGGCTGACCCGCTGCCGTTGTCCGCCGGAGAGCTCGTGCGGGTACCGCCGGCCCAGCTCGGGCCGCAGTCCGACCGCCTCGAGCAGCTCGGCGACGCGTCCCTCACGGGTGGTGCGAGTGCCGATCCGGTGCAGCCGCAACGGTTGGGCGATGATGTCGGCCACGCTCATCCGTGGGTTGAGCGAGGACGCCGGGTCCTGGAACACGATGTTGAAGTCGCGCCGCAGCGGGCGCAGCTTGCTCCGGGACAGGCCTGAGATGTCGACCCCGTTGATGCGTACCGAGCCGGAGGTGATCGGAACGAGCCGGGTCACGCACCGTCCGAGGGTGGTCTTGCCGCTGCCGGACTCCCCGACCAGGCCCACCACCTCCCCCGGCTGCACGGCCAGGCTGACCCCGTCCACCGCGCGTACGGGTCCGAAGTGCTTGACGACGTCGAGAACCTCCAGCGCCGCGGTCATCGGGACGTCTCCACAGTGGACGGTACGGGCAGGGGATGGAAGCACGCCACCGGATGGTTCGCGGGTCCCGGCAACAGCAGCGGTCGCTCCTGCCGGCACACGTCGTCGGCGTACCCGCACCGCTCGGCGAACGTGCACGCCGCCGGCGACTCGCGCAGGGTCGGCACCCGGCCGGGGATTTCGCGCAGCCCGCCCTCGGCGTGCCTGGCCGGGTTGGGCACCGCCCCGAGCAGACCCCGGGTGTACGGGTGACTGTGCCGGTCGAACAGCGCCTCGGTGTCGGCCTGCTCGATGGTGCGCCCGGCGTACATGACCACCACCCGGTCCGCGCTGTCGGCGACCACGCCGAGATCGTGCGTGATGAGCAGGACCGCGGTGCCGGTCTGCTCGCGCAGATCCCGCAGCACATCGAGGATGCCGGCCTGGACGGTGACGTCCAGCGCGGTGGTCGGCTCGTCGGCGACGAGCAGCGCCGGCCGGCAGGCGACCGCCATCGCGATCATTACGCGTTGCCGCATGCCACCGGAGAGCTGGTGCGGGTACTCGCCCAACCGCCGTTGCGGCAACGGAATCCCGACCAGCTCGAGCAGCTCGGTCGCGCGCCGCTGTACCGCCGCGCCGCGCAGCTTCTGATGGCGGTGCAGCACCTCGCCGATCTGCCGCCCGACCGTGAGCACGGGGTTGAGCGAGGTCATCGGCTCCTGGAACACGTAGGCGATCTCGCGCCCGCGGACGTCGCGCAGCCCGGACTCCGACAGCGGCAGCAGGGACCGGTCTCCGAAGTGGACGGTGCCGGTGATGGTGGCGTTGCGCGGCAGCAGCTTGGTCAGCGCCATCGCGGTCACGCTCTTGCCGCAGCCGGACTCGCCGACCAGGGCCAGCACCTCGCCCCGGGCCACCTCGAAGGACGCCTCGTCGACAGCGAGGACCGGACCGTCCTCCGTGTTGAAGCGGACGCTGAGGTCCTTCACGGTCAACAACATGGGATCTCCGCGGGAAGAAGTACGTCGGCCCGAAGCGCGGTCACCGCGGCGACTCCTTCGGGTCGAAGGCGTCGCGCAGTCCGTCGCCGAGCAGGTTCAACCCGAGCGTGAGGATGACGATCGCCACCCCCGGGAACACCGCCAGCCACGGCCCGTCCCGGAACAGCGGCTGGGCGGCGCTGAGCATGACCCCCAGCGACGGCGTCGGCGGCTGGATCCCGACGCCCAGGAAGGAGAGCACGGCCTCGCCGATGATGGCGGCCGGGGCGGCCACGGTGGCCTGCACGATGAGGGTGTTGAGCGCGTTGGGCAGAATGTGGCGGCCCAACACGACGACGTCGCTCGCCCCGTCGGCGACCGCGGCGGCGACGAAGTCCAGCCCGCGCAGGCGCAGCGTCTCGCTGCGGCTGACGCGGATGACGCCCGGCACCCCGGCGATGGCGATGGCGACCGTCACGGTCGTCAGCGACGGGCCGAGGATTGCGGCGAGGCCGACGGCCAGGACGAGGAACGGGAACGAGAGCAGCGTGTCGGTGAACCGGGACACCACCGGATCGAGAAAACCGTAGAACCCGCTCAGCAGGCCCAGTGGCACGCCGACCACGAGGGACAGTCCCACCGCGAGCACCGCCACCGACAGCGACACCCGCAGGCCGTACAGGACCCGGGACAGTTGGTCGCGGCCGAGCTCGTCGGTGCCCAACCAGTGATGGATCGACGGCGGCTGGAGCGTCGACGCGAAGTCGGTGTGGTCGGCCGGGAACGGGGAGATCACACCGGCCAGCACCGCCGCCAGCAACGCGACCACCACGACGACCAGGCCACCGAGCGCGAGCGGGTTGCGCCGCAGGCGCACCCAGCCTCGGCGGCCGCGCGTCACCGGCACCCGCGCGGCGGCGGTGTCCACTGTGACCAGTTCGATGGTGCTCACAGCGCCGCTCCTCCCACCCGTACCCGGGGATCAATCACGCTGTAGAGCAGGTCGACCAGCAGGTTGATGCCGATGTACGCGGTCGCGGTCACCAGCGTGACCCCCTGAATCATCGGGTAGTCCCGGGTGAAAACGGCGTCGATGGTGAGCTTGCCGAACCCGGGCAGCACGAAGATCTGTTCGGTGATCACGGCTCCGGAGATGAGCCCGCCGAGCTGGAGCCCGGCGATCGTGGTCACCACGATCAAGCTGTTGCGCAGGGCGTGCCCGAAGACGACCTGCCCGCCGCCCAGGCCCTTGGCCCGCGCTGTGCGCACATAGTCGGTGCCCATCGCCTCGATCATGGCCGAACGGGTCTGCCGCATGATGATCGCGGCCAGCCCGGAGCCGAGCACGATCGCGGGCATGAGCAGGTGCCGGAAGCTCTGCACCGGATCGTCGAAGACCGAGACGAAGCCCGACGCGGGCAGCAACGGATAGGCGACGGCGAACAGCAGAATGCCCATCAGCCCGAACCAGAAGCTCGGCACGGACAGTCCGAGCAGGGCGACGCCGTTGGCCGCCCACTCCGCGGCGGTGCGCCGCCGTACCGCGGCCACGACGCCGGCGAGAACGCCGATCAGGGCGGCGATCGCGATGGCGAACACCGCCAACTGCAACGTGACCGGCAGGGCGTGGCGAATGCTGGTCGACACATCCAGGCCGGTCCGCGACGACCGGCCGAGGTCGCCGTGCAGGGCGTTGTTGACGTACTTGATGTACTGCAACCAGATCGGTTGGTCGAGGCCGAACTTGGTGCGGATCTGGGCCAACGTCGCCGGGTCGCTCTCCTCGCCGGCCAGGGCACGGGCGGGATCACCCGGCAGCGCCCGGATGCCGAGGAAGACCACGATGGTCACCAGGATGAAGGTGATCACCGATTCGAGGAGCCGGCGCGCCAGGTAACGACCCACGCGGCCTCCTTCGCGTCCTATGTGGATGGCCGGCGGTGGACCAGTTGACCCACCGCCGGCACGTCACGCCGATGTGAACGAAGTGATGAAATTATGCGACCGCGATGCCGGCCGTGCCTACCCTGATCAGGCCGTCCGGGAACACCTGCACGCCGACGATGTTCTTGGCGACACCGGTGAAGTTCTGTCCCCGGTACAGGTAGATCAGCGGGGCGTCCTTGTGCAGCTGTGTGATCGCCTGGCCGTACAGGTCCTTGCGGGTGTTGACGTCACCAGCGGCCCGCGCGTCGTTGAGCAGCTTGTCCATGGTGGAGTTGGAGTAGCCGGCGTTGTTCTGCGAGCCGGCCGAGGTGAGGAAGTTGGCCGTGTTGCCGTCCGGGTCGACCCGGCCGGACCAACCGATCTGGAACATCTGGTACTTGCCGGCGTCGGTCAGGTCGAGCGACGCGGCGAACTCCGTCGGGACGAGCTGCAGGTCGAACCCGCCGTCCTTGACCATCGACTGGATGGCCTGGCCGAGGCGGGACGCGTCCGGCGTGTTGCCGATGACCATGCTCACCTTGTACGGCATGGCGACCCCGGCCGACTGGAGTAGGGCCTTGGCCGCGTTCGGGTCGTACTTCGGGCAGGCCTGTGCGGCGTCCGACGAGAACGGGCTGGACGGGCTGATCGGCCCGCAGGCCGGCTGGTACAGGCCCTTGAACACCACCTTGTTGAGGGTGGCCCGGTCGATGCTCTCCTCGAACGCCTGACGCACCCGGGCGTCGGTGGCCATCGCACCGGCGTAGGGAGCGGCGAGCGTCCCGGCCGGCTTGCCGACGCCGTTGACGTTGCCGACGTTGATGGTGATGCCCTGGTACCCCAACGAGTCCGAGACCAGCAGCGCCAGCTTCGAGTTCCCCTTCAGCGCGTCGATGTCGTTCGTGGACACCGTGTCGTACACGTCGACGTCACCGCTCTGGAGGTTGTTCATGCGGGTGGTCGAGTCGGCGATGATCTTGTAGATGACCTTGTCGAGGTGCACCTTGGACGCGTTGTAGTAGTTCGGGTCCTTGACGACCTCGATGCGGTCCTGAGCGACCCGCAGGGAGAACTTGAACGGGCCGACGCAGACCGGGTTGGTGCCGAACTTGTCGCCCTCGGCCGTAAGCGCGGTCGGCGACATGATCATGCCGGCCCGGTCGGCCAGCTGGGCGGTCAGCGGCGTGAACGCCGACTTCAGCGTCAGCGTCACCGTGGACGGGTCGGTGACCGCGACGCTGGCCACGCTGGACAGCTCACTCTTGCGGGCCGATCCGGCGAGGGTCATGTGGCGGTCCAGGCTCGCCTTGACCGCGGCGGCGTCCATGGCGGTGCCGTCGGCGAACTTGATGCCCGTACGCAGCTTGATGGTGACGGTCTTGCCGTCGGACGAGAAGCTGGGCAGCGCCGAAGCGAGCTGCGGCACGATGTTCAGCTTCGTGTCGATGTCGTAGAGCTTCTCGCAGATCGAGGTGAAGACGGTGCGCCCGACCAGGGTTCGACCAAGCGTCGGGTCCAGGGCGTCCGGCTCGCCTGCGAGGGCAACCCGCAGTGTGCCGCCATTTTGAACCGGACGGTTGTCCTGTGCGTTGTTGTCTGCCTGGGGTGGGTTCGATTTGATCGAACTGCACCCACTGATGATTAGGGATAGACTTAGGCCGATGGCCAAAGCGGCGGCGACGCGCCGGGTAGCGGTTGATGAGCGCGGCATCGGGGGTTCCTCCCGTTTCCGGTCCGAAACCCGAAAGTATCCTGTATACAGAATCCCGATCAAGACATGCATGGTTACGGCTGCGTATCGCCGGTGATCTGGAATGACTACAGGACGTAGCGAAGGGTGTAGAAGCCATCCTTCGACATGCCTTCAATCCGGTACCCGGCGTCCAGCGCGGCCGGCAGCACTTCGCCGACCACCCTTCTCCAGCGCCGGGCGAGCTCCGGGTCGTCGCGCCGGAGCGCCTCGATGTCCGTCGGCACCGCCACCAGCACCACATCGCCCAGAATCGGGCCGACGACCGGCTCCCCGTCGACCCGGTCCACCGCTCGTGGTGCGCCGGCCGGTTCCGCCGCGATGTCTATTGTGTCCATAGTGGACCAATGTACGTACAGCCGATCCGTCCGGTCGCCGGCGTTCACGCCGTCGCTGAGCGTGCCGTAGAAGTCCGGTAGGTACGCCACCGCCCTCGCCCCGAGCCGGTGCAGGTTGAAGTACGCGTTGCGGGCGACCAGCGGGTCGAACGTCCAGCGCACCTCGGGGATCCCCCGCTGCGCGCACCACTGCCGCTGGTGCTGCTTCACCGCGTACCCGATGCCCTTGCTCTGCGCGCCCGGATCCACGCCGACCAGGTCGCTGTGCAGATGGTCCCGTCCAAGGAACCCGACGCCGCCACCGACCAACCGGTCGCCCTCGTAAGCCCCCGCCACGTACCCACCGGAGAGCGCGATCGCGGTCATCGTGCTCGCCGGCAGCACGTCGGCGTCCGCCCGCCAGACCCGGACGAACAGCGCGGCCAGCTCGTGGTGCTCAGCGGCGC
>Ga0163163_10003028_pt1 | contig 14239 bp, 11 predicted proteins | sample S65metaG_FD_119766 | JGI IMG/M metagenome (GOLD analysis project Ga0163163, IMG submission 119766) | Switchgrass rhizosphere microbial communities from Kellogg Biological Station, Michigan, USA - S6-5 metaG | ecosystem: Host-associated > Plants > Roots > Rhizosphere > Soil | place: USA... | reverse complement strand
TGCTCAAGCGCGCGGGCCTAAAGGCATCCGCCCGTGAAGTTTTGTTCGACGGCGCTGATGTTCCACTTGGCACCATGCCGGATTTCCAACGCTCGCTTCCTCTCGCAAAAGCGCTCGATCCCAACACGCTTCTGGCGTATGAGATGAACGGCGAGACGCTTCCGGTGAAGCATGGATTTCCGTTGCGCGTAATTGCTCCGGGCTGGGCCGGCGATTCCTGGGTCAAGTGGCTGACATCCATCCGCGTTCTGGATCAGGAACACGACGGCTTCTGGATGAAGAGCGCGTACCGCCACCCTGGGCGGCCCGTCGCTCCCGGCGTCGCGGTTCCGTTGGATCGCATGCAGCCGGTCACCAACCTTCGCGTTAAGAGCGTCATCGCGTCTCCGCTGGATGGCGCGCAGATCGATCCCAACAGTGCGACAACAATTCGCGGCGTGGCCTGGGGAACCGATCCGATTACGTCGGTCGAAGTCAGCGTCGATGGCGGACGTGTGTGGAAGCCGGCGGCACTAAAGGCGAACCAGCGCACGCGTTTCGGCTGGCGGCAGTGGGAATTCGCGTGGACTCCGCAGCAAGCTTCTTACTATTCGATTCTGGCCCGGGCCCGTGATGCGTCCGGCAATACGCAGCCGCTGGATCAGGAATGGAACCAGTCGGGTTATCTGTGGAACGTGGTTCCGCGTGTCCACGTGCACGTGGGAGACGGAGTTCCAACGCCGGCGATTACTTCGCAAGATTACGCCCCCCTACGGCCGCCCGCCGCATTTGGCAATTGCCTGATCTGCCACAATGACGACGTCATCCGCCAGCAGCGGCTTACCCGCGCGCAGTGGACCGCTGAAATCAACAAGATGACCGGCTGGGGCGCCCGCGTGGATGATGCTGCCCGCGATACTTTTTTGGACTACCTCGAAAAACTGCGCTGAGCGGTAACGCATGATCAAGAAGCTAAACATTGAAGGCTATCGGTCCATCCGCGACCTTAGCTTGGATCTTCTGCCCATCAATGTTTTGACCGGTCCGAACGGATGCGGAAAGTCGAACTTATACAACTCCCTGGTGCTTATCGCACGCGCCGCAGAAGGCCGTCTGGCGCGAGCGATTGCGGAGGAAGGCGGAACTCCGAGCGTATTTTGGGCCGGAGGGGAGCGCGTCCGTCTGCAACGCAAACGTCCGCCGCGGCGGGTCATCATCGGCTTTGAAGATGAAGAGTTCGGATATGAGATCCAGGTCGGCCTGCCATCGATCAATGAACTTGCGCTGGGAACGATGTTCACGCTCGATCCGCGCGTAAAAGAGGAGTACATCTGGCCGTCGGGCACGAAAAAACGCACACTCATGCTCAAGCGCGATGAGCCTTCTGCATGGCTGAGAGACGCGGCGGGGAACATGGTTTGCTACCCCTTCGAAATCTCAAAATCTGATTCGGTCCTCGCCCAGATCATCGATCCTCATCTTTACCCGGAGATATCCAGCGTCCGCAGCAGCATCCTTGGGTGGCGCTTCTATCACTACTTTCGTACGGACAGTGAATCCCCATTGCGGCAGCCGCAGATCGGCGTCCAGACCCCTGTGCTCAGCCATGATGGATCGGATCTCGCTGCCGCGCTTCGGACCATTCTTGAAATCGGGGATGAATCCGCACTCAATGGAGCGATTCATGCAGCGCTTGGGGGTGCGTCTCTCTTGATCCAGGCAAGGGAGACCCAGTTTATGATGAGTCTGCAAATCCCGGGCCTGTTACGTCCTTTGCAGCCTCGTGAATTCTCTGATGGCCAGCTTCGTTTCCTGTGCCTCTGCGCCGCCTTGCTCAGCCCGCGGCCTCCTACTTTGCTCGCGTTGAACGAACCCGAAACCAGTCTGCACCCTGATTTGATCGATCCCTTGGCGCGTTTGATTGTAGTTGCTTCCAAGCAGACTCAGCTTTGGATCACCACGCACTCAAAGACATTGGCCGAGCGAATCGAGGAGCATTCAGGGGTCCCCAGGATTCGACTCGAAATGAGGAATGGAGAAACGGCCGTAGGCTCGATCTAGGTTGCAGCAGGAACACGTCCCAGGGGATCGGCCGTCTTGGCTAGACCGACCGATCTTTTCCCCGGACTAGCGGTCAGGCCCTCGGAGGAAGAAGCCCGCCGCACGTTCTTGACATCCTACCATTGCCACCGCCACAGTCAAGAAAATTATCAAAAGATTTCCGCTTTTTAACTTCTGGCATACTCGATTACATGCGCCTGTGGTTTTTCCTGTTCGTTATCAGCGTGATCCCGGACGTCGCTGCTGCACAGCCGAAAGACCAGGTGCAAAAGGGAGCCGCGAAATCGCTGCAGGCTCAATCGTCTTCGAGCATCAATGCCACTACAGCGGCGGACGGTTCGCAGACCGTCGAGATCCAGAATGTCACGTATGAGATTACCGGGACAGGAATTCACGGACGGCCCCCCAATGAGCGGCTGGTGCTGCGGAAAACCATCCACTCTAAGGAAGTGGTCGGCGACATCGGCGTGGATGCCAAGGTGACACTGGAAGCCTGGCCCTTCGGCACCGACCTTCAACAGAAACCCCTCTATACACTTACGCAGACTGGGACCGACGGCAACACACTTGATCCCGATCTGTTCGTGACGGACCGCAGGCTGGAAGAAGTGCAGTGGTGGTCGGTTCACAAGCTAGGCAACGGACAACATTTGTTCGATACGTATGTCCCGGTGCTCAGTTTTTCGATTTCGCGCGAAGTGCTGACCAGCCGCTACGCCGGGCTCGAGGTTCCGCCGGACGACGCTAAGGATGCTCGCCTCAAAGAGCCTCACGTGGTGGGAGTCATCACGTATGCATCCGCGGATCACGTGATTCGGGAAGTGCTTCTTACTGCGGACGATCCCAAGCAGGCACAACTGCTTAGAAGCTACTTCGGGTCCACCTGGACGCTTAAGCTGATGGAGGGAGCCGCACCCGCGGGCCGGGGAAAAGCCAGCGAGCCACCGCGGTCACTGAAACTTTCGCTGAGTCAGAATTATCCGTCGCCTCCGGGAACCATCGAAGTGACCATTCCGATTGCGGGGGACGACCTGGACTTGACTCGCGCAACACTTCCGCCCCGCCTGCACGTAGCTGCGTGGAAACGCTAGCCACCCTGCGCTAACCTAAAAGGACCATGAAAAAACTTCAATGGATCCTCCCGGTTGGATTATTGGCAGTGTCCGCCAGTCTGATGCTATATGCCGCTAAGACGGACGGCATGACGATTCTCACCGGCAAGCAGGCTTTCAGCAACACGGCTTCGCTGAAACCCGGCGTAGCCCGCAAAATCACAGCCAAGGATCTTCCGAAGCCCGGCGACACGCCGTCTGGGAACACTCCCGGCGGACGCGGCGCGGTACGTCCTGCGGACGCGATGCCGCAAGCGCCGGCGGGTTTCAAGGTAGGAATCTACGTTGGCGAAGGACTTTCCAATCCCCGCCAGATGCGCAGGGCGCCGAATGGCGACATCTTCGTCGCCGAAACCAGCGGCGGGGCTGCGGGAGCGATCAAGATTTTTCGCGGCGTGACTGCGGACGGCAAACCGCAACAAACGTCTGTGTTCGCAAACCTGCCGAATGCGTTCGGGGTCAACTTCTATCCGCCCGGCCCGACTCCACAGTGGGTGTACGTGAGCAACACGACCACGTTGGTTCGATTCCCCTACAAGAGTGGAGACCTGAAGGCCACTGGTCCGGCGGAGACACTGATTTCGGATATTCCCGCGGGCGGCCACTCCACGCGCGACATCGTTTTTTCGAAGGACGGCAAGAGCTTGTTCGTCGCGGTTGGTTCAGGGTCGAACAACGATGACAACGACAAGGAATTCCATCGCGCCAACATTCTGGAGTACACACCGGAGGGCAAGTTCGTCGGCATCTACGCTTCGGGCATCCGCAATCCTGTCGGCCTGGCGGTCAATCCTGATACCGGCGAAGTGTGGACGTCCATTAATGAGCGCGACACGTATGGCGACAACCTGGTTCCCGACTACGTGACGCACGTCGAGCGCGGCGGCTTCTACGGCTGGCCGTGGTTCTACATCGGCGGGAATTACGATCCGAAGCATGAGGGCAAGCATCCTGAGCTGAAGAGTAAAGTGATCGTGCCCGACGTCCTGGTCCAGCCGCACAGCGCGTCGCTGGGGATGGCTTTCTACGACGGCAAGCAGTTCCCGAAAGAATACTCGGGTGATGCGTTCGCCGCGGAGCACGGGTCGTGGAATCACGCCGCGGGATCAGGCCATGAAGTCATCCGCATCCCCCTCGAGAAGGGCCGAGCCAGCGGAGTGTATGAGGATTTTCTCACCGGTTTCGCGACCAACGGAGTGATGTGGGGCCGTCCGGTCGGCATCGCAGTTGCGCCCGACGGTTCGATGCTCGTGACCGACGATGGCGCCAAGGTGATCTGGCGCGTCAGCTACACCGGCAAGTAAACAGCGCTGGAGGGCGGCCTTTAGGCGGCGCTTGGCTTTAGTCAAGCTTTTTAGAAGGCGGGATTCAAGTCCCGCGCGGGCTGAAGCCCGCCCTCCAACACGATTACTGCAACTTGCACGAAAAACTGGCGGCGTCGTTAGTGCTGCCGGCGCCCTTATAAACCGCGACCTGCGGATACGGACACAGCGGGCGCGTCATATCCACGCTGCTGCCGGTAACATGCGATGCGATGATCGCTTCGGGAGCCTGTCCGGCCTCACGCCAGCGTTCGATCACGGCCATCTTGTTGAACTGGTCGGGACCAGGACCGCCTTGGCAATGACCCATTCCCGGCTCCATGAATAGACGAAGCCAATCATCCTGCTTCTTCCCCATCTTCGCGAGGACTTCTTTGTAATACAGCACCGTGTGCCCTGGAGGGATGCCGGAATCGGCCCAGCCGTGATAGAGGAGCAGCTTGCCACCGCGCGCCTTGAATGCCGAAAGATCGTACGTCAGGACATCGATGCCGGCCTTGTCGGCCTGGATCAATTCTGCATCCAGATCGAAATTGTGCCAGTCGTAATCTTTGTCTTGGTGGCCCAGGATGCGGATGACGTCCCAAACTCCGCCGGGTGCCGTGGGGACGTTCCGGAGCGATGCAACTTCGAGTTCTGTGCCGGCCGGGTAGCCGGTCCAGACCACTTCACCCTTCTTTGTTTTCACATCGCCGAACACGATCTTCACGGTTTCCAACTGGCCCGGGGTCAGGCAGGTGGGACCATCCGCCGCTTTGCACAAGAGCGCGGAAGGATCGTAGTGGCACTTTTCGGGATTGCCGATGATCCCGTCCTTCACGCCGTCGAGGGCGTCGCAGGAATCCATGACGGCTTTGTGCAGCGTTTCGACTTTGGCCTGCGTGAGCGGCGCGTTGTTCTTCATCAGCTCCAGCGAGCGTTCCACCCCAGCAGCGTGCAGATGCACGTGCGGATTCGCGGGAGCGCCCACGGTTGCGGCGTCGAAATCCTCGGGGAATTTCGTGATTTCAATGAGGCCCTGTCTTCCGCCTGTGGAGCAGCCGTTGTAATAGGAATACTTGGGACCCTTGCCGTAGAACGCGACCGTAATCAACTTCGCCTTGACGACGGTTTCATGCATTGCACGATAGGCGAAATCGGTGATCTTCTCGGGATGGCCGAGCGCGAACATGCCGCCTCCGCCGACGTCATTGGCGCGATGTCCGGTGTCGTTCGAGGCTACCGCGTATCCTTCACGCAGAGCGGCGGCCATGGCCGGATAGCTGACACTGCCCGCCCATCCGCCATTTCCGACCACCTGCAGTTTTCCATTCCAGTTTTCGGTGGGCAGGAACATTGCCGTATCGATGAGCGAATCGGATGAGGGCGTCATCACCATCAAGACTCGGCAGTAGGCTGGTACCGAAGCGGCAGGACCCGCAGGCCCACGTCCGCCGCGACCCGCGGGAGCTCCCTTCGCCGCAGCAGGCGCAACCGGACCGGGAATCACCGGCGTCAGCGTACCAGTAGGAGCCGCAAACGGACCAGCCGGAACGAACTGGATCGAAATGATCTTGGCGTCCGGAAACGAAAGCTTCAGTTGATCGCAAGGAGTTTGTGCCGCCGCGAGCGCAGCAAGAAAAGGAAGAGCAAAGAGCGTGTACAGTCTGGACATCAAGGTCCTCCCCTCAACATAGTTACTGTACACACAAAACCCACGTCGTGTTAGGCTGGCCGCAGTGAGTGTGGATGAGCGCAGATGGGTAACCATCTTTGTGTATTTGCAGATCCTGGACGTTCTTTCGACGCTGATCGGATTCAGTCTGGGCAACACGGAGGCGAGTCCTTTTGTCCGTCTGCTGATCCAATGGGGTCCGGTGACCGGACTGGTGCTTTCAAAGGCGGTCGCACTGGGGCTGGTTGCAGCCTGCTTCGTCCTCAAGCGAATGCGCATGATCCGATTCATCAACTATTGGTATGCCGGATTGATCGTCTGGAATCTGTTCGTAGTGCTCATCGTGTTGATCGGGCCGGCGCAGCATGCCAAGCGCGCGACGGAGCCAGGCGCAGCCATCCAGGCAGTGACAGCGGCCTTGCGAAACAACGATTCACCCATCCCGAACGCCGGAATTTTCACGGCGTTTCAGTTTGCATCGCCGGCCAATCACGCGAATACGGGATCTTACGGTAACTTCCTGATGATCGTGAAGACGGCTGATTACGCACCGATGCTGCACGATCATCCGCACGAGTTAACCGGCTTGGTGGTCAGCGGCGATCATGCCGAGCAGATCCTGCGCGTGAAACTCAAAGAAGGCGGCACGGCATCGTACAAGTTTGATGTGACGCGTCAGAACGATGGCGGATGGATGGTGGATGGTGTGAGCCGGCTACCGTAAGATTAAGATATCCGAAATGTCCACACTCACGATTCGACGCGCGACGCTGGATGACGCGCCAGCTAGCGCAATAATTTGTTACGACGCTTTCTACAAAATCAATACAGACCATGGATTTCCACCGGACATGTCATCGCTGGAGCACGTGGCCGGCATCATGTCGATGATGTTCGGGCATCCTGGGTTTTACTGCATCGTCGCCGAGGAAGACGGCCGTATCGTGGGGAGCAACTGCATGGACGAGCGGTCGACCATCGCAGGGATTGGGCCTATCACCATCGATCCGGAAGCGCAGAATCGCGGCGTCGGCCGTAAATTGATGCAGGCGGCCATGAATCGCGCCCGCGAGCGGAATTTCCCGGGAGTGCGTCTGGTGCAGGCGGCATTTCACACACGATCCCTGTCGCTGTACGCGACGCTGGGATTCGACGCGCGCGAGCCGCTTTCGGTGATGCAGGGTCCGGCCATCAAGAAAAAGTTTGAGGGGTGTTTAGTTCGTCCCGCAGGGACGGAAGACTTAGTCGCGTGCAATCGCGTGAGCGTGCTAGTGCATGGGCACGATCGTAGCGGCGATCTTTCGGATTCAATCCCGCAGGGGGCCGCAGCCGTGGTCGAACGGAACGGAAGAATCACGGCATACTGCAGCAGCCTGGCGTTTTTTGGACATGCCGTGGCCGAGACCAATCTGGATTTGCAGGCGCTGATCGCGGCGGCGGATAGCTTCGGCGGATCCGGAATCTTAGTACCCACGCGTAACGCGGAACTGTTCCGCTGGTGCCTGGCGAACGGACTGCGCGTGGTGGAGCCCATGACTCTTATGACAGTCGGGTTATACAACGAACCGGCAGGAGCGTATCTGCCGTCCATCTTGTATTGACGCAACCGCCAAATGGCGGATCGGGTCACACATTCATCTAGTTGTATTCTGATGCAATTCGTAAGGTCTAAATTGTCTCGCACATCGTTACCAGCAGACGTGCCCGAGCGTCTTTCTTAGTGATGAACAAAAAATTAGTCCTTTGGATCGGAGCCTTGACTCTTTCTTTCGTGTCGATTGTGAGTGCGAAGAGCTATACCCTTGATTTTTCAACACCGGTGCAGGCCGGCAGCGCCCAGCTCGAGGCAGGAACCTACAAGTTGGAAGTGGAGGGTTCTAATGCCGTTTTCACGAACACGAAGACCCGGAAATCGGTGACGGTTCCAGTAAAAGCAGAGGAGTCGAATACGAAGTACGATGTTACGTCGGTGGATAACCTCACCCAGGGCAGCACCGTGCAAATCAACGCGATCAAGCTCGGCGGAACCAAGACCAAGCTCGGGTTCAGCAAGTAAGTTAGCGGACGTCTATTGAAACGGTGTTGGAGGAAACACCGTCCACGCTCAGAACCAGGTCCGAGTTACCGATCCCTTTGAGGGCGGACGTCAGGCGAAGATTCACTTGATCCAGTCCGGGTACGCCGCTGCCTTCGGGTCCGGCGTACTCCACTGGCATGCTGATGCCTCCGATCGTGCATCGAACGTTGTTTATTGACGATCGGTTGCGGATGCCTGTCGCATAGGCGATCAAATAGACCGGACGGTCATCGAGCGCAATCGTGTCGCGGACGGAGAGAACCGTCTGTTTCCCGTTGGGTTCGAGACGCAACCCGTAGGCCACGACTGTATTGTCGTCATAGGCGAAAAGACCCGGCGCAATATTGTTCACCTGGGCCACCGTCTTGGCGACCGCGGTAGAGGCATTCTCGATTTCCAGCGAGATGTCTCCCGGTGCGACCCCTGCCGGCACTTCGAAGTTGATCTGTGCCCGTGAAACATAAAGCAAGGGGGCGAAACGCTCCGCTCCGGAACTATCGTGCAAGCGCAAGCTAATGCCGCCGAGGCTGGTGGGCGGCGACAGAGGATCCGCGGCCGCCGTTGCGGTTGCCAAACGAGAGCCGAACAATGACGCAAGAGACGCGGGCGCCAGCGGTCCGTTCAGGCTAGCTGATGACACCGCGCGCAAGGGCGGAACATAAAGTTCAGCAGCGGCGGCGTCGTTGGTCCCGCCTACGATCAGGACCGTACCATCGGGTAGGAGTGTGGTGGTGTGGAGGTAACCGCGGATGTGCAGAAGGGATCCCGCGGAAGTGAAGCTACCGGTGGAAAGATCATAGTCTTCTGCGTCCGTCAGGGTTGGAACGCCCGTCTCATAGGCGTCGCCGTCATAGCCCCCGACGATCAAAACGTGCCCATCCGGAAGTAAAGTAGCCGTGGGGCTATCACGGGAGAACAGCATGAGCCCCGTGCCCCCCAGGGTCCCGCTGCGAGGATTGTATAGCCAAGCTTCGTTGGTTGTCGAATCGTAATCCCCTGGCACGCCGCCCGCAATCAGAACCTTGCCGTTCGCCAGCAGAGTCGCGGATGGGTGGCCGGCATAGTTGCCCGGAATACTGTTGATCAACTGGAGCCCGTCGCCGGTGATGGAGTATAGGGAGATATCGTGATAAGCAGGGATCACTACACGGCCATCTCTGACAACGACGGGCTCGCCACTCCAATCTTTAACGGGACCTGCGGTAGTGAAAAGCCCCACCGCAGGATCGTAAATCTGAGCCATGGGATGAGAAGTGATCAGGACCTTCCCGCTACTCAGCAAAACCGCAGACGCAGTATAACCAGCGTTAAGCTGGGTTGGCAGGCCCCCTGTCGCCGTGAATGTGCCGGTAGCAGGATCGTAAAGTTCGGCACTTAGATCTAGCCCTCCGACCAGTAACACGCGGCCATCCGCCAGCAATGTTGCCAGATGCCGATCGCGCGCCGTGGTCATGTTCCCTGTTGGAGTGAAAGTTCCTGTAGAAGGGTCGTACAGTTCCGCACTAGAAAGAAGTATCTGCTTTCCTAGAGGGGTATAGAAGGAGCCCCCGGCGATCAACACGCGGCCATCCTTCAACAGGGTGGCGGTGTGCCCATTCCTCTGGGTCGTCGTTGTGCCGGTGGCGACAAATTTGCCAGGAGTTTGCGCAACAGCGCCCAGAGTGGATAGCCCCGCAAGCATCGCAAGCCCGGCCAGGAGATTCACGTTAGCAGCATAGCGTACGGCCTCAAGATGAAGGCGCCACCACAAATGTGGTGAAATAGTACAGACACCCCCGAGTCTGGAGGAAACTTGCAGCGGGGTGAACGACCGCTCTAACAAGCTCGGCGGACTCAGAAGCGTTGTTGCTGGGATCATGTCCGTCTTTACGCGTCAATCCCTTTCGGCTTGACGCATTATTCGGCTCGGACGGGGACAGTCGTCATTGCAGACCCATCGAAACGAAACACCACAGGGGCGATCTTGCCACCATTTTCGCCCTCAAAGACAACGGTGCCCCGGAAAACTGCAGAGCTTTGGCACTTGTAGCAGTCATTCGAAGGAAGATTTGTTCCGAGGACACTGGAAAGTGTGTTCGCGTAAATCCCGCCCACCAAGTCCGAAGCATTAAATCCGAGTCCTCGGTCCAGGACGGGCGTTTTGGCTGAGCCTGCCAAATTCCCCCGCTCGTCGTAGACCCTAACCAGGACTGCCTGCGGATCCGCCGAAAGATTCGCGACGGCAAACGAAGTGACAGTCGCCCCGGATTGGGATTGCAGGTCGCGTGGTGTCTCCAGAATGACGGCGGACCATCGAGTGGCTGCCTGGTCCATAAATATTAGCGGTGCTGTTGATTGCGAAACAACCGAGCCATTTGCGACGTGTGTGTAGACTCCGAAAGCCGATACAGCCTCGACTGCGGCAGCACTCGACCCGTCCGTAGCCACGAGTAATGCCCCGGTCGCACTCTGCACCCCGCAGGGACCGATGTCAGCGCATCGTCCTAAGATACGGGTCCAGTGAGATCCGTATTTGGTCAACTTTAGCCCGTCAAACGCTTCGAAGTAGGTCGATCCAAAGTCACTATCTTCCAGGACTAGGTTTATCGTGTAGGCTGTCAGGCTCAAGGAAGATACCAACGAAAAAGTTACGGGTTCGCCAGTCACACCCAGCCTCAGTTCGGTTTCCCAGGCGCCAGGGACTCCTGCGAACCACGGAAGAAGGGCAACCCTGTGACAAAACGTGTTTCCATGACCGTCGATTGTCGTGGGATACTTTCCGCAGTTTAACGTTCCTTGCCCAACCACAGTGCCGGCCAGCAGGCTCATTGCAAATCCTACGCTCGTGCTCAGGCGCGTTTTCTGAAACATGGAAACCATCTTCCGCAAGTGGGTCTGAAGACGCTATGAGATGCATCTGAGAAATTTGTGAGCTTGTAATCCGCTGAAAACAAGGATGCTATACTCTTTTCACAGGAGCAGGAGCATTGGAGGATTCCGCCGCTGTAGGGCAAATTCGGTTCGGTTCTTTCGAACTGTACCCGCGGACCGGCGAGTTGCTTAAAGAAGGTATTCCTTTAAAGCTGCCCGCACAGCCATTCCGGGTCCTATTGCTGCTTGCATCCCGACCAAGGGAACTGGTCACTCGCGAGGAAATCAAGGATGCAGTGTGGACGGACGGTACCACGGTCGAATTCGATCAGGGGCTCAATTTCTGTATCCGGCAAATCCGGGCCGCGCTCAAAGACGACGCGCGGCAACCCAAGTTTATCGAGACTCTGCCCAAACGGGGATATCGTTTCATCGCCCCGGTTGAAGTGGCTTCATCTTATGAAACTGGCTACAGAAACCAAGCGGCATCGCCGCCCGCTCCTCAATCGCGGCGATATCTGCGGTGGTGGTTCGCGGCAGCCAGCGCGGCGATCTTACTGCTCACCGTGAGCCTGAGCGGCCTGCTTCACGCTGGTCCAAAATCGATTCTGGTACGGCCTTTTGTGAGCTTGAATCTCCCGCAAGAGGATGCTTGGTTCGCTGACGTGATTCCGCAGCAGTTGGTGGCGAGTTTAGCGGAAACAAAGTCTCTGCGGATAGTCCCCTGGGCGTATTCCATGGCATTGAATAACCAGACCCTCGGAGCGCGTGAGCTTGGCGCCCGTTTTCACGTCGATACCATATTGGAGGGTTCCCTGCGCAGGTCAGGAGACCGTCTTCAGTTGACGATGCAACTGGTGGACGTGGCGACCGAGCGCACGCTTTGGTCATTTCAAGACGAGCGCGACGTGCGGGACCTCGGCTATCTGCGAGACGACTTGCTGGCTGCCATCGAGGGCGCCCTCAAACTCAGGATCGCGGAGGACGCAGTTCCGGCGGCCCGCCGCCCCCCGCAAGATCGTGAGACTTATAACCTGTATCTGAAGGCTCTTTATCTGGCTGATGAGTTCTCGCCGGAACGCGTCGCCCAGGGAGTAAATGATTTCGAAGAAGTCATTCGAAGAGCGCCCGGATATGCGCCGGCCTATGCAGGCCTAGCAAACTCGCTGACCATACTTCCTTTTGTCGAAGCGGCGCCTCCCAAGGACACGCTGGCTCGGGCGACAAGCGCCGCGCGACAGGCGATCAACTTAGATTTTGGTCTGGCTGCTGCGCATGCCGCTCTCGCACATTCGTATTTTAACGAATGGGATTGGGGATCGGCCGCGAAGGAATTTCAGATCGCGCTAAATCTCGATCCTGATTCTGCTACGACGCGACAACTTCACGCTCTCTTTCTTGCATCGCAAGGACGGGGGGACGAAGCGATTCGGGAAGCGCGGCGCGCTGTGGATCTGGCGCCGACCTCTTGGTTGATTTCTCTTTCGCTGTCTCAGGTTTTCCTTCAGTCCGGTCACTTCGACGATGCCATTGAGCAGGCGCGTCGCACCCTCGATCTCTATCCCAACTTTTCTGAGGCTTACACTAATCTGGCTCGCGCATACAGCATGAAGGGGAGGTACTCCGAAGCTATCGAGACGTTGAGGCAATGGGCCTACTACGAACCCCGGGCTGGCAGTGTGCAGCAGCTGTGGAGGGCGCAAACGTTGGCACGCGCCGGACACAATGCGGAAGCCCGGGCGCTTATCCTGACTTGGCGTAAGGAGTCAGTTTCTCGGAGAAAGGGCTTTCCAATGGCCTACGTCGCCTCGCTTCTCGCCTGTGGCGATACCGACGGTGCGCTGAAAGCCTTGCGCCAGTCGGTTGAGCGGCACACGCCGAGTATGATCTGGCTCAAAACGACGCCAGAACTAGCCGCGATTCGCTCGGATCGCCGATTCGTCCAGGTGCTGGCTCAGATGAATTTGGACTAGCGAGGGCGATGTGGTGAAATAGTAGAGACACCCCCGAGTCTGGAGGAAACACCCCATTGAACCTAGCAGTCCTCGCCCTGGAAGACGGCACGGTCTTCGAGGGACAGAGTTTTGGTGCGCCTGTCGAACGAACAGGTGAAGTAGTCTTCAACACCGCCATCACCGGCTATCAGGAAGTTTTCACCGATCCTTCCTATTCCGGACAGATCGTGGTGCTCACGAATCCGCAAATCGGCAACTACGGCGCGAACGCGAACGATTCCGAATCGGCGCGTCCCTACATAGAAGGGCTGGCGGTGCGCGAGTTTTCGCCGCTTTCCAGCAACTGGCGCTCGGACGAAACCGCGCAGAAGTTTCTGACCGAGAACGGCGTCCCTGTAATTTCCGGGATCGACACGCGCGCGCTGGTGCTGCATCTGCGGTCCCGCGGCGTCATGCGCGGAGTTCTGTCGTCGATCTCGACCGATGCCAAGGAGTTAGTCGAGCGGGCCAGGAAATCTCCCTCCATGGCGGGCTTGGATCTGGCTACTCGAGTGTCCACTCCCCAGGTCTATACGTGGGACCAGCCGGCCCTTGCCGCGTCGCCGTCGGAAAACATCGGCGATGCCGCCGAGCCCCGGTTTAACGTGGTGGCCTACGATTTCGGCATCAAGCGCAACATCCTGCGGATGCTGGTGCAATCCGGCTGCAAGGTCACCGTTGTGCCGGCTGGAACCAAAGCCGAAGATGTGCTCGCGCTGAAGCCGAGCGGCGTGTTTCTGTCAAACGGTCCCGGCGATCCGGAGCCGCTGAAATATCAGGCTGAGCAGGTCCGGAAACTGGTCGGGAAGACTCCGATTTTCGGAATCTGCCTGGGACACCAGATTCTTGGGCTCGCGCTGGGGGGGAAGACGTACAAGCTGAAATTCGGACATCGCGGCGCGAATCATCCGGTGTTGAACAAAGTCACGAATCGGGTGGAGATCACTTCACATAATCACGGTTTCGCGGTGGATCCGGATTCGTTGAAATCGAGTGACGTTGAAGTTACGCACATGAACCTGAATGACGGGACGCTGGAGGGCTTCCGGCATCGTAATCATCCTGTGTTCTGCGTGCAGTATCATCCGGAGGCGGCGCCGGGTCCGCACGATTCCCATTACCTGTTTGGCGATTTTGTGAAGCTGATGGAGGGCAAGTAACTTGCCGCGGCGTAACGACATTCACCGCAT
>Ga0163163_10003027_pt1 | contig 14241 bp, 9 predicted proteins | sample S65metaG_FD_119766 | JGI IMG/M metagenome (GOLD analysis project Ga0163163, IMG submission 119766) | Switchgrass rhizosphere microbial communities from Kellogg Biological Station, Michigan, USA - S6-5 metaG | ecosystem: Host-associated > Plants > Roots > Rhizosphere > Soil | place: USA: Michigan... | reverse complement strand
TGCTCGGCCGTGAGGACCTGCGGCGCTGCCGCATCCCACGGCTTTCGATCGCCGAGCAGCGCCATTACGGCGCCGAGTTCCGGCGGCTGTCCGAACTGCGCGCGGCGCTGACGACGCTCGCCAGGCTGAGCACCACCGTGATCGACCAGACCCTGCACGGGCTGACGGCCGGGACCCTGACCCCCGACCGGCTTCCCCCGACGACGCCGACGCAGACGCAGACGCAGAAGGAGAACCTGTGACTTCCCCGGGGCCCAGCCACTCGAAGATGGCCGCCGACATCTGGTCGGTGGCCGACCTGCTGCGCGGCGACTACAAGCGGCACGAGTACGGCGCCGTGATCCTGCCCTTCACGTTGATGCGGCGCCTCGACGCGGTCATGGCCGACACCCGGCAGGCCGTGCGCGACCGTAACGCCTCGCTGCCCGAGAGCCTGACGAACAGGCAGAAGCCGCTGGAGAGCGCCGCGGGCCGGCCCTTCTACAACGTGTCCCTGCAGGACTTCGCGACCATCGCCGCCGACTCGACGAACCAGTCGGTGGTCGCGAAGAACCTGCGGGACTATGTCAACGGCTTCTCGCCCGTCGTCCGCGAGGTGCTGGACCGGCTCCGGTTCGACGAGACCATCACCCGGCTGGCCAGTGCGAGGCTGCTCTACCTGGTCGTCAGCCGGTTCGCGCAGATGCGTGATCTCGATCAGCTCGACAACCACGACATGGGTTACGTGTTCGAGCACCTGATCCGTAAGTTCGCGGAGGACTCGAACGAGACCGCCGGTGAGCACTTCACCCCGCGCGAGGTCATCAAGCTGATGGTCAACCTGCTGATCGGCCCCGACGCGGACGTCGTCGCCGGGCCCGGGCAGGTGATCAACGTCTTCGACCCCGCCTGCGGGACCGGCGGCATGCTGACCACCGCCGAGGACCACCTGACGTCCCTCAACCCCGGCGCGCAGGTCTTCCTCTACGGGCAGGAGCTCAACCCCGAGTCGTGGGCGATCTGCCAGGCGGAGATGCTGCTGCGCGGCCAGCAGGGCGACGTCAGGCTCGGCAACTCGTTCAGCCAGGACCGGTTCACCGGCCGCCGGTTCGACTACATGCTCGCCAACCCGCCGTTCGGCGTGGAGTGGAAGAAGGTCAAGGACGACGTCGACCGGGAGGCCGAGCTCGGCCACGCGGGCCGCTTCGGCGCCGGCCTGCCGAGGATCAACGACGGGTCGTTCCTCTTTCTGCAGCACATGATCTCGAAGATGGAACCGGTCGACGGCAAGGGCGCCCGGCTCGCGATCGTCTTCAACGGCTCACCGCTGTTCACCGGCGCCGCCGAGTCCGGCGAGTCGAAGATCCGCCAGTGGATCCTGGAGCGCGACTGGCTCGAAGGCATCGTCGCCCTGCCCGACCAGCTCTTCTACAACACCGGCATCTCGACCTACTTCTGGATCCTCTCGAACCGCAAGCCCGCGAAGCTCGCCGGCAAGGTCGTGCTGCTGGACGCTCGCGACCAGTGGGAGAAGATGCGCAAGTCTCTCGGTGACAAGCGCAAGCAGATCAGTGACAAGCAGATCGACCACATCACGAAGCTGTATGTGCGGGCGCTGGAGGTCGCGGCCGACCCGTCGCACGCCGACCACGGCAAGGTGAAGATCTTCAAGACGACGGATTTCGGCTACCACCGCATCACGGTCGAGCGGCCGCTCAAGCAGCGCTTCGAGATCACCGAGGACACGCTGCTCGCGCTGACCGAGGCGAAGGCGCTCGCCAGGTGGGACGGCCGGGAGAAACTGGTCGAGGCGCTGCGCGACGCGATCGGCTCGGTCTGGTGGACGAAGGACGAGGCGACGGCCGGGCTGCTGGCCGCCGCGATGGCCGGCGGGGCGAGCCTGCCCGGCACCGCGGCCCACCTGAAGGCCTTCTGGAACGCCGTCGCCGTCTCCGACCCGGCGGGCGAGGTCCAGCGCGACAGGAACGGGGTGATCCCGGACCCGGACCTGCGCGACTTCGAGAACGTCCCGCTGGACGAGGACATCCACGCCTACTTCACCCGCGAGGTCACCCCGCACGTCCCCGACGCCTGGATCGACGAGGACAAGACCAAGGTCGGCTACGAGATCCCCTTCACCCGCCGCTTCTACGTCTACATGCCGCCACGGCCCCTCGCCGAGATCGACGCCGAACTCAAGGACCTGGAGACCCAGATCCAGAAGCTCCTCGGCGAGGTGACGGCGTGACTGAAATTCGGGGATGGCAGCATACGAGGCTCAAGAATCTGTTCAAGTCCGTACGTAACGGGACGTGGGGAGACGAGCCCGACGGCGACGGTGATGTCTACTGTGCTCGGGGCACGGACTTCGATCGCGTAACGGCACGTGTCAGTGATGCGAAGATGCCACGAAGGAAAGTCCCGGCAGGCGCGCTCCGAGTCCACCAGTTGCGTCGAGGCGACCTCGTTCTAGAGAAATCTGGTGGTAGCGCGGACCAGCCCGTGGGAAGCGTCGCCCTGTTCGATCTCACGGTCGACACCGTCTGCTCGAACTTCAACGCACGTATGCAGGTGGCTACCTCGTACGATCCGCGGTACGTCTGCTATTTGATGAACAGCCTGTACTCGTCCGGATTCACCCGCCAGTTCGTCAATCAGACTACCGGCATCCAGAACCTCGACGCGGAGGTCCTCCTCGCCCAGCCGTGCACGGTACCGCCGCTCGACGAGCAGCGCCGCATCGCCGACTTCCTCGACGCCGAGACCGCCCGCATCGATCGTGCATTCTCCCTGCAGACTTCCGTCCGTCTTGCTGTGCGTGCCCGCGCGGTCGCAGAGTTGGACCTGCGGATGGATCGGCTGGGGGCGACGTATGGGACTCTGCCGTTCCGACGGATGATCAGATCGGTTGAACAGGGCGTTAGCCCACAGTGTGAAAATGCTCCGGCCGACGCCGACTCCTGGGGTGTTCTGAAGGTCAGTGCCGTCAAGAACGGATTCTTCTTTGAGGATGAAAACAAGCAGCTTCCCGCCGAGATCGAACCGGAGCCTCGTTATGAAGTGCGCGCCGGGGATCTCTTGATCACGCGCGCGAACACGCCGCAACTGGTTGGTGCCGCAGCGGTCGCGACATCGCCACGCTCGAAACTCATGATCTGCGACAAGATTTTTAGGATCGCCGTGACCAAGGACTTGCTGCCGGATTTCCTTGTTCTCGTGTCGCAGTCAACCAAGATTCGCGATATTTGCGCCGAAGCTTCGCATGGAACTTCGCAGTCCATGGCCAATCTCAAGACTGAGGAAATCAAGAGCTGGCCGGTGCCCCGGGTGCCTATCCAAGTCCAAAGTTCCGTCGTCGAGGAACTGGGAGCAAGCCGCACCCATTCGGACGCGTTAATCGCCGCAATTAACCGTCAACTCGCTCTACTTACGGAGCGCCGTCAAGCACTGATCACAGCTGCCGTGACAGGAGAGATCGATGTCACGACCACGTGTGGGCTGGGGAGAGCCGCATGATGCCGGGGGCGCACACGGAGCACGCCTTTGAGAATCGGGTCGAGCAGGAACTGCTTGGCCATGGCTGGGAGGCAGGACAGCCCACGGTCGGGTTCGATGCCGGGCTTGGGCTGGACACCGCCGAGCTGGTTCGGTTCATCGGGGCGACGCAGCAGAAGAGCTGGGACCGGCTCGTCGAGCTTTACGGCGGCAGGGAGCTCGCGCATCGGCAGTTCTGCCAGCGGGTGGCGGCGCAGATCGACGAGCGCGGAGTGCTGGATGTCCTGCGGCAGGGGGTGCGGGACCGGGGTGTGCAGATCGAGCTGGCGTACTTCCGGCCTGGCCACACGCTAGCAGCCGACGCGCTCAAGGAGTACGACGCCAACGTGCTGACCGTCGCTCGGCAGCTTCGTTTCAGCGCGAAGAATCCGACCGAGTCCATCGACCTGGCGTTGTTCGTGAACGGGTTGCCGGTGGCGTCCATCGAGCTGAAGAACGGGATGACCGGGAAGTCGGCCGAGGACGCGGTCGTGCAGTACCGGAAGCGGGACCCGAAGGAGCTGTTCTTCGCGAAGCGCGCCCTGGTGCACTTCGCCGTCGACCCGGACAAGGCGTTCGTCGCGACCCGGCTGACAGGCCTCGACACCCGGTTCCTGCCGTTCAACCTCGGCACGAACGGGCCGGGCCGGTCGGGGGCCGCTGGCAACCCGGAAGCCAAGAAGGGCTCCTACAAGGTTGCCTACCTGTGGGAGGAGGTCTGGGAGCGGCGCAACTGGCTGGAGATGCTGCAGCGGTTCGTGCACGTCGACGCGAAGGACCAGAAGAAGGGCTCGAAGAAGAGCGTCCACGAGCTGGGGCGGATCTTCCCGCGCTACCACCAGTGGCACGCCGTCCAGACGATGGTCCGCGACGCCCGGGAGCACGGTGCCGGCCAGAACTACCTGGTGCAGCACTCGGCAGGCTCGGGCAAGTCGAACACGATCGCCTGGCTGGCGCACCGTCTCTCGACCCTGTTCGACGCGAACAACCAGAAGGTGTTCGACAAGGTCGTCGTCATCACCGACCGGGTCGTCCTCGACCGGCAGCTCCAGGACACGATCTACCAGTTCGACCACACTCCGGGCGTCGTCAAGAAGATCGACGAGGACTCCGGCCAGCTCGCGGCCGCGCTGACGGACTCCACCTCACAGATCATCATCTCGACGTTGGAGAAGTACCCGTTCATCCTCGACAAGGTCGCAGGCAAGGGCCTCGGCGCGAAGCGCTACGCGGTGATCATCGACGAGGCGCACACCTCGCAGACCGGCGAGCAGGCCACGAAGCTCAAGCAGGCGATCGGCTCGAAGGCGCAGCGGGAGCCCGACGAGGACGAGGCGACCTACCTGACGCGGATCCGTGGCAAGCAGCCGAACCTGTCGTACTTCGCCTTCACCGCCACGCCGACGTCGGCGACGCTGAAGCTCTTCGGCACCCCCGACCCGGACCGCCTGGACGACGACGGCCAGCCGCTGCTCGCACCGTTCCACGTGTACTCGATGCAGCAGGCGATCGAGGAGGGCTACATCCTCGACGTCCTCGCGAACTACCTGACCTACGACGCGATGTGGCGCCTGTCCAGTGCCGCCGTCGAGCAGCAGGAGTCGGAGATCTCCAACCCGGAGGTCGAGAAGAAGAAGGCGCGGCGCAAGCTCGTCCAGCTCGTCGAGGCGCACCCGGAGTCGGCCGCGCAGAAGGCGAAGCTGACCGTTGAGGACTTCCACACGAACATCGCCGGCCGGCTCGGTGGCCGGGCGAAGGCGATGGTCGTCACCGACAGCCGGCAGAAGGCGCTCAACGTGTACCAGGCGATCCGCCGGTACGTCGACGACAAGGGCCTCGCGAACTGCCGCCCACTGGTCGCGTTCTCCGGTTCGCTGACCGACGAGGAGACCGGCCACGAGTTCACCGAGTCGAAGATCAACGGTTTCCCGGAGGGCCGGCTCCCGGACCGGTTCGCCTACACGAAGGCCGACGACAAGGACGCGGCGGCGCGCAACCAGGACGAGTACCGGATCCTTGTCGTCGCGGACAAGTACCAGACCGGCTTCGACCAGCCGCTGCTGTGCGCGATGTACGTCGACAAGCCGCTGACCGGCGTCGCCGCCGTCCAGACCCTCTCCCGGCTGAACCGGACCCACCCGCTCAAGTCCCAGGACGACGTCCGGATCGTCGACTTCGTCAACGCGGCCGAGGACATCCAGGCGTCGTTCAAGCCGTGGTACGAGGTCACGCTCACCGAGCAGCCCGACGCGAACCTGCTCTACAAGAAGCAACAGGAGGTGATGGGCTTCCAGGTCCTGGACGTCTCCGAGCTGGAGGCGTTCATGCGGGTGCTCGGGTCGGCCGGCCCCGACCGGATGCCCGGTGCCGCTGAGAAGAAGCTGCACGCCGAGCTGCACCGCCTGCTCGACCCGGCGATCGACCGGTTCAGGGCACTGCCGACCGTGGCGGAGCGGGAGCAGTTCCGCGACGCGCTGCAGAAGTACTGCCAGGCGTACAGCCTGCTCGCGCAGGTCATCGACTGGGGCGACCCGACGCTCGAACGGCTCTACCAGTACGGCCGGATCCTGCTGCGCCGGCTGCCCGGCCGGGAGGCCGTCGCCGTCGACATCGGCGACGCGGACCTGTCGCACTACCGGCTCGAGTTCACTGGCCACCACGACGTGTCGCTCTCGCCGTCCGGCGAGCAGGTCGTCCGCGGCCACGCGGCCGACGGCGGCGGCTACGTCGAACCGGAGATGATCCGGCTCGCCGACGTCATCAACACTCTCAACGAGCGGTTCGGCCTGAACCTGGGGACCTCCGACCAGATCCTGCTGTACCAGCAGGTCGCCAGCCTGGTCGAGAACTCCCAGATGCAGCAGGTCGCGCTGATGAACGACGAGGCGCGCTTCGGCCAGGTCGCCGACGGCCGGCTCGACGACGTCGTCGCCCAGAACGCCGCGAAGAACGAGGACTTCATGAAGCTCTACTTCGACAACCAGGACTTCCAGCAGGCCGTCAAGGAGGCCGCCCGCAAGCGCGCCTACCGGATCATCACCGACCCGGCCCGTGACGAGGCCCTGGCCCGTCTCCGCACCGAAATGCTCCGCGAGACCACCTGAAGCACTCGGACCACGAACCCGACACGGGAGAAGACAGCATGGGGGACATGCATACGATCCGGCAGTTCCTTTCGCGTCTGCCGCGTGAAACGACCGTCGGTGAGGTGCTGGATATGCTCGCCGACGACCGGGACACGGCGACCTGCAAGCACTGCTCGAAGCCGATTGAGACCCATGGCGGTGACCGTTGGTTCCACGTGAGCGATGGCTCTCGCGGTTGTCGCGCGGCCAGCTTCAACCATGATCGTCCTGCGGGTGAAAGCGCCTGGGACGAGACACTCAGCCGCAGTTGGACCGCCACGCCGGCGACCGGTCACGCGTGATCCCGCGCCGGCTGCTCTGAACCCCCGATCTCTCCTCGCTTCTCGTGGGGGACGATTGGTGGTAGATGTGGCGCAACAGGGCCTTTAGCGCGGGCGACACGGGGGAATGCGTGACTGACCCGGACACGACCACCACCAGCGACCCGCTGGACGACCGGATCCGACTCGCCGGCCGGTATCGCATCGATGGGCTGCTCGGCAGCGGCGGCATGTCCGAGGTGTCCTACGGCTACGACGAGCGCCTCGACCGTCCGGTCGCCATCAAGCTGCTCCGGCCGCCAGGCAACCCGCCCGGCCAGCCGGGCAGCCCGGAGCGGGTCGCGTTCGAGGAACAGCACGCGATCAGCGAGAAGCGGTTCCTCCGGGAGATCCGCACCACCGCCAGCCTTGAGCATCCAGGCATCCCCGCGGTCTTCGACACGGGCGTCCACACGTTCCCCGACGGCAGCCGCCGGGTGTGGCTCGTCATGCAACTGCTGCGCGGATCGACCGTGCAGCAGCTCCTCGATGACACCAACTACGACAACGCGCCACTGAGCATCGCCCGCGTGGCGGGTATCGGCGCCCAGGTAGCCGCGGTCCTCGCCAGCGTCCACGCGGTTGACGTCGTCCACCGCGACATCAAGCCGGACAACCTCATCCTCGTGCCCGGCGGGTTCGTGAAGGTCCTCGACTTCGGCATCGCGATCCTGCGCGGCGCCGACGCCCCGCCCCGGCTCACCCAGGTCGATCACACCATCGGCACCCCGGACTACATGTCGCCCGAGCAGCACCTCGGCAGCGTGATCACGGCCGCGTCCGACATCTACTCCCTCGGATGCCTGCTCTTCGGCCTGCTCACCGGTGACCGGGTTTTCTACGTGACCGGCAGCGGTGTGTCGCTGCGCGAGTTGCACGTCAAGGCCGACCCGCCGCTGGTCACCTCGCTACGGCCGGACGTGCCCATCGAGCTGGCCGAGCTGGTCAACGCGATGCTCGCCAAGGACATCCGGACCCGCCCCACGGCAGTGGACGCCTACCACGCCCTCGCCCCGTGGGCTGCGGCCCGGCCCACGACACCCTCCAGCGACGGGCTCGATCCGACGCAGCCGTTCCGGAACCCGCTTCTCGTGCCGCGCCAGCCCGTCGCGGCGGCCGGTAACGTCCCTGCACCACGTTCCGGTATGGCCGTCATAGACAAACCTGGGGCCAGCACTCCGCCTGGAGCAGGACCGCTGGCCGTCCAGCCGGACCGCCCGGGACTGGCCGCCGCCGCACGGCTGTCCGACGCGGTGGTCGACGAGCTGCTGACCAAGGTCGCGACGCTCGTCGACGCGGACAGACCGACGGAGGCCATAGACCTTCTCGAGACAGCCGTCGCGGCCGGCGCGCAGGACCCCGCCCGTGGCCTCGAACTACGCCGTTTCCTGGCCGAGACGCTCTACCTGGCCGACAGGTTCACCCGGGCGGCCGCCCTCAACGATGCCGTCCGCGCCGACTACCTGCGCTACCGCTTCGAACCCAGCGACCCGTGGGTACTCGACTGCGCCTACTACGCCGGCCTCGCCTACGCCCGCACCGGCGAGCCTGAGAAGGCCCTCGACCGCCTCCGCGCCTACCTCGACAACGCCGACGCCGCGAAGGAAGAACACCTTCGCCTCCTGGAAGCGCGCCGCACCGCCGCGTTCATGCTCGCCGCCACCGGCCAGACTTCGGGCGCTTTGGCCGCCTTCAAAGCCCTCCGCCATGCCTTGGCAACAAGGTTCGGCTCCGGCGCTTCAGGCGAACTCCAGAACCTCGACAAGATCATTGACAAGCTTGGGCATGGCCTGTAGTAGGCGCGTGGGGATCAGGACCTCGGTAGAGGCGTGGATCGAGGTTGGTGCGGCAACAACCTCCAGCCGCGGACCGTCCAAACGGTGTCCCGCGCCTACCGGATGCCGATTGTGACCCTGCTACTGATATGTAGTACTCAGTGCGGATTGGTCACTGTCACGAGGGGGAGGCGGCGCTGGCATGGCTGTCGAGAAGACTGAGCGGACGATCGCGATGCTGGTCGGTCAGATCACGGCCGGGGAGATTCGGCTGCCGGAGATCCAGCGCGGTTACGTGTGGAAGCCGACCCAGGTCGCGAAGCTGGTCGAGTCGCTGTACCGCGGCTACCCGTCGGGCTCGCTGCTGTTCTGGAAGACCGAGGACCGGCCCGGGACTCGGGCCATCCAGTCCAGGACCCCACGGGCGAAGCCCGTCATCCTGCCGCTCTACCTGCTCGACGGCCAGCAGCGGCTGACCTCGCTGCACCGGGTTTTCGGCAACAACCCGGAAGCCCAGATCGTTTTCAACGTCGAGACCGAGACGTTCCAGAACCAGAGCGCCGCCACGAAGCAGGATCCGCGTTACGTCCGCGTCTACGACATTGTCGAACCGCACGCGAGCACCTTCAAGATCGCCCTTGGGCTGCACCAGGCTGGCGTCAGGACGGACTTGGCGGTGATCGGCGACCGGCTGACCGCGCTTCGTAACATCGGCAACTACACCTACCACCTCGAGGTGCTGAGCGACCTGCCCTACGACGAGGTCGCTCAGATCTTCGTCCGGGTCAACAGCGGTGGCCGGGCTCTCAAGACCACCGACCTCGCCCTCGCGACCCTCTCTGCCCGATGGCCGGGCATCGTGGCCAAGTTCAACGATGAGGCCAAGTACTGGTACAAGCAGTCCTACGGCGACATCAACTTCACGTTCCTCACCCGCGCGCTGACAGGCGCCGTGCTTGGCCGCGGGTTATCCGCCTGGTCCCACGGACGCCTCGCTGCGACGACCGACGACGAACTCGAAGAGGGCTGGGAGACCGTCAAGCGCGGCCTACGCCACTTCATTCCCCTGCTGAAGGAGAACCTGGGCATCACGCACAGCGGCCTGCTGCCCTCGCTGGTCGCCTTGCTACCCGCGGTCGTCCTCCTGGGCCGGCGCCCGGACGAGAAGCTCGACACCGAGACCGCAAACGGCATCCTCTACTGGTTCCTGGCGGCCACCGTTCTTGGCCGGTACAGCGGCTCGACCGACTCGGTCCTGGGCCAGGACATCCCCGCGGCGTCCGGCAAGGATCCGGTGCGCGCGCTGCTGACCAACCTCGGTCTCGTCGGCAGCCGGCTGAAAGTCAGCGAGGAAGCCCTCCTCGGCCGTACCTCCGCCAGCCCGTACTTCCTGCTGAGTTTCCTCGTCTGCCGCCGGGCCGGGGCCGAAGACTGGTGGCATGCTGTCAAGATCTCTCCGGCAGCCCAGGGCGCCCAGAAGCTCGAGTACCACCACATTCACCCGAAATCGACCCTGGCGTCGACCTATGCGAACTCCGAGATCAACGACCTGGCGAACCTCGCATTCATCTCCGCGAAGGCAAACCAGATCATCAGCAACCGGACCCCGGCCGAATACTTCCCACCGCTGCCGACGGACCCGCCGCCGTCCGGCAAAGCCAAACCGAAGCGCCTGAGCAACGAGGCGGAGCTGACCTCCCACTTCATCCCGCTCGACCCGGAATTGCGGGCCACCGGTCACTTCCGCGAGTTCCTCAAGGCCCGCCGACGACTCCTCGCCGTGGCCATGACGGACCTGTTGAACAGCTTCTGCCCGGGCTGGCTCGCCGAGCTCACCTGGACGCCGGGGGCGTCCACCGCCACTGACGGCCTAGCCGGCGTTAGCCTCGCGCTCTCCGCCTATGAGAGCTCCTGGGATGTCGGGAAGCTCCGCCTCACCGCGAAGACGCCGGACCTCGTGTGGGAAGCGGTCACCGATCTGGAATCTTTCGGCGCCGCCATCGACGCAGCAGCGTCCGGCCTCGATGCGGACTTGGAGATCGCAGGCGAGAGTGTACCCGCCCGGGTCGACGGCGACGACCTCGAGATCCCCCTCGGCCCGATCCTGGTCAACGGCCCACCCCAGGCCTGGAAGAGGCTTCTCGATAGATCACGCGCGGAGGCCCACCCACTCTCCGAATGCCCCGCCCTCACCATCAGACCCTGGGAGAACGCTCCTCGCACCAAATTTCCCCTCACCAACGCTGACTGATCGACGCAGGAACGGGCTAAGAGCGGGGCGAACAGGTGGTCCTGACGAGGGGCGCCGAGCGCCGGCCTTCGCGCACGCTCGGCGCCATGCTGCTCAGCCCGCCGCGCAACACCGGTGCCGCTACGTGGCGTCATCTTCGCATCGCCGCCGAGCTACTTGAATGCGATGACGTGCAGATCGCAAACCTGTTTGCCATCCCGACCTTCGACTCGAACGAGATCAACGAGCCTGGCCAGGCCCCGCAGGGCTGGCTCGACGCGCGGCCGGCCCTATCGCAGGTCCTCTCAAGATCCCGTGAGTCGATCGCCGGTTGAGGCCCGCCGACCGGCCTGTATGGCCAGGCTCGCCTGCACCCCCAAGACCAGTGCGATTAGGTTACCGAGAAGATCCGAACGGCCAGCGCAATCCCAGTGCCAGGAACGGGAGCGGCGAAACCCGCCGCTCTTCCCGGTGGCACCAGTACGTTAGCGACCGCCGCAGCCGAGCAACCGGCCCACCTTCAAAGCCCGCCTCGCGAAGGTGCTCCAATTCGTCGAACTTTCCGGTTCTCTTTCATCCACTCGCTCACACTCTCTGCAGCCCGAACCATCAAGATCGACGCAGGCTAAACAGCATTGCGACTAGCACCTCGACCACAAGAATGTTGCGGGGAGCTTCTTAATGATCGGACGCTCCCTTAGGTTGCATGTCAACCTGACAAACTTTGGCTCGTATGGGCATCTCCCAAAGACCTCAATTCCTGCAGGAAAAATGAGTCGGTCGTCAGGTCAGATGATGGCTTCATGCGGCAGCGTCCGGCCGGCGGGGAGTTGGTCGGCGAGGTCGCGGACGGTTGGGAGGCGGGCCCAGTCGGGGTTGGCGCGAAGGTGGCGACAGATCGCAGCGGCGCGGTTGACGGTGGCGCCGTGGCCTTTGCCAGCGGCGGCGGTCAGCGCATCCTGGATCGCGCCGGCGGCCTGCTCGGGTTCGGGTCTGCGGCGGCGGAGAAGCGCGCGGGCGAGCGCGAGCTGGGTTCCGGCGATCTGGACGTGCCGGCCGGTGCCGTGAAGCAGAGCGAGCGACGCTCGGGCGTGAACCTCGGCGGCTTCGCCCTTGCCGAGGTAGCCGAGTGTCACGGCGCTGAAGGCTTCGTAGGCTTCCTCGTCGCCGGGTTCGGTGCCGGGCTGGGGCGGCCCGGTCCAGACGGTGTCGCACATGGTCCGCAGGGCGACGATCGCACCGTCGGCGTCACCGGTCTGGGCGAGGGAACGTGCCAGGGAGCTGGCCAGTTTGGGAGCGACGTAGGGGTGGGCGCCTGGCTGGGCCCGCTGGACGATGGTCGCGGCGGTGGTGAACTCACTGGCGAAGAACGCGACCGCGGCACGCATGACGGCGACGCTGCCGGCCAGTAGGGGGTCGCCGGCGGCATCCGCGTGCTGGCCTGCCAGGACGAGGAATGTCAGCGCGGTCGCGTCGTCGCGCATGCTGAACGCGAGCCGGCCCCGATAGAAGGCCCACTGCCCCGCGACGAGTTCGACGTCCCGGCGCGCGGTGCCAAACACCCGTGTCTCCAACAGAGCCTCCGCCTCATCCCAGGCGCGTTCGACCGGCGCGAGAAGTTCGGCGTGTGGGGTGACGGCGTACAACGTGCTCAGCCGGTGGATGCCGTGTTGGAGCTGGGCGAGCGTCAGCGGGTCGGGTGTCGACGCGGCGATGGCGCGGGAGATGCTGGCTGCGCGGGTGGCGGGATCGGACAGGGCGCCGGCGGTGGCGGCGACGCCGATGTTGAGCAGGTCTCGGCGGCGCGTGGGGATCGCCTCCTCGTCCTCGGCGGGCGGGGCCTTCCCATCGTCGCCCGCCAAGCGGCCCGCCGTCGTGCCGTTTCCGGGAACAGACCGGGCACGCGGCGGGCCGTCAGGCGGGCCGAGGAGAGCGGCTGCGTCGTCGCCGAACATCACCTCCAACACCCGGCAGGACACCGGGTAGGGCAGCGACGGGATGTTGCCGCTGACCCAGCGGGTGGCTTGGCGATAGGAGATGGCGTGGTCGCGGTTTTCGGGGCCGGCGCGGCGGGCGGCCTTGTTGAACTCCGTGACGAAGTGTTCGACGGTCAGGCCGCGTTCGCGTAGGCGCTGGGCGAGCAGGGTGCGGGGCGGGTCGTCCGGGGGCATGGCCGCCTCCCTCGGGAAAGTGGCGTAGCAGGTCAGGGCCCATGATCCGGACATTTGGCCGATCTGTCACGACGCCACCACGCGCCGTCCCGAGACGTCGGTGAGACGTCCGCCAGACGTCGGGAACACGGCGGTCCAGCCGTCCCAAGACGGCGGTCCGACAGCCGGAAGACGGCGAGGCGACCAGGCAATGTGATCCCAGCCGTTGACCGACCGTGGTCGCCCGGTGGGCCGTTGACGAGGTGTCGGTGGCGATGGCGGCCGGGCTCCGGTGATCGTGGCTCCGGCCCGCCCAGCCGGTGCGGGTCGTCACGACTGGTGGCGCGCTGCGGCAGGACCCGCGGTGCGCTACCGGCCGGGTGCGTCTGCCCGACGGGAGGCCGATGACACCCCTGATGATCGATCTCGACGGCGCCGGCTACGGCCCAGTGCCCGTTGACCTGGAACCGCTGCGGCTGCCCATCCGGCCCGGCGTCCTCCTCGACGCCCGGCCGTGGCCGGACTGGATCCCGACCGGAAGCCAGCCCGTCGACACCGCCGCCTGGCGCGCCGTCCGGTCGGCCGGTGCGCGGGTCGCGGTTGCCTGCCCGGCGCTGGCCTCCCCGGGGCAGGTGATGCTCGCCCTCGCTGTCGGCCGACTGCTCGCCGACCAGCGCGCGACCGCCGTCACCGGCTTGGCCCCGCTGGTGACCTGCCCGACCCGGCCCCGCTGCGCCTGGGAATCCGGCGCCGTCATCGTTCCTCACCCGGTCACCGTCCTGAGCTGGAAAAGCGCGCAACTGCGCGTCGTCTGGGAGATCACCCACCAGGAACAGATCGTCGCGTGGGGCACCAGTCTGGCGCCGGTCGCGCTCTGGCCGACGGCGGTACCCGCATGAGCGCCGCAACGGCCGCGCCGCGCTCAGCGGTCGGCTACATCTGTGTTCCACACGCCGACGAGGACCGGATCAACGGTCTGGACGGCCAGCTCACCGCCCACGCCCACCGGACGGGACTCGATCTGGTCGAGGTGTTCGTCGACCGCGACACCGCCACCAGCGACGGCGACCGGCCCGGCCTGGCACTCGCCGTCGACACGATCGCCCTCCACCCGGACGCGCTGCTCCT
>Ga0163163_10003026_pt1 | contig 14242 bp, 9 predicted proteins | sample S65metaG_FD_119766 | JGI IMG/M metagenome (GOLD analysis project Ga0163163, IMG submission 119766) | Switchgrass rhizosphere microbial communities from Kellogg Biological Station, Michigan, USA - S6-5 metaG | ecosystem: Host-associated > Plants > Roots > Rhizosphere > Soil | place: USA: Michigan... | reverse complement strand
TGCCCTGCAAGAGGGGCCACGGCGCAGGTCACGACGATTGCGGAGGCCGCCAGGCTGGTCAGAGCGGTGAGGCGCTGGTACATGAACTGCTCCTTGGCGTCAGATCGACCCGACTGGATTATCACGGCGACGATGCCTCATCGGCAAGTACCCGAACGGGTGATCGGCCCTCCTGCGTGATTTTTCTCGGGTCAGCCTCGACCGTATCAAGGAGATTCGCTCGAATCAATTGAGGAACGACGGCTGGAAGGGGGTCGCTCCTGCGGCCGTGCTTCACGCAGCCACCGTGCCCAATGCCCCTCGAGCAGGATGACGTGCGCGAAGCCTCGCCGCCGCAGCACCGCGGCGGCCCATTGCGCTCGCGGGCCGTGGCCGCAGTAGACCACGACCGGGTCGGATCGTGACGCCGTCATCTCGTGCAGATGTGACCCGATCTTCCAGAATGGCAACCACCTCGCGCCAGGGACGTGACCGCGCTCGAATTCCCATCGTGAGCGGACGTCAACGATCGCAGGCGCGGTGCCAGCCTCGATCAGCGCAACCAATGCCTGGGGGTCCACGAGCTCCATGCGGCAACATCCGAACCGATCATCGACAGGGATTTCGAGCGGAAGGACGATAGCGAATTCACGCTCCTCGCGCAATGTCCCAGCTCTTATAATCAGCCGGAACAACGACTCGTCGACCGTCTGCTCGGCACGACGACCGTCCGCTCGTTGTCGCAACCGGGAAAATCGACGTCAACGATGGATCAACTCGTACTGCTCTGAGCGCCCCTGTGATGAAAAGGTATAGAGGCCACGAGCCGGCTGTCGGCAGACGCAGACTCATTGAGAGATCAGAGGTACGGCCGAGACGGCGTTGGGCATGCAGACGACAGGTCTGCTTGTTCACCTGCCTCGCGGTCATGTTGCTGGCGGTCTCGCCGGCAATGGGCGGTCAATTGGCTGCCGCCAATCCCAACAGTGAGTTCCTTCGAGCGCTCGCGCAGTTCAGCCTCGGCCTGGACGGCACCTATGGCGACGAGGGACCGAACGTTCGTTCGAGCCTTGAATCGATGGAGCGTGGCCTCGACCAGTGGGACGCGGCCATTCAAGCCTCCGAGGCGGCCATGAACCGCGAGATCGGCCGCCTCGAGCCGGCAGCGACTGCCCGGCTGCATGCGGCGCTGGGAGGCGCGTACCTCGATCGCGGTCGAATCAATGATGCGCTACGTGAATTCACGACCGCGAACCAGCTCGACCCGACGGGTGCGGACATTCACACGGTGCAGGGGCAGCTCTATCAGGAGCTCATGAACATCCCGGACGCCGCCACCGAGGCCTTTCAGACGGCGGCGACGCTCGATCCGCGCAACCCGGTCCGTTGGTACGTCCTCGCACGGCAACTCGCGAAATCCGGCAAGCCGGAAGAGGCGGCGCGCGCGCGCCAGAACTTGCAAACGAGCTGGGAGCAACGCGCGGTCGGGAAAGGCCGTACGGCGGTGGCACCGCCGTTCGTCCGATTGACGCTCGTGCAGGAGAAGTCCCGCGTTGAGCCGTTCTTCCCGCCGGTCCTCTATGCCGATGGGTTCACTCTGCTGCGCAACGGCGATTACCGGGGCGCGATCGCGCAATTCAAGGAAGCGCTGGCTCGCGACCCCCTCACCGCCCATCCCTTCGAACGCATGGAGGCCATGGAAAAGGCGGCCGCCGCGCTTCGCGACGGCGTGGTGACGGCCGCCATCGAACACCTCGACGTGGCCATCGAGCTGGATCCGAATCGCGGCGAATCACATCGCCTGCTCGCGACCGTGTATCTGGCCGATCGCCGCGAGGACGAAGCCGTGGCCGAGTTCGAGACCGCCGCGCGGCTGGATCCAGACGACGAGCGGATACGCCTGGCGCTGGCGAACGCGTTGGTCGAAGCAGGTCGATACCCGGACGCGGAACGGGCGCTCGGTCAAACGATTGAACGGCTTCCCGCCTCGGGCCGCGCCCGCTACGCCCTGGCTGGCTTGTACCAGCGTCAAGGTCTCTACGAGCAGGCGGTGAGCGAACTGGCTGCTGCCGTCGCGCACCATCCCCTGATCGGGCTGAACGGCATCTACCAAAGTCTGGGAGCGATGGCCGCCGCCCGGCAGAATTTCGATGCGGCAGTAGACGCGTACGAAAAGCGAGTCGACGTGCATCCAAACGATGCCGACGGTCACCAGGATCTGGGTGAGACCTACGCCCGGCTCGGTCGTCATGCCGAAGCGCTCGCGGAATTCGCCATGGTCTCCACGCTCGCCACCGGACGCGCCGACGCGTTCACCGCCATGGCCCAGGTTCATCTCAAGGAAGAACGTTATACGGAAGCTGTCGAGGCGTGCCGCCGCGCGCTGGACTTGAACCCGGCGTACGCGCCGGCCCACTACACGCTCGGCACGTCACTGGTCCGCCTTGGCCGGACCGACGAAGGACAGGAGGAGCTCAAGGAGTTCCAGCGGCTGCAGGCCGACGCCGCTGCGACTCACGCTCGCGAGATCGAACTGGGCGGGCTGCGGCGCGAAGCCTCCGAGAGCTCGGCCAACGGCGACCATGAAAAGGCGGTCGCGTTGTTGCGCAAAGCCTTGCAACTGGAACCGGACGCGGCGGTCTCGCACCTCAATCTTGGCCTCGCGCTGCTGTACGCCGGAAAGCCCGCGGAAGCGATCGAACGCTTCCAGGCGGCGGTGCGGTTGAGGGCGCCGATCGACGTTCATCAGCATCTGGCGCAGGCGTACGCGGCGCTTGGGAATCTCGACGAAAGTCGGAAAGAGCTGAGCCGATACGAGCAGCTTCGACAGGAGAACCTCCGACGCGCCGGTGCGAATCGTTGAATCGTCGCGCTGCGCACGCCGCGTCTTTCTCCGCCGGCGCGTCGCTTCTCGTCGCCGTGCTCGCTGGACTTGCGGTCGTGAACGTGCTTCCGGCCCAGCGCGGCGCCGTCCAGGATCCCGCGCTCGTTGTCCGCTTTGAAAACGTCGCGGCCAGTGCCGGCATCGACTTCCGACACGTCAACGGCGCGAGCGGCGAACGCCACCTGGCGGAGACCATGAGCGGCGGCGGACTGTTCTTCGACTACGACAACGATGGCTGGATCGATGTCTTTCTCGTCAACGCAGGTTCCCTCATCGATTCGGCCGTCGACGCACGAGCCCGCCACGCGCTGTATCGCAATCGCGGCAACGGCACGTTCGAAGATGTGACCTCCCGGTCCGGGATCACCCACGGCCAGTACGGCATGGGCGCATGCGCCGCCGACTACGACAACGATGGCTGGGTCGATCTGTATGTGACCAACGTCGGATCCAACACGCTGTATCACAACACCGGCGGCAAGACGTTCGCCGACGTCACGCGGGCTGCCGGCGTCGGCTCGCGGTCCTTCGGCGCGAGCTGCGCATTCGCCGATGTCGACCGGGACGGCTTTGTCGATCTGTTCGTGACCAACTACGTGGACGCCCGTACCGACAACAACATCTTCTGCGGCGACACCGCCAATCGCCTCCGCGTGTATTGCCACCCCCTCAACTTCGCGCCCCTGGCGTCCGTCCTCTACCACAACAACGGCAACGGGACATTCTCAGACGTCAGCCTGCCGGCGGGAATCGGCACTCACCGCGGAAACGGGCTCGGTGTCGTCTTCGGCGACTACGACGAGGACGGGTGGCCGGATATTTTCGTGGCCAACGACATGACGCCGAACTTTCTGTACCACAACGAGGGCCGCGGCGTCTTCAAGGAGGTCGCGCTCGCGGCGGGTGTCGCGGTGGCGATCGACGGCAAGACCCGCGCCGGCATGGGTACCGACTTCGGCGATTACGATGGCGACGGCCGTCTCGATCTTTTTGTGACGAATCACGAACTGGAGATGCACACGCTGTTCCGGAATCTCGGCAAAGGCTTGTTTGCAGACGTCACCACCGGGAGCCGTGTGGGAATCGAGACGCTGCCGTTTGTCGGTTTCGGCACGCTGTTTCTCGACTACGACAACGACGGCGACCTCGACCTGGCCATCTCGAACGGGCACGTGATGAACAACTCCGGCCATTTCAGGGCGGGCGCCAAAGAGGCGCAACGCAAGCTCCTGTTCCGCAACGAGGGCGGCGGCCGGTTCAAGGAAGTGGGACCACTATCGGGCGCTGGCTTCGCCTCGGAAACTGTCGGCCGCGCCCTGGCGGCGGGAGACATCGACAACGACGGCGATCTCGATCTGCTCGCCGTCAATAACGGCGGAGCCGCGGAATTGCTGCGTAATGAAGGCCGACGAGACAACAACGTGCTGCTCGTTCGTCTGCAAGGCACGCGCAGCAATCGGAACGCGATCGGCGCCCGACTCCGATTGACGGCGGCGGGGGTCACTCAAGTGCGTGAGATCAAAGCCGGATCGAGCTACCTCGCCCAGAGCGATCTCCGTGCGCACTTCGGCCTCGGCCCGGCGATGCAGGCGGAACGACTCGAGATTCGCTGGCCGAACGGCAGCGAGACCGAAGTCCTTCAGAACGTCCCCATCAACGAGATCCTGACCATTGTCGAAGGAAAGGGGATCACGTCGCGGACGCCTCTGGTGCGCCGGGGAACATAGGGCGGGTCGGGCAGCTGGGACGGGTTGGGCAGGCCGGACAGTGGGACGGCCGGCGAGTCGGGCAAGCACGGCAGGTCGGACTCTGAAATGGCCAGCCCGACCCGCCCCGCCCGCCCTACCGGTTTAGAAGTCGACCGTGACGTTGAACCGCACAAACCGCGGATTCAAGACCGTCGTCGGTCGGAGCCAGAGCTGCCCGACGGGCGCGTCGAACGCCTGATTGAATGCCGTGCCTTTGTTGCTGTTGAACAGATTGTAGAGATCGAGCGACAGGTTCGTTCTCGTGCGGGCGAACTTCAGGATCTTCCCGAATCGCAGATCCATGGCGTTGATCCGATCGCCGTACACCTGCCCCTGCGTGACCAGGTTCACCCCCTGGAAGGGCACGCCAATCAATCCATTGCCGAAGACGTTGTAGTTCGCTCCCAGCGACGCGCCGTTTGTCGCCACCAGCGTGCCGCCGGCATCGGGCTGCACATTGGCTTGCGAGCGGAACGAGCTGCTGATCAGCACATCGACCTTCGGAATCGTGTACGACACGAGGCCGCGGAAGGTGGTCAGCCACGGCTCCTTGTAGCTGCAGGAATTGGCCGGCTGGGTGACGAAGGGGAACGCGAGGGCGAGAATCTCCGGCACCTTGGCCGTCACCGAGCAGTTGTCTCGCACGCCATACCCGGAGGTCGTCCCGCCCTGGAAGAACAGGCCGCTTCGCAGACGGGCGTTGAGACTCACGTCGATCCCCTGCCAGTAGTACGTCACATCTCCGTAGTCGCCGGCGAAGGTGTAGTAGTTGTCGGTGATGCCGAGTGCGCTGTTGGCATTGCGGGCCATGAAGGTCACCGGGTAACCGCCGCCTCCCGGCAGGTTCGAATTGAGGGGCGCAGTGATGGTGATCGGGCTGTAATCCGACGCCTGAACTGCGCGGTTGTCGGTCACGAAGAAATTGCCCCAGCTCCGACGGTTGAAGGCGACATCCACCGACACTCGGGGAACGATCTGCTGCTGCACGGATACTCCGTACTGCCAATCGTAGGGGCGGACTCCCCATCCATGCAGCGCCGCCGGGTTGACCAGGGTCGAGGCGTTGGCGTTCCCGAAGTTGCCGGTCCCGGCGCCGAACGATCCGCAGAAGTCGCCGTTGGCGGCGCGCCCGTCAAACGTCGTGTTGCTGTTGAGACCTGCCGGTCCGCAGTCGGGAATGAAATTGCCGTTCGCATCGGTCCAGGTCCGGTTGGTTGTGGCCTGGAACGTCACGCCCGGGTTCCCCTGGATGAACGTGCTCTCGTTGTTCGCAGGCTGGAGGTACTTGCTGACGTTCGCCTTCAGCGAGGTCTTGCCGTTGCCAAACACGTCGACGGCCACACCCATGCGTGGAGTGATGTCGTGATAGCCCGTGACGCCTTCGGTTCTCGGGAACGTGAACGGCACCGCCATGAACGTCGACGGCGCGAGCACCCCGTTTTCCCCGGCCGGGAACCAGCTCCAGGCGTGCTCATATCGAAGCGCCCCCTGCAGGGTCAGCCGGTCCTTGGTCCATTGATCCTGCACGTAGATCCCGTCGTAGCGCGTGCGGTTGCTGAACGCCACCGGCGCGATGCGAAGCGCGAACGACGCCGGCGTCGGGGAGGACGGGGAAGGACTGCTGAACGTGTAGCTGACCATGCTGTCGGCGTTCTGGGTCTGGTGTTGGATCTGATACGCCGCCTGGTAGCCGACTTTCAAACTATGGGCACCGGTCACATACGTCGCCGACGCCCGCCATACGTTGTGCTGCTGATCGTTTGACGCCGCCGAGTTCCACCCGCGGTAGGTAAAATTCGCAATCGGCACGCCCGCCGCCGCATTCTGCTCGGTGACTGGAATCAACCCGGTCAGCGCACCCGCTGGAATCTGGCCTCCCCATCGGCTGTTGAACGACGACAAGCCCGCCTCGAGCAGCAGCTTGCTGGTCGCCGGCGACGACCAGGTCGTCTGCACGATCTTCTCGCGATCGTCCCAGACGTTGCCCGATTCGGGCGAGACGGAACCGAACCCGCCGATCGACCCGAGCGCCACCCAATCGTCTCCTCGATCGCGGCACTGTTCGCCGCCTTTGGTCAGAGCCGATCCGGTGCAGTTCTTCTGATAGTCGTAATAGAAGCCGAGCTTGTTCTTCGGCGTCACCTGACCCGTCAGACGGATCGCATCGATCATCTTGTCGGTCGCAGATCGCGACTTGACGGCCGGATCGGGCACATAGGACCAACTGTTCGCCTTTCCGGCGTTGAGGTTCCCATAGAGCAGCGGAATGTCGTTGTGCTGGCCGTAGCTGCGCACATTATTGAAGAACCAGAGCTTGTCCCGCTTGATCGGGCCGCCCAGGGCGAAGTTCGTATCCCAGTTTTTGATCAAACCCGGCACCTCGGTGATGCCGTAGCTGCGCAGCGTGTCGTCGAGGTTGTTCCCCTGGGACCACTTGCCGGCGGTGCTCAAGAAGCCGGTGCCGGAGAATCGGTTGCCGCCGGTCTTCGGCACCATGTTGAACGAGGGGCCGCCGCGGTCCACCTCGCCCAGTCCACCAGAGATCGTCATCTGCACTTCAGCGGCCTCCGCAATCGGGTACCCGAAGCCGGCGACGCCGCCACCGTTGAAGGACGACCCGACGTTCATGCCGTCAATCTGAATGGTGCCTTCGTTGCCGCGGCCGCCACGAGCGGTGAAGAAGTTCGTCGCGACATTGGAGCTGACATCCAGACCGGTGCCACTGACCCCAGGCACCGTGGCCAGCAGGTTGCCGTAGCCCCGGGAAACGGGCAGCGCTGAGATCACGGCAGTCGGCAGCACCACCTGACGCCGGGTACTGGTTTGCACATCGACCACCGGCGTTTCGCCGGTTACCGTGACCGTCTCCGACACCTGGCCAACTCGTAAGTCCGCGTTGATCGTCGTGACACCCGCCCCGGCGACCTCGACGCCTTCCCGCTTCACGCTGGCAAATCCCGGGAGCGTGAAGGTGATGACATAGGTACCGGGAGTCAGGTCCGGGACCCGGTATTGGCCTGAGCCGTCGGTGATGGAAGTGCGCGACTTCTCAATCAGGACCGGGCTGCTCGCCTCGACGGTCACGCCGGGGAGAATGGCCCCCGACGAGTCCCTGACAACGCCGGCAAGCGCCGATTGAGCATAGGCTGACACCGGGAGCACGATCAGCCACGACAGCACGAAAACCGTCCGCTTGACTACCTGCATGCCTACTCCTTCGCTGAGGGGTGCCATACCGAAACGATCTGCGAACGATACAGAGTCTGTATAACTCGTTGATGGCTAATGGTTTAGCACTAGCCAAGCGTGTGCATCTTAGGGAGGGAGGAATAGGAAAGTCAATACGGGCAGCCCTTTTTGGTCTAGCCCCATTTGTCATCTAGGGGACGACGATCAGAAACGGTGTGCCTCAGCGCTGAATGCTGGGGATGTATAGTTACTGCCCTGGTCAAAGATCTTTCTGGAGGACAGAGCGAGGCGACCCGGCTGCCGATCGCCACCCGCGGCGGCGACGACAGGAGGACGACTATTCTGCCGCACACGCAAGCGCGGTGGGAGGAGGGGCGGCCTGCTCCAAGCCCGAGCTCCGGAAGCCTCTGCGCCACGACGATCTGCGACCTTGTTGACCGCAAGCCGGGCTCATGAAGAAAACGAAAAAGCAGGAGAAACGACGGCGTTCGACGGCCGGCTATTTCAAAGCCGTCAAGTGGATCGCAGCGCTTGGCGCCGCGGCGCTCATCGTCTACGTGGGATCGCAAATGTCTGGCGTCGCGTACAACGAAGACGCCATCAAGGTCGTGGATTTTTCCGGCCTCCAGCCGGCTGAGAAACGCAGCGCTCTACAGGCGGCGAACAACGCCCGCTGCACGTGCGGCTGCGGCCTCGGCCTGGCGCAATGCGTCGCCACCGACAGCACGTGTCCGATCCGGGATTCCAACATCGACCGGATCAAGACGATCGTGCGCGACGCCAAACAGCCGTAACCGAGTGAACGACGCTTCGCGCAGAGATGGCAGAATTCCTCGTCTACAGCGCGCTTGACCAGCGCTCGGTCGTGACGCTCTCAAATGCGACGTGAGCCCCAGTGCGACAAGAGCTTGACTCCCGCAGGCATCTGATTCTGCGGGCGCTCGGCCGTGGCCTTCGCCGGCGGTGTCCACACTGTGGGCGCGGACTGCTCTTTTCGGGATTCGCGCATCACCTCGATCGCTGCAGCGCGTGCGGCCTGGTCTACGAACGCAACCCCGGCGATACCTGGGCCTTCACCATCATCGGCGATCGCCTGCCAGTCGCCGCCGGGATTGTGCTGCTCTACTTCGGCTTTGGCAGGGCGAACACTGCATTGGGGCTCGGCGCATTCATCGTCATGGGCGTCTTGCTGCTGGTGACGTCGCCGAATCGGTGGGGAGCAGGCATCGCGATGCACTATCTGTCGCGCGTCTACTGGCCAGACCCAGCAGACCCAGTGCCGCCGATTCCCTACCCGTAGGAGCAGTTCGACGAGGACGCAGCGCTCAGATCAGTTCGTCGATGAGTGGCGTGTCCCGCTCATTCGTTGCAGCAAATGTCCAGTGCACGCCCCTCGTCGATCGCGTTGCCGAAAAAGCCACGCGTCCTACTTCACTTCGTCGAAGACAACCTGCACATTCGCTTTGAGACGGGCAGGAGCCGCCGCAGCGTATCCTGCGTATTTGGCCGGAATCTTCCAGCTGTTGGCCACGTCGTCCACCGACTTGCCGGCCTTCTTGGCCGCGCTGACGTCGGCAAGGAAATCGCGGTTGAACTGCGCGTACTCCTTGAGGTCGTTCACCGTCATCGTCGTGCTGTGGCCGGTGATGATGGTGTCGATATTCTTGACGCTGTCGGCCGCCTTCGCAAGCGTGTCGCCGATGTGCAGACCGCTGCCGCCGTTGTTCGCGTCGAGGAGCGGGAGATTCTTGCCGGAAAAGATGTCGCCGGCATGCATGAGCCGAAGCGCGGGGAACACCACCCAGGCGTCGCCGTTGGTGTGGCCGCGCCCGAAGTAGTAGAGGTCGATGCGGTCGTTGCCGCTGCCAACGGTCATCTTGTCCTTGAACGTCTTCTTCGGCATCCCTCGGCCGTTGTTCTCCTTGAAGATGTTGGTGGGCGGTCCGTTCTGGGCGATACCAGTGGCGCCTTTCATCTCTTCCATGTTCTTCTTGGTGTTCTCCTGAACGATGACCTCGACCGACGCCGGGAACTCCACGTTGCCGCTGACGTGGTCGCCGTGGGTATGGGTGTTGATGATGGTGGTGATCGGCTTGGGCGAGATCTTCTTGATCTCGTCGAGAATCGGCTGCCCCCAGCCCGGATTCTTGGTGTCGACGACCACGATGCCGGTCGATCCGACGAAGACCGCGGTGTTGCCGCCGCCGCCCTTCAGCATGAACAGGTTGTCTCGCAGTTTCTCGACCTCTACGACCTTCGGCGCGTTGGCTTGCGCCGCGCCGCCGGCCGGCGGCTGCTGGGAGGCCGTGACGGCCAGCGACAGCGTCCCGACGGCCAGCAATACTCCCAGAACGAACATTCTCTTCATGATCCGCCTCCCAGGTCAGAGGGTCCGGCCGCACGCCGGACGCTGCTGATCACCATCCGCTTCGATGCGGACAACACGTCAAACGACCCTTGAACCAGGTGCAATCCGGCGCACCACCTCGAACCCACCAAAACCGCTTACTCGTTATCGTGTGCCCGGCCGCCGCTGAGCTCGTTCGGAATCGCGTAGTTGCCTTCGTGACAACCATACTCGTAAATCTTGTAATCCGGATCCAGGTTCAAAGGCAGTGCGACCTTCCAGGGCCTGGCATAGACGGTCGGGTCGTCGATCGTCACCTCGTAATTGATCGTCTTGGCGTCGACGCGCGTGAAGCGCTCCGTCACGTGCAGGGCTTCGCTCTGCGGGATCCCGCGGATGCGTCCTGTCGCAGCGCTGGTCGCAATCGACCCCCTGTCGTTGTAGTTCGTCGTCTCGACGACGAGCGTGTTGCCCTCCCAATGCCCGCGCGGATCGCCATTCCACAACCGAATGCTCCGCCCGACGTGAGGGCGCCCGTCGAGGGGGATAATCCGGGACTCGTGCAGCATCTCGTACACGATCACGACGAAGCCGGGAGTCTGGATGATCTCGTAGCCGTTGTTGTACGCGGCCGGAAACATTCCGCCGGGAATACCTCGCGTAATGCAGCGCACCCACGGCGTCTCATGCACCCAGGAATCGGACAGATGGGCCAGGTCGTAGTCGCGTCTCGCCTCCGCCCACGGCAGCACGGGCACCCGCCCGTCCGCGGGATCGACGACCATCGCCCCCCGGCGCGGACTATTCGGGCTGTCGTGATTCGTCCAGTGGTCGGGCGGTCCCACGCCGGCATTGGCGGTGGCCCCCGCTGTCGCCACCGGCGCCTCGAATGGCGTGCTGTCGAAGTTCACCCAGGTTCCCCGCAAATCGGGCTGGCCGTCGGGCGTCCGCTGCGTCCACTCCGCCTTCGGAGCCGGCCGCTTCTGCGGGCCGGCAGACGGTCCCGGCCGTCCCGCCTGATCCTGGGCGACTGCGATACTTCCGGCCGACAGGAACGCCGCGACGCCGAGGGTCACGATACGCATAGCTAGCCTCTCAGATGAGACATAGACTAGCACCGCTTTCGCTCAGCGGGGACCGGTAGGCTGTCCTACCTGAAGTCTGGAGGCAGAAATCCACCACGAAACCGCGAAATCACGAAAAATACTGTTAAGCTGTTGACCTCATAGAGGATCGCTATCCGTCGCGCGAGGGACCAGGAACGCCAGACAACCGGTCGGCAGTCGACGATGTTCGCCGTTCAAGTTTGCGTCATTCCTGCCGATTGGACGCACAGAGGACTTCCGTTCTCGTCAGGAGGAGCGCCATGTCGTTCTCCGTTTCACCCGTATCCGCTGTGTTCCCCACGCCGCCGGTGGCCGAAACCCAGAGTACGAACGATGGTGATCGCCACCGCGCACACGACGAGGCGAGTGGTCGCCGCCAGCCGCACCCCCACGCTGAGACGCCCGCCCCAGAGGGGCCAGACGCCCCTTCGACAGAGGCCCAGACGCCTAAGGTGGGTACGCTCATCGACGTGCGGGCCTGATCGTTCCATACACCGGACTGACGTAGACCGTCGACGCCGAGCCGACCTCCAGTCGCAAGCCCTATTCTTGCGCGGTCCCTTGCCGCCCAGCCCTCATCGACGCTTCCCGACACTCTTACCGACCGACATTGACAACCGCTGGCTGCGGCAATAACCTGCGGGCGTTCAACTTCAACATCTTGATGGGAGAGGCGGCGCGATGCGATACCAATCCGCGTTGATGGCGGTCGGGACAGTGATGACGGCGGTCACGCTCTGTGCACAGGCTCCGCAGGCCCCTTGGCGAGGGGCGGGGCCGCAACCCTGCGTGGGCCCGGACGGAGGCTTCTCGCAATGTCCTCCGGCTCCCCGAGTCGTCGCGGTGCGGGCCGGCCGCCTCTTCGACAGCAAGGCCGGCCAGATGCTGACCAAGCAGGTCGTGCTGCTCATGGGCGAGCGGATCACCGCCGTCGGACCAGAGGGCCAGGTCAAGATTCCGGCCGGCGCCCAGGTGATCGACCTGAGCCAGGCTACGGTGCTCCCCGGTCTGATCGACGCCCATACGCACATGTTCAACAACCGTGGGCCCAAGACGACCACGGAGGCCTCGATGCTGATCGCGATTCAGAACATGCAGGCCGATCTGCGGTCGGGCATCACCACGGCGCGCGACATGAGCTCTCACGGCAACGGATACGGGGACGTGGAGATCCGCGACGCGATCAACCAGGGCCGCCTCGACGGTCCACGGTTTCAGGTCTCGACGCTTGGCATCGTGTGGGGCGCCACCCCGGCGACAGCGCCGGCGAACCCGCTGGCCAGCACGGTGGTCCGATCGGTCGATGAAGCGCGCGCGGCGGTTCGCGAGCAGATCGGGAAAGGCGCCGACTGGATCAAGCTGTTTCCGACCGGTGGCTACTCGTTCAGATCAAATGGCGAGGTCGACTACGTCCTGACCTACCCGTTGCCGGTCCTACAAGCCTTGATCGACGAGACTCACAAGCTTGGCCACAAGGCCGGCTGCCACAACTTCGGCGGCGAGGGGCTGCAATACGCCATCACCGCGGGCTGCGACACAATCGAGCACGGCTACGGCTTGACCCAGGCGCAGCTGAACGAAATGGTGGAGAAGAAGCTGTATTACGACCCGACACTGGTCCGCTACACCGAGCCCTACATGGACGACAACGACAAGAAGAACACCGGCGGCAAGTACCGGATGATTCCCATTTTCGAGCACGCGGTGACGATCGCGAATACCACCAAGGGGCTCAAAATCATGGTCGGCAGCGGCGTCGATGGCTCGACCTTCGTCCACGGCACACAGGCGCTCGAGTTCGAAGCGCTGGTGAAACAGGCGCATCTGACGCCGGCCCGAGCCATCCAGTCCGGAACAGTGGTCAACGCCGAAGCCATGGGATGGCAGGATCGGGTCGGGTCGATCGACCAGGGCAAGTTCGCCGACCTCGTCGCCGTGTCCGGCGACCCGCTGGCCGACATCACCGAACTGCAGCGCGTGAAGTTCGTGATGAAGGGCGGCAAAGTGATCAGGAACGAGATCGCGGCTGGACGCTAGCATTGGAGCATTTTTCGTTGGTACGCTGTTTCAAGATCAACCGCCGAGATCACCGAGATCACCGAGAAAGATCATAAGGCTTACCTCGGTGTGCTCGGTGGTTAGGGTGCTCTCAGTGATGCTCACTGGCAACCACCAAGGCTCGACCATGCGCAACGCGACGCTTCGCCGAATCGCGATCCTGCTCTGCTCACTTCTGTGGTCGACCCTACTGTCGGCTGCTGACAAAACGACGATCAAGGAATTCATTGCCGAGCCGCCCACCCTCGTCTCGCTTGGCTTCGAATGGCGGATCGACGGAGACGACAACCGCAATGCCACCGTCTCGGTCTCCTACCGCAAGAAAGGTGAGCAGGCCTGGCAAGAGGGACTGCCGCTGCTGCGGATCGGAAACGAGCGCATCAACGAGAACGCGCACCAATACGTGACGCCGAACGGTTTTGCGGGCAGCGTCTTCGATCTCGAGCCGGCCACCGACTACGAATGCCGGTTCGTCATGAAGGATCCCGACGGCACCGAGGGCGGATCGCAACATACGGTGACTGTCCGCACACGGGTTGAACCCAAGCCGTTCGCGGGCGGCAGCGTCTTTCACGTCTACCCACCCGGCTACAATGGCGCAAAGCAGGAGCCGGCGTTCACCGGGCTGCTCGGCGCGTACTACACGGGCTCCTCGAGCTCCGACAACTTCAACACCTACCCGCCCCGGGTGCAGCCCGGCGACACGATTCTGGTGCATGCCGGTCTGTACAAGGACGACCGCTACCGCTACGGCGCGGGCCTGGGCACGGTCTCGAGCGGGACCTACTTCCTGACCCAGAGCGGCACGCCCGACAAGCCGATCGTGATCAAAGGCGCCGGCGACGGAGAGGCGATCTTCGACGGGGACGGCGCGTACAACCTGTTCAACGTGATGGCCGCCAACGACAACTACTTCGAAGTCCTCACCATC
>Ga0163163_10003024_pt1 | contig 14246 bp, 12 predicted proteins | sample S65metaG_FD_119766 | JGI IMG/M metagenome (GOLD analysis project Ga0163163, IMG submission 119766) | Switchgrass rhizosphere microbial communities from Kellogg Biological Station, Michigan, USA - S6-5 metaG | ecosystem: Host-associated > Plants > Roots > Rhizosphere > Soil | place: USA... | reverse complement strand
CGGCCGTGCTTCCCGTCGACGAGCTTCGGGAGCGGGTCGCCGGCTGAAAGGCCCAGCCCGTGCCCGCGATCCCCAAAGGGGCGGCTGCGGGAAGCGCCGTCGATGGCAGGTCAAGGCTGCATGACTTCCTTCGACGATCGGACCTGACGGACCCAGCACCCTTGTTGACCATACTTCTGCGACACCGTTTACTATCCGTGCCCTGATGCTGCTGTGGGTCGTCCCTATGCGCTGGACGTGCATGGCAACAACGACACGACGGGCGCTGTCCGGGCGGTGGAATCGATCGCGACCGGTCTGCGCTGGCGGCGGTTGCGCGACCCGGGTCACGGTGATCGGTGACGTCGACTCGGCAACTCGCGAAGCGTGCTGGGAACTCGGCGCCACCACCGCCGCGAGTCTGATGCCAACCTGACGCAGGGTCTCTGCCCGCACATCCGTCCGGTGGCGCACAGCCGGCGGCCCGGCTCACACGGCGCTGGGCCGCCGGACACCAGAGCAGGCCGAGTGAAGTTACCGGGACAACGCGACGAGGCGGAAACCGGCGGAAGAGGGCTGAGATGGGTCACTACAGCGCTATCCGGGAAACGGAAGGCACCTCAGTCGCCGTGCTGGGGCACGGGGCGGCCAGCGGAGCGGTCTCGCATCATCGCGATTCCGACAGCGAGCAGCCAGATCGTGATCGCGGAGCTGGACAGCGACACCAGGATGCCCGCGTCGACGCCGGCGAGTTCGATCGCTGGCGCGGTGAGCGGGACGAGCACCAGCGCGCCGGTGATGCGTGCCCACCAGGGGAGTCCCGGCCGGGCGACCGTCGCGCCCAACCAGACGGCGGCGAAAATGCTGACCCCGAGGGTCTCGCCGACAGCCCCGGCGAAGTTGTTGAGAGTGTCGAACTGGATGGCGAGAGCCTCGCGCGAGGTCGCGGACCTGGTCTCCCGCCACTGCTCTGCGAGCGGGAACGCGGCGGACAACCACCGCGTGATGCCGATGGTTCGAGCGAGGGCGGATACCGCCGCGGCACCGACCGCGATCCCGAGGGCGAGCGTGGCGGGTCCTTCTCGGCGCCACGTCGAGATGCTTACCGCAACCGGGAAGAAGGCAACGCTGTATGCCAGGTAGGCGAGATTACGCCCCCAACGCACTTGGCAACTTCGAGTTCGAGGTCACGCTGAGCTACCGGCGGTTGGAGCGGCCTCGGCGTGTCGAGGTGGCGTCGCGACACAGGCGGTAGTACTGATCTGTCTGTGGGTGATCGTCGTCGTGTGGGTGCGGGTGTTTACGCCGAGCGGGTGAACGCTGCGGCGCGGCTGTTGGAGGGCGGCGTCCCGATTGGGGACGCCGCCCTTCTGCTGTCCGCGCGGTTTGGGGTTTCGCTGCGTCAGGCCCGGCGCTATGCGGATATGGCGGCGGCGGGTGGGCGGATGTGGTGCCTGAGCCGACTGTGGTGTTCACGGTCAAGCTTCCCGTTGTGCTGGCGGCGCGTGTACGCGAGGAGGCGCGGGTCCGCGGTGTGACGATTTCGTCGCTCGTGGCCGGCGCTTTGTCGGATCATCTCGTCTCGACCGGTGCGGGAAGTCCGACGGATGAATGAGCGGGCGATCTCCCTTGAGTATGTGTTTGACCGTCATGCGGTTCGGGATCTGTCGATCGCGTATGGAGTCCTGGTTCCGTCGCGACGGCTAAGAATCCAAACGGAGCAGGAAGGGGATGCTCATGGTGAACGTGGCGATTTATGCGAGGGTGTCGTCGGACCGGCAGAAGAAGAACGAGACGATCGTCTCGCAGACGGCGGCGCTGCGTGAACGTGCGCGGGAGATGGGGGCGTCGGTGCCGGAGGAGTGGGTCTTCGAGGACGACGGCCATTCGGGTGCGACGCTGACACGCCCGGCGCTGGAGCGGCTGCGGGATCTGGTTGTGGCGATGCAGATCGACGTCGTGTTGTGTTATTCACCGGACCGGCTCGCGCGGAAGTTCGCCTACCAGGCGCTGCTGATTGAGGAGTTCGCGCGGGCGGGTACCCGTGTCGAGTTCGTCAAAGGGCCTCGCGGGGACAGCCCGGAAGACCAGCTGATGGTCCAGTTTCAGGGGATGTTCGCCGAGTATGAGAAAGCGCAGATCCTGGAGCGTTACCGGCGCGGGAAGGCGCACCGGGCCCGGGCCGGATCGGTGAACGTGCTGTCCGGGGCGCCGTTCGGTTATCGCTACCGTCGCCGGTCCGACCAGCTTGGCGCGGGCTACGAGGTCGTTCACCACGAGGCGATCCTGGTCGCGGAGCTGTTCCGCCGTTACGCCGACGAGGGCGCCTCCATCGCCGAGCTGGCCCGCTGGCTGACGGAGAAAGGCGAGCCGACCCGCACCGGTAAGAACCGCTGGGACCGGTCGGTGATCTGGGCGATGCTACGGAACCCCGCCTACAAGGGGACGGCCGTGTTCGGGAAGACGATGGTGGACAGCACGCCGGCCGGCTTGAATCGGGTGGCGCGGCTGCAGGGGCGTTCGACGCCGCGGCCGACCAGAGTTGTCGACCGGCCGCGTGATGAATGGGTCGAGATCCCGGTGCCCGCCCTTGTCAGCGAGGAGGTGTTCGAGCGGGTCGCTGCCCGTCTCGAGGAGAACAAGCGTTTCGCGTCCCGTAACACGAAGACGATCCCGTCGCTGCTGCAGGGGCTGGCCGCGTGCTCGGCGTGCGGTTATGGCTACTATCGCACCTCCACACGGACCACGAACAAGAAGATCTACTACTACCGTTGCCTCGGTTCCGACGACTACCGCTACGAGAACGGCCGCGTCTGCTCGAACAAGCCGGTCCGCGCCGACTACCTTGACGAGGTCGTCTGGGATCACATCACGAAACTGATCAGCGATCCGACGCTTATCCAGACCGAGATCGACAGCCGGCTGCGCCAGGCCCGCGACTCGGACCCTGCCAAACGCCAACGCGCACAGGTCGAGCTTGCGCTCACGAAGACCACCACCGCCATCGCCCGTATGATCGAGGCGTTCCAGGAACAGCTGGTCACACTCGACGAGCTCCGCGCCAGAATGCCCGAACTACGAACCCACGAGACGAACCTCCGCGGTCAACTCGACGCGATCGACAGCCAGATCGCCGACCGCGATCTCTATCTCACCCTCGCAGCCGACCTCGAGGGATTCCTGTCACAGCTATGCGAGAACGCGAAAAGCGCGGAGATCACCGATCGCCAACGCGTCCTGCGACTGCTCGTCAAGAACGTTCTCATCGGCCCCGAAAAGATCACAATCCGCCACCGCATCCCACTTCGCCAACGAGCATCCAACGGCGACGCCCCAGCCGGGAACTCTGACACGGAGGGTGATCAGAGGGCAAGTTGCCAAGTGCGTTGGGGGCGTAGCAGCCCGACCTGGTGGCGACTTCGTGTTCGAGGAGCCGGGGCAGCGCGACGTCCGCCGGGTCTCCGAGCGAGCCGGGCCAGCCAATGGCCGCGCCGAGGACGAGCAGCGGAACGAAGATGAGCAGGCTTTCGATGATCGTGATCAGGCCTTGTGTGCGTCGTGCCGACGGAACTTCAAGGGCGGGACCGGCGGTGAGCATCGTGGGTATCTCCTGGACGGATTCGTCTCGACGGGGCCGTGCGCGGCGGCGGCCATATATGACGGGACTGCCGGGCGGACGGGTTCTGGTGTCAGGCCTCCGCCCGCTGGTACCAGGCGACTGTTTCGGCCAGCGCGTGGTCCAGCGGCGTCGGTGGCTGGCCGAAGCGGATCTCCAGGGCCGAGGAGTCCACGATGAAGTCGCGGTCGAACTCGTAGAGCATTTCCACCGTCTCCCGGGCGCCGGGGTTGACGGCGCCGACGAGGCGAAGCTGCCATGGCTTCACGGCGACGAAGGTGGGTGCCACGCCGGCGGCGCGGGCGGCGGTCTCGACGAGGGCGAGCTGTGTGATCGCTGGAGCGGTCGGTGCGTGCCATGCTCGGCCCCAGGCTGAGGTATCCTCGGCCACGCGTACCGCAGCCTCGGCGAGGTCGGGCACGTAGGTGATCGCGTGCCGGGCCCGCGGCGAGCCCAGGATCTGGGCCTTCCCACCGGATACGAGTGGGGCGAAGAATCGTTCGCCGAATGCCGAGTCGCGCACCCCGGCGCCGAAGAAGTCGCTGGCCCGAACCGCCGCGACGCGGACCCGGCCGGACTGGTGGGCGTCGAGCAGCTCAGTCCACATGGCGGCGCGCACCGCGCCCTTCCGGGTGGTCGGTCTCATCGGGAGGTCCTCGGTCATGGGCACGGATACCGGCCCGTACCCGTAGAGGTTCTCGATCGCCACGAGTACCGCGTCGCTCGCCTCGCAGGCGCGGACGATGGATCGCTGGATGTCCGGGAAGTCCTTCCGCCACCGGTGGTAGGCCGGTTGGGCGCATTGGAAGACCACGGTGGCGCGGCCGACCGCGGCGCGGGCGCCGTCGGGGTCGGCCACGTCGGCCCGGTAGGGCTCGGTCCCGTCGATCGTGGTTCCTGATCTGGTGACGACACGTGGGCGGATCTCGCGGGCCATGAGCGCGGCCGCGACCGACCGGCCGACGGGGCCAGCGCCCAGGACGACGGGCGTGTCGAGGAGGTGTGCCACTCCACCATCTCCAATCAGTATTGGAACTTCGAACACTGTTTGGAGATCGTATCAAACGCTGTTCGGCAAGTCAAGACTGTTCGGAAGATCAAGGCTGTTCGGCTAGTCTCGATGGCGTGCGCACGTCTACGGAGTCCCGGCGGGACCGGCATCGTCGGGAGCTGGTCGCGGAGATCACCGCCGTCGCCCGCCGCCAGCTCGACGAAGGCGGCCCGGGCAACGTGTCGTGGCGGGGTGTCGCCCGCGAGGTCGGCATGAACCCGGCCTCGCTCTACACGTACTTCGGCAGCCTTGACGACCTGTTCACCGCGCTGATCACGGAAGGCTTCCACAGCCTCGCGGGTGCCGTTGAGCAGGCGTTCGACGACAGTGCGGGCGCCGAGCCCGTCGACCGGCTCGTCGCCTGCGCCCGGGCCTACCGGGCCTGGGCCGTCGCCAACCCCCGCCAGTTCAACCTGATCTGGACCGACCAGCTGCCCGGATACGCGGCACCGCCAGACGGACCCACCGTCACCGCCGAACAGACGGTCTATCGGCCGTTCCTGCTCGCGGTCGGGGAAGCGGAGGGACACGGCGACCGGCTGGTGGAGTTCGCCACGCTGCCCATCGACGACCAGCACCGCCTGTTGGGCCTGTTCGGCACCTTGCACGGCCTGGTCTCGCTCGAGATCAACAGCCACCTCGCGCCGTCGATGGTCGACGGGGAGGCGCTCCTTGTCGACCGGATGACACACGCCCTGAGACACGTTCACCCGCCCCGGGCCAGATCCCACGCCGACACGGCGGAAAAATGATGTCCGTCTAGGTCCGACGCGCACAGGTGCGCCATGAGGCGCGGCGAGGCTGATGGACGAGGCGTGCCGGGTCGCCTGCTGGGAGCCAGGAACCTCGGCGGCGGCCAGTTTCTCGTGCCGGGTCGAGCACCTTTGTTGATGTTACTTCTGCGACCAAGCGTATTACCCCTGTCTGGAGGCCACCGTCGGTCGCCCTTACGCGCTGTATGTGCACGGCAACTCCGACACCACCGGCGCGATCCGTGGTGTCGAGACGATCACCACGGGCCTGAAGTGGAAGCGCCTGCGGGAGCCCGTCACGGTCCTCGGTTCGCTGGACGCGAAGGACCGGGAGGCGTGTTGGGAGCTGGGCGCCATGGCGGCGGCCAACCTGATGCCGTAGCGGAGCTTCGTGCTCGGCCCGTCGGGCCATGCCTGCTTGGCCCGGACCGGCCAGTTACGGAGCATAACTTATCCGTGACCCATGTTCGCGGCATTTCTGCGATCAAGCCTATTGCCCCTGCCCCGAGGCGACCGCCAGCCGGTCCTACGCGCTGTACGTCCACGGGAACTCCGACACGACCGGCCGATCCGCAGCGTCGACACGATCGCCACTCAGGGCTCCGTCAAAGTCCGTTTTGGCTGGTCAGGGCGATGATCTGGAGGACGAGCCCGGGGTCTCTGAGGGTGGCTCGGCGGGCCTGCCTGATGTTCTTGTAGCCGGCCAGGCGTAGTGCGCTGATCGCGGTATCGCTGGCGATGGCCCAGTTCAGGGCGGCGTTCCTGGTGCGGATGGTGTGGCGGTTGTCCCGTCCCGGGCGACCGGGTCTCGTCCCAGCCGAAGCTGGCCAGATCCACCGGTCATCCCCGCCGAGGATGGTCCGGTCCGGCCGGAAGGTCGATCAGTTGGTGCCCGACCAGGCCGGACTTCTCCGCGACGAGAAGCCAGATTCAGCCGGGACAGCAGACGCCCTTCAATGCCGAGACCTTGTTGCGCTGGGACGAGCAGTGGCGTCGTCCCACCGCATCTGGTCTATTGCCTGGTCAGGGCCTCGTGGCCAGACCAGCTGCGCGGGGACGGGACAGCGGTCCTCGTCCATGGTCCGGTCGCGGACATGGTGAACTGTCCCGTGACAGTTGATGTTGCTCGCCCCGGGGCTGTGACCTGCGACGAGGAATCTTCAGTGGCAGACAGCGACAAGATCGGATGCCTCAGCGCCGACCGTTCCCGCAGGTCAGGAAGCCGAGCGAGATTCATTGGCACTCAGGAACGAACGCTGTCACAGGACATGAACGGCCTCCACCGTCCAGTGGCCACGAGCCCACCGGGCCAGCTGCGCGGGGCTGGCCTGGTCGGTGGACAGGCTCGTGACCAGGTAGAACTCCTCGGTCGAGGTCACCGCCGGGCTGGTCGTGGTCTTCTTACGGCGGGTGGTCCGGGCCAGCTTGACCACCTGCCGGGTACCCCGGAACCCGACCAGGGAGGGCGCGGACGGGGTCAACGCCTTCAGCGCGCGTTCCTCGATCCGGCCGTGGGCCTTCTCCCGGGTCACGTGCTGGTTCTCGAACTCGCCCCACGGCAGCCTGGCCAGCTTCGCCCGCACGCTGGGCTGGTTGCCCTTGATCGAGAAAAGCCAGTGGCCGCCCTTCGCCCGGATCGCCCGGGCCAGGGTTCGTGTGCGTGCGGGCAGTCGGTCGTGACCAGCGTGTTCTGGTCACACACCCGGTTGGCCAGCGCCCGTACCGAGGCGATCTCGTCGCCGGCCACGACCCGTTGATGCCCGAGCGCGGTCCCGGTGTCGTGGCGGACGGCCTCGACGACCGCCTCCTGGCGCACCGACCCCTGCGGCGTGTAGGAACGGGCGCCCTTCATCACCTTCCCGTCGAAGGCCACCGCGACTAGGCCACCCGGGTCCGCGGGCCCGGGTGCCGCCGCGGCGGTCCAGCCCGACAGCGCCTGGTCCAACCGCCCGGGCGGGCCTTCCTCCACGATCCGCCGGATCGTGCGTTCCGACGGCGCCCGACGAGGGAACCCGAGGCCGGCCAGCACCCCGGCCGGAAGCGCGCAGGCCCACTCCCACACCGCCACCGTGGTGTCGTGACCCGCGATGTTGCCCGCGACCCACAACGCCAGGACCGGCGCGAGCTCGTAGCGGACACCCCGTGGGTCGCGCCAGTCCGGTACCCGCCGCAACACCGCGACCAGCCCCGCGACCTGCGCGGCGACCGAGACCTCGACCTGCTCCCGCTCGTTCGCGGACGTAGCGGTGCCGATCCACCCATCGCCCTTTCCTCGAAGGGTTGAGACTGCGCCCGCTTCGGGCTACTCAGGCTGGATCCGACTGTGACCGACCAGCTCCACAGCGCACGCACTCCGGCCACGAGCGAGACGAGAAGCCACTTGCTGAGCTGGCAGACTGCATAGAGGCATCCCGCGATCGCCGCGGTGACCACCAAAATGACGCCTATTGCGAGGTAACCGAGCGTCGCCATAGCCCCCCGATCGACGGTTCCTTCGATGTTCCTCCTTGCAGGCCATGCCAGCGCGTGCATCGGGAATAGTCGACGAAAATTTGTCATCTCGACGAGATCGGATCGCGGCCGACGCCAGTCTCACCATGCGGTGGCCTTCGACGCGGACCGGCCTCGAACCTCAAGCCGTAGCTGACTTGCCCGTCCGGCCCGGCCAGATCTGGTAGTTACGGAAGTGATGGCCCCGTGACCAGTGTTCGGCGGACTTCTTCGATGCACCTCTGCGGCTAGATGTACGATTTAGTCCTGTGGTCGGTTGCTTCATGCTCATACCGGCACGGCTGCGACGGCCGACATCCTGCGGCCCGGTTGAGTCGACTCGTACCGGGCTGGGCCCCGGACAGCGACGGTTCTCGAGGGGCATGGGTCCATGATCGGCTCCAGCCTGAGTAGCGCACCGTGACCTGACTGGAAAACCCACCGTAACGTGGCAGGCTCGCGCCTACCAGGGCACTTGGCCGCTGGTGCGTGGGAAGGCGGTGGATGCGGTGCGGCTGTCAGTCGGCCCTTCCGTTGGCGAGCGGTACTGGACGTCTGAGACCCACCCGCGTGCTGTGGTGACCGCCGGGCCGGAGGGGCGCGCGTCAGGCGGCGGCGACGAGGGCGGCGGCTTCCTCTGGGGAGATACCGAGGTTCTTCAGCCGGCGGGCGGCGGCACGGCTGCGGCGCTCGGGGTCGCCCTGGCGGGCGTAGTGGTCCTCGCCGAGCTCGCGGAACGGCCGGGTTGCTCAGCAACCTCCAGATGATCTCAAGGATGGCGCGGGAGGTCGCGACGAGTGCCTTCAGCGTCCCGCGGCGGCGCTTGATCCGCCGGTGGCGGGCGCCGATGAAGGTGTGGGTCCTGCCCGCCGCGGCCGCGGCCGTCGCGAGGATCCGGCGCAGGTAGCGGTTGCCCTTGCCGGTGCGGCCCATGCGTATCGAGCTGCCGGACTGGATCGTGCGGGGGGTCAGCTTCGCCCACGACACCAGGTGGCCCGTGGTGGGGAACCGGGACATGTCGGTGCCGATTCCGCGAGGATGATCCGCGCGGCCTCCACGCTGATCCCGGGGATCGCGTCGAGCAGCGCGATCAGCTTCGTCCCGGTCATCCCGGCCGGCCGGACGGGCGGGGCCGGGGTGGTGGACGCAAGGATCTCCCCGGTCGTCGGGTCGACCGGGGTGTCCTCACCGTCGGACGTCTCGGTGGCCGTGGGGGCGGGAGCGGCGACCTCAACGCGGCCTTCGGGCATCGGCAGCGCGGCGATGTACTGCTCGATCCGCTCGGACAGTAACGCGATCTTCTTGTCGATCTCGTCGATCTGCTCGAGGTAGACCGTGAGCTGAAAGGTGTGATGGTCAGTGAACTGGCCGGTCAGCGCCGCGATCAGCGTCTCGCGCGGCGCCTTGAGCCCGCGGGAGAGGTCCGCAAGGCGGCGCGGGTCACGCTCGCCGACGGCCAGCGCGTCGAGCATCCGGCGTCCGGAGACCCCGAAGAGATCCGAGATCACCGCCGACAGTTTGATTAGGGCCAGCTCGAGGACCTTCTCCACCCGCTGCTTGGCCCGGGTCCGGTCCGCGATCAGGTCCGCACTCATCTGGGTGAGATCCCGCAGGTCCCGGATCTCCTTCGGCGGGACGAACGAGGCGCGTAGCATGCCCCGCTCGGTGAGCTTCGCCAGCCACACGGCGTCCAGCTTGTCCGTCTTGGGACGTCCCGGGACGTTTTTCACGTCACGGGCGTTGACCAGGCAGACCTCCAGGCCACGTTCCTCGAGAACGAAATACCACAACCGCCGGTAATCGGACGTGCTCTCGATCGTGACCCGCTCGACACCCTCACAGACCAGCGTGTCCGCCAGTTCCACGACGGCCGGGTAGCTCGCCACCACGTCCAGCACGACCGTACGGCGCTTGCCGTTCTTCTGCTCGTGCGGCACGCGGATGCAGACCTTGCCCGCCTTCTTGGCCACGTCGATCGCGGCGACCCGCCCCAGGACCTGCTCATCCGCGTCGTCGGGTAACTCCGTACCCTCCACATCAATCCCCTTCAGGCTGACTACCATAAGTGGCCGTCTGGGGACCGAAAGCAATCAACACTCTGACTGGCGTGCTCGAAGCACAGGTGGCGACCCGCAAGGTCGAGATCCCTCGCCAAACTCAATAACGGCCCGAAGGCCAAGGAACGGACGGCGTTGGCAGACGGCCAGTGCCGACCCTCTCAGCCGACCACGGCGTCACCCGACTGGGCCGCGCAGGGCACCTGACCCCCGCACCCGGCGGACGGCGGCCGGGGCTCGGGCAAACCACCCGCGCCCCGGCGCCACACCAAGGCGGCCCCCCTTTCACGCCGAAGCGGCGTACCCGAAGGGCCAGGGGAACTCAATAGGTTCGGAACCATGGCTGGAACGGCGCTTCTCAATCCCGTGAGTAGAGGTCGACCGGCAGGAAGGTGCGGACGGGGACGGGCTCTGCCCGCGTCATCCGCTCTATGAGGTCGACAGCGTGTTCCGCCAGCCTGACGTGGTCTTGCACGACGGTCGCGCAAAGCGGGCTCACATCTGAGTCGATGAGCGCGACGACCTCGGAGGTTCCGTCCACTCCGATCACCTGAGCAGCCCTTCTGCCGCCGGAGCTAAACATCTGCACGGCGTCGACGGCGCCGAGCGCCATCTCGTCACTCGTGCAGAAGATTACCTCGATGGATTTTCCTTGTTGGTCAAAGGAGGTCAGCGCGCGACGCGCGATGTCCCGAGCTCGCCTGCGAACGAATCCACCTTCCTCGTCGAGCACTATCTCGGCCTGGGGGCACCGCTCGCGAATCACTTCGGCGAATCGTCGCTGCCGACCGGTCTGACCTCTTCCCGCGATGACTAGCACGGCCGGATTCGTTCGACCACCGCGACGTAAATGGTCGGCAACGTAATCGGCGGCCCGTTCACCAATGTGTTCCGCGTGGTATCCGACGAACGCGGCGTTGGGCGGGTAGTCAATTTCGTTCCGGAAGGGTTCTACATCTGCGAATACCACTGGAACTGAGGCGCTTCGACAGAAGTCCTCTAGATCCCCGCGCATGGTCTCCGGGTCGGCTGGGATGACAAGGCCCGCGGAATACCCGGTGCCCTTGGTGATGGTCTGTCGAAGGCGGTAGTTCTGCGCGGCACCAAGATAGTCCCGGTCGGGGATCTTGAGGACGAGGTCAAAGCCCCGGCGATCCAGGGACTGGTCGATGGCCCGAAGTAGGTCGGCAAGCCAGTGCTTCTGGCCCCAAGCGGACATCACGACAAACACGTTGCGCTGCACAGCTGACCGTCGCCGATTTTTCAAACTTAATACAAGAAGGACGATAAGGAAGGTGACTGTACCGAGGAAGATTCCGGTTGGAACCTCTGTGCTCGCGAGCGGAGTGTTTTTCAATTTTCCGAGTGCGCTCGTCGCGGCGGTGACACCGAGCCCGCCGAGCACCGAAGTGACAATCGCGAATAGCGCCGGTCGCCGCTCCGGGTCAAGCATGCGAACGCCCCTGCCTTCCCCAGCGTCCTCGTTCCTGTCGGCATGCGCGAAGTATCCGTGACGGTACTCCGGGTTTTCGCGAAGGCGTCAGGAAGGTGAGCGCGATCCGGTACCCCGACCGCACCTCGCGGACCTCGAGGTGGCATACCACCAGCTCGCCGCCGGTGTAGCCGGACGGCAGCGTCACCACCATGGTGCCGATCATCGAGTCGTCCTTCCCGCTGCCCTGATGGACAAGGAGGAACTGGCCTGGCTCGTAGCCGAGGAGGGAATGAAGATCAGCCGTTAGCTCGGCGCCGATCGGCAGGCCCAGCTCCTCCTTCGCCGTCGTCAGGATCCCGTCCAGCACGTCGTCATCCCACCTCGCGCGAACCAGGTTCTTCGGGATCTCCGAGGTGTCGCGGAGCCCCCGGTCGGTCAGTGTCTCCTCGCCGCGGCCGAACCGGGCCGGCTGGCCGAAGGCGAGCAGCTCTCGGGCCTGCGCGGGCCGCACCGGGAACGCGACGGGCCCGACGCCCTCGACGTCGAGACTCAGGTCATCGGTGCTCGCCGTCAGCGCCACGCCGCACGCCGGCTCTACCTCACCACGCAACGTCCTGGCCAACCGGTCACGCGCCGGTTCGCCGTCACCGTCAGCATCCTCCCGCACACCTGAGAACGTAGAACCTGCGTCCAGACCCTAGAGATCCGAACTCGCTCGACAAGAACCGGGCGCACGACCACGCACGAAGCGCGGTTGACGCGCGCCCCTACGCTGACAAGGCCGGTGCGGTCCGGGGTGCCGAGACCATCGCAACGGGTTGACGTGGATCCAGGTCCTGCCACCCGTCCTCGTCCATGGGGTCGGCAAGCCGCCTCCTGTACGGCCCGCTGGAGCCTTGGGCGGCGCCTAGCTTCTGACGGGTCATGCACCCTTGTTGATCTTACTTCTGCGATCAGATCTATTACCCGTGCCTGGAAGCGACCGTCGGTCGGCCGTACGTCCTCTATGTCCACGGCAGCTCCGACGCCACGGGCGCGATCTGCGGCGTCGAGACGATCGCAACCGGCCTGAAGTGGAAGCGCCTGCGTGAGCCCGTGACGGCGATCGGCACGGCGGACGTCGAAGATCGTGAGGCCTGCTGGGAACTGGGCGCCACGGTGGCCGCGAGCCTGATGTTGTAGCGGGCGGGCCACATGGCGGTCGCATGAACGGCCGCAGCGCGCGGCCACCTCCGTCGCCCGACCAGCCTGCGGCCTGGGTGATCTGGCCGCGGGCGGCGTTCAGGGCGACGGTGAGGAGTGAACCGGTCTTCTACGTCTCGATGAACTCACGTCAGGTTCGGTCGGCGTGCCGTCGGTGACCGGCTCGAGGACGAAGACCGGGATCTGGCGGTCGATCTTGCGCTGGTAGTCGGCGTAGTCCGGAAACGCGTCCACCGCCCGGCGCCACCAGACGGCCTTTTCGTCCCCGAACACTTCGCGAGCCCGGAATTGGCGGGTCACCGCGCGGTCCTGGAGCTCGATGATCGGCTCGACGAGCAGGCTCGAGTACCACTGCGGATTGGCCGGTTGAGCGCCGTTGGACGCGACGGCCGCATAGCTGCCCTCGTGCTCGACACGCATCACCGGTGTCTTGCGAACCTTGCCGCTCTTCGCGCCCAGGTAGGTCATCAGCACCATGGGCTGGCCTTTCATCGTGACGCCGTCTGTCGTGCCAGTGCGCACGATCCGCTCGACATGGTCGCGCACAAACTCCAACGCGCTTGGTTCGTAGTCGCTGGTCGTCGGCTTGCCCTGGTCAATGCGCCCCGCCCGTCGCGATTCCGCGACGAGACCGGACCGGCGGCCGTGTGACTGGTCGGGGCGCTTCGTGTCCACGTTGTCGGTCAAGGTGTTGAGGAGGCCGGGTAGTTCCGTCACCGTTTCGGCGGGCAGGCCGGTTACGGTCTCCTCCGCGAGAGCGCACCACAGGTTTTTGACCTGGTCGGCAACCGCCTTGCCGCTGCCGGTGAGTTCGACGATGCTGGCGCGCTTGTCGGATGGGGAGGGTGTGCGGCGGATGTGGCCCGAGGCTTCGAGCTTGCGGGTCATAAGCGTGACGCTGGGTGGCTCGCAACCGAGGGCCTCGCTGAGTTGGGCCTGGATCATCGGGCCGGTCCTGGCGAGTTCGAGCAGGAGCGCCTCCTGCCCGGGGTACAGGCCGAGCGGGGTGAGCAGGGCCGCGGCCCTGGCCCGGTGGCGCAAGCTCAGGAGGCGGATGGCCTGGTTGATGGCGTCGGCGTGCTCGAAGTCCACAGTCTCTCCCTGACGGCCTAGTTATGTGCATAACGTTATGCGCGTAACTAATTGGACGTCAAGCGAGGGGAATTGGGTATGATCGTGCCGACGCAGCACGTAGCGTGACAGTGCGGCGCACGCGACTCTTCGCAGGTTCTTCGATCAAGCTTATTACCCCTGTTTGGACGCCACCGTCGGCCGCCCTTACGCGCTGTACGTGCATGGCAACAACGAAACGATAGGTGCGGTGCGGGCGGTGGAGTCGATCGCTACCGGCCTGCGCTGGCGGCGGTTGCGCGAGCCGGTGACGGTGATCGGTACCCCGGACGCGAAGGACCGGGATGCCTGCTGGGAGCTGGGCGCCAGCACGGCGGCGGGCCTGATGCCGTAGCGCTCGGGTCTGGTTGGGCACCGAGGATTCATGCGCCATGCATGAACGCGTGGTAGCGTGGACATATGAGCGAGCCCGCCGACGTGGGCATCATCCAGGTGCGCGATGTCGATCCGACGACGCTCGCGGTCCTCCGCGAGCGCGCTAGATCGCTCGGCCAGTCACTGTCCGGGTACTTGCGGGACCTGATGGATGCCG
>Ga0163163_10003022_pt1 | contig 14248 bp, 15 predicted proteins | sample S65metaG_FD_119766 | JGI IMG/M metagenome (GOLD analysis project Ga0163163, IMG submission 119766) | Switchgrass rhizosphere microbial communities from Kellogg Biological Station, Michigan, USA - S6-5 metaG | ecosystem: Host-associated > Plants > Roots > Rhizosphere > Soil | place: USA... | reverse complement strand
TGTGGCAAAGATTTCAAGACCGGCCAGACCTTCATGAAGACGCTGCTGGCGCCGGGATTCAAGGCGCGCATGCTGGGCATCAATGGTTGGTTCTCCACCAACATTCTGGGCAATCGCGACGGGGAAGTGCTGGAAGATCCCGGCTCCTTCAAGACCAAGGAAGAAACCAAGCTGAGCGTGCTGGACCAGATCCTGCAGCCCAAGCTGTACCCGGAGCTCTACGAGAACCTGTACCACGCGGTGCGCATTAATTACTATCCGCCGCGCGGCGACGCCAAGGAAGGCTGGGACAACATCGACATTTTCGGATGGCTGGGCTATCCGATGCAGATCAAGATCGACTTCCTGTGCCGCGATTCCATCCTGGCCGCGCCGCTGGTGCTGGATCTGGTGCTGTTCATGGACCTGGCGCAGCGCAGCGGCATGCGCGGCATTCAGGAATGGCTGTCGTTCTACTTCAAAGCGCCCATGACCGCTCCGGGCCTGTATCCCGAACACGACGTTTTCATTCAGCTCATGAAACTGAAGAACACACTGCGCTGGATGCGCGGCGAAGATCTGATCACGCATCTTGGGCTGGAGTATTACGATTAATCGGGAATGCGTTTAGAATGTAGATTGGGAACCGTTACCAATCTCGCCGTTGACCTGGGCTCGCGCCGAGGAAAACCATGCAGGCGAAAATGTTAACCCACCCAATTTTTTCCGCATGAATTGCCTGGTTATCGGAGGAACGCAGTTCATCGGCCGCCATCTTGTGGCGGAACTGCTTAAGGCCGGACACACCGTCACGGTCCTGCACCGCAAGCCGAAGCACGACCTGGGGCGCAGGGTCAAGAACCTGACGGCCGACCGCAACGATCCCAAGGCCATGAAGGGCGCTTTGGCCGGCAAGACATTCGAAGTGGTCTTCGATAACGTCTACGACTGGCAACGGGGCACCACGTCCGCGCAAATAGAGGGCACGGTTCGAGCCATCAACGGCTCGCTCGACCGCTACATCTTCATGTCCAGCGTGGCGGCTTACGGCGATGGCCTGAATCATCACGAGGGCGACGCGCTGGCGCCCGACGACGCGGCCGACCTCTACACTCGCAACAAAGCTATGAGCGAACGGGCGCTGTTCCGGATGCATCAACGGATGGGATTGCCGGCCGTTACGCTGCGCCCACCGTTTATTTATGGCCCGGAGAATCCGATGTACCGCGAGGCGTTTTTCTGGGACCGCTTGCGCGCCGGCCGCTCGATTATTCTGCCCGGCGACGGCCGCCGCTTGATGCAATTCGTGTATGTGAAGGACCTGGTACGCGCCGCCCTGCGCGCCATGGACGAGAAGACCGCGGTGGGGCATGCATTCAATATCGCTAATGCACGGCCGGTGGCCCAATCGGAATTCGTCGAGGCGCTGGCTAAGACCTGCCGCAAGCCGGTGAATTTCGTGCGCATTCCGCGGGACTACCTGCTGCGGGCGGGCGGGCATCCCATGGGTCCCAAGATGTATTTCGGAGTGTATCTGGACATGCCGCCTATCACGCAGGTGACTGCGAAAGCGCAGCGCGTGCTCAAGTTCAAGCCGACCGATTTTTCGACCGGCCTGCAGGAAACCTATAAGTGGTACCTGCGCCACAAGGGCGCGAAGCAGGATTATTCTTTCGAAGAGATGCTGCTGACGCACGCGCCGGTGCTGCCACCGCCTAAGGCGTAACATCCGGGCGGCTAGTTCAAACTGGTTACCTTCAGCTTGGATCGGATCCGCTGATGTATCTTTGGACATGCGACTTAGCTTGCTAGGTGTTGCAGCTGCGTTGTCGTTGGCCTCCTCGCTCGATCTATACGCGCAAGACCGCACCGTCGCGATTACCGTCGACGATCTTCCGTATGCGGATGGCACTAACGCTGATTTGAATATTGCCGACGTTTCTACTGCAGAGATGATCAACCGCAAGCTATTAGCTGCGTTTCGAAACCGCCACGTACCCGTAACGGGTTTCGTCATCCAGAAGCGTGTTGAATCTCTTGGACCCACGTCCGGGCTCACGATATTGAAGCAGTGGATCGCTGGGGGATTCGATCTTGGAAATCACACCTACTCCCATTCCGATATGAACAGTCTCTCGACGGAACAAATTGAAAAAGAGATCGTGCAGGGCGAAACCACAATCGCGCCGTTAATGAAGGAAGTACGGAAAAAAATTGTGTTCTTCCGTTTTCCAATGAACCACACGGGCGATACGAAATCGAAACACGATGACATCGCGACGTACCTTGCGAAACGTGGTTATGAATTGGCGACTTGCACTATCGATACGTCCGACTTTCTCTTTAACAATGCCTACACTCGAATGCTCATAAAGCATGACGATACGGCGGCTCAGAAGCTGCGTCTAGAGTACCTTGCCTATACGAAGGCCGAAATCGATTATTACGCTGCCCTGAACAGGCAAGTCCTGGGTTATGAACCTCCACAGGTGATGGTGCTACACGACAATCTGCTCAATGGTGCTGTCATTGATGAAATCCTTACGCTCTTTGAGGAAAAGGACTATCGGTTTGTGTCTCTGGACGTAGCGCAATCCGATCCAGCGTACCGACTTCCCAACACGTACATTACAAAATTTGGGCCAATGTGGGGTTACCGCTGGGCAAAAGAGCTAAGTGTCAAAGTGAACGGCAACGTAGAACCAGAGCCACCAAAGTGGATCTTGGATTACGGCAAGCCGAGCACGACGGTAGCCCAATAAAGCGGGATCGGCTCGGTTGAACGAATAGTTGCGTCGGAATAATGCCTATTCGCTCGCCCGTACTTTTTTCAGCCTTTCGCGCAGAGCTTCCGGCAGCGAATTTTCGATCTCCGGCGTGATCAGGCCTACCGAGTCCATATCCTGAATGTGAACTTGGTCCCTCAAGCGAAAGCTGGTGAGTTTCATCCGCACCAAGTCGGCCACCGGCGCGAGGAGAATGCCTTCGGCCGTGCGGGTGGGTTCCGAGAAGTCGGGGACGGGCTCACTATACTCGGGGTGGACCTTTTCTCCTGCAAACACCAGGTGGATGCCGCTGCTGGCTCGCGGCTCCGCGCTATCCAGCAGCATATCGACGCCCGCCACATGCCGAAATTGGAATCCGAACGGCGCGGCCGCTGAAGCAATCTGTTCCACTTCTCCGCGGTTTACAGCGACATCGACATCGCGAGTCAAGCGGGCTTTACCGGGATCGCGCTCCGACACTTGAAGGTACACGGCCATGCCTCCGACAATCCGGTAGGCGATCCCGGCGCCCGACAACGCGGCGTGCAATCGCTTCATGCGATCGAATAGCTTCTCCACATGGATATCGTAGGCGGAGGCGGTAATCATTCTCTGCAGTATCTAGCTCTCTCGGGTCTAGCTCTAGGCCGATTGTGCCACAAACAGGCACCCGCCGCCGCGAAGCTTTGCTCGATCAGCGCCGAGGTGAGGGGGTTGCTGCTCTCCGGCTTCCGGTTTGCCATGTTCCGGGTGGCCATGAGCCCGACCTCTCCGCGTCTTCGCTCCCCAGTAGTGAGAAATCTTTTCATGAAGACGATCAAGCCATGAGAGATCGTATTCTTCGAATATCCAGCGGTGAGCTGTCGATTGTAATCCGGAAGGCTCGCTTCACTCACTAAGGGGACACTCGCCGTAAGCCGTTTCGAGCATCCCCTTAGTTTCGCAAGCTATTTACAATGGTTCTACAAAAATTCGGAGCGCTAAGGGTGGGCCAGCAGTACCAGCACATACACCGCCCCGGCCGCCATGCTGCTGACGCCGGCTCCTACCATCGTGGCGATCAGGAGCATAGCGAGTCGTTCCAGCTTTAGATCGGGCCAAGTCATCTTGAGTCGCCCTGACGTTAGTCAGGCCGCCCCCCGGCGAGACAGGTGAGAGATAAGACTCACTACGAACAAAACCAGAAAGACGAAGAAGCAAATCTTGGCTATTTCGGCGGAAGCAAACGCCACTCCTCCGAAGCCCAAAACACCGGCGATCAGCGCTACTACCAGGAAAACTAAAGCGTAATACAACATCGCTACCTCCTTTCGGTACCGCGCTTGATTCAGTGCAGATTCAGGACCAACATGCAACTGTCGTATTTTCAATACTTGTGTCAAACCCGCCGAAGTAAGAACTGCACTCAACGTGCCGCCGGTGCACTGCACGCAGTTAGGCTGACCCGTTTCAATGCCGTCCATACGATCGGGGTAATTACGGGATTTCTGAAACGGACCGCCAAATGAACCCATCTAAGGGTTGCTTAATTCAACGAAGGAGCTGCTATGTGTGACTATTCTCTGGGCGGCGTACCGAACCGGTTAGCAGCGGAAGGAGACGAGCTAATCGTCCACCGGTTTCCCACCTCTTCGATCGGCTTGGCACCCGCGGCCCAACTGCGGACCCAAACCAGCGTCCGCACATGCGATCAAAGTCTGTGGCAGCGTATTAAGTCTTTCCTCGCTCTGCCAGACTTTTATCCGGGGATAGAAGCCGTCTGCGTTCCGCCAGGCGCTTCTCTCATTCTGAAGAATATACCCTGCGATCTCCAGCGCAAATGGAATGTCGGCGAAGAAGAGACCGTTTTGTTCACGCAGACCAGCGCGGAGTTCAAGACTCATCGGGATGCAATTTGCTTGCGTAATGGACGGCAAGTCTCTCTGCAGCATTTGCGCCCGGGGTTGTTTGTAAAGGTCGCGTCGCTGGGAGGTGAACGTATCGGCGATCAAACCCCTACGATGTTAGAACTCGGCGTAGAGTGACACTCGATTATGGATGGCGAGCATACGGAACGGCCGTGGGTGTATTCGTTGACGCTCCTCGCGCTGGGCATTTGGCTGGGAAACTCGATATTCCGCAGAGCAATTGGTTGCCGCGATCGCCGAATGCGGCTTCCGTACCACCCCGACCGAGTGGACATAGCATCACTCGAGTCGTTTCCCGCTAGTGACGCTCCGGCATGGACCGGGTCGCACGCCTGATCAAATGGCGCTATTTCCGATGGTGGTGCAGAACATCCGGTAGGAATTCGCGCACGATATTGAAGGCGGCAGTGGTCAAAAAAGAGACTCCAGCGCTTTCGGCGATATTTCCCACGCCCTTCCAACTGGGTGGTTCCCAAATGCTCGCAATTGCGCTGGCGCCGACGACGCCGGTTACGGCCGAAACAGAAAACGCTCGACTGCCATCGGGATGCTGAGCAACCACCGTGCTGAGAGCCGCGTAGCCGGTTCTCGCCCAGACCCCATGTTTATGCGAAGCGAAATAGCGGTTGTCCTCGTGAAAGACCACGGAGGTTCCGTAGGTGATGGTCTGGCGAATTCCGTTGTAGGCGAGATTGCTGCCGAAGCGCTGTCCGTAAGCATTCCAACCTTGCCCCCATTCTTTGGGGGAATTTTCCCACTGGCTCACGCCCGCGCCAATAGCCTCGCCCAAGATGGGGATTGGCCCGCCCGTGCTGAGCAAATACAAATGAAAGCGCTTGGCTTCGGTCAACTGGCTCGGCTCATCAGGAGCGACCATGCCGAATATTTTATGTACAGTGGTCTCGTGTTCCGGCGCAGCATCCGGAGGCGATTGGGCGAAAGCCAGCGCCGCTGTCAGAGAGAGTGAAAGGAGCAGGATAATTGGCCGCATTAACCGCGATAGTAGCAGAAGCGGTCTGCGTGAAGCGGCGGACGCCAGCAATTTCCTGCAGAGTCCTAATGCTGCCGCTCCCTCAATACGGCGCTTTGCGAGCTTCAAATCGCATGGGATTAAAGTCATACAATGCCCTTGCGCGGGCTGGACCGGAGGGGTTGACAACAGCGCGATAGAGAACACCCTTCTCAGCCCAAAGCAGCGTACCTCCGTCACGCTCCGCCCATTCCCAAGAGGGAGCCGACAGCAACGCTTTACGCTCCGGGTGTTCCAATTCGTGCTCGTCCCAATACGCTCCGGCACCCACCGGATGTGCGACATCGGCATACGCGAATTTGCGCAGAATCCATCCGTGTGGGAGCGCCCGCGTGAATACGGTACAGTGCGCCACGCGCCCGGGTCCCACCGCCATATCCAACGTCCAACCGTCTCGCAGCAGGCGGCGATAGTAGACGCTGGGACATTCGGCGCCGAAAGAACCTTCGGGTTGATACTTGACATCCTCAGCGACCTCGGAACTCTCACGCACCGCGAAATGACAGCCATTCAGCCAGAATTTCCGATTGGAAGTGAATAGTCCTCCGCCTTGCCAGCAGTCGCCTTTCCCGAAAAGTGCGATGGCATGAAGCCATGGCGCACGGGAAATTGCTGTCCAGGAGCCCTTGGTCTCTTTGTGACGCAGGCCGCCGCGCGCGAAGTAGATGAGGTGGCCGCCATCGGGCGAAAGGTCGGCTCGGCGTTCGTAAATCCGGCCGCGAAGCCATTGGCCGAGCTCAAATTCGTCAGTCGCGCGATTCCAACCAACGGTGCATACCGCGTTGGCGGGGCCTCTTCGAAACACCAGACCGAGCGGCGCTTTTGAAGCCAGCAACGCGTGGATTCGGGCCGGATACTCGCCTCTCATTTCAGTCTTTCAGTTTATCGGATGCGTTGTCCAGGGAGACCCCGGAGTGGTACTAGGGACTCTAGTACGATTCACACGAATATCGAAAGCGCGTTACTGCGCGCGACGGAATTACTTGGCATTTTTTACCCGTCAACGAGCGAAACTGCCAACCAATCTGACTAAATGCCGCATTACAGGGAACTTCTTATGACCCGTCGAATGTGGAAGCGAACCTGCCTCCTAAGAACATCAATCAACAGTGGCGGATTCGAGAACGCAGTAGAGAGCACTAGAAAGGCGGACTAAGGAGGTTTTATGAAAAGCTACCGAATGTTCTCAATTTCATTGGCGATCGGGGCGGCGCTCAGCTTGCCGCTTTGGGCACAGCGCGGCGGTGGAGGAGGCAACGGGCTCGGGCTCGGCCGGGCTGTCGGGGGAGTAACCGGAGGAGTCTCTGGAGGAGCCACTGGAGTGGCCGGAGGAGCAAGTGGTGCAGCGTCGGAAACTACGTCGGCAACCGTGGGTGCAAGAAGAGGCCAGGGACGAGGGTTGGGCGAATCCGCGGGCGGCGGGGGCAGCATCACCCATAACGCTGCGCTCTCTTCGCGGGTGCAGACCCTGCTTCCCAGCGGCGAAAGCATTTCCAACGCCGCCGCTGGCTTCGAAGACCAGGGCCAATTCATCGCGGCAGCGAATGCGGCCCACAATCTGAACATCCCCTTCGATCAGTTGAAAGCGCAAATGACAGGCAAAGACCAGAGCTCGCTGGGCAAGGCAATTCAGAAGCTGCGCCCGGATCTGGACGGCAAGGACGTGAAAGAGAATGTGAAGCTGGCCGGGCAACAGTCTTCGCGGGACATCGCTCAGGCTTCTTCGAAAGGCAAGGACCGCATCGCAACTAGCATCGCCTCTGACTCCAAGCTAGCCGCGCGTTTGACTGCGCTGCTGCCTTCGGGCACGACGTTGACGCAGGCGGCCGCCGGGTTCAAGAACAAGGGCCAATTCATCGCGGCGCTGGAAGCGTCGAAGAACCTCGGCATCCCGTTCGCGGATCTGCAAGATCGCATGACGGCGGGCGAATCGCTAGGCGCTGCGATCCATGGATTGAAGCCAGCGATGAGTGCGGCCGATGTCGATACGAGTGTTGAGACGGCCGAGAAGCAAGCCAAAAACGTGCAGCTTGATGCGTCGATGAACGCCAGTGCGAATGCGTCGGCCAGCGCCAAGTAGCAACATTCTTCACCAGAGCGAGCACGGCTGGGGTGACGTTAGCGCCGCCCCAGCAGCCACATCACGAAGCTGAGCAGCAGGCTCAAGAGCAAGCTGGTCACCAACGGGAAATAGAAGGTAGTGTTCTTGCCGCGAATGACGATGTCGCCAGGGAGGCGGCCGAAGCGGATGGGCAGCTTCTCCCCGAAAGTCAGCAAGAGCCCAAGGGCCACCAGCACCATGCCGATGGCGATGAAAGCGCGGCCCATGCCCTCATCATAAACCCCGGCGTTCCGGCCTTCGGTCCATAATAGTTTCGGAGGGGACCGCATGATCCTCGAAGCCGAGAAGCCCGCTGTAGTCGATGAGTTTAATCCGCTGCTTTCCGCTGAGGCGCGGCTGGACAATGCCGCGGAGCGTCTGGGTCTCGACGACGGCATGCGCAAGGTTCTGCGCGCTCCGGCCCGCGAGGTGACGGTAAATATCCCGGTGCCGCTCGACGATGGGCGTCTCGAAGTATTCACGGGATACCGCGTGCAGCACTCGATCGCGCGCGGACCGGCCAAAGGTGGGATTCGCTATGCTCCCGACGTGACGCTGGATGAGGTGCGCGCGTTGGCGTCGTGGATGACATGGAAGTGCGCGGTTACCAACGTTCCGTTCGGCGGCGGCAAGGGCGGCATCATTTGCGATCCGACTCTGCTTTCGCCGGGCGAACTGGAGCGGATGACGCGGCGCTACACGGCGCAACTCTACGAGTTCATCGGCCCGGAGATAGACGTTCCGGCGCCGGACGTGAATACCAACGAGCAGACCATGGCGTGGATCATGGACACCTACTCGATGCGCTCCGGGCACACGCAGACGGCGGTGGTGACGGGCAAGCCTATCGATCTGGGCGGCTCGCGCGGGCGGTCGGAGGCAACCGGGCGCGGATGCATGGTGGTGACCGAGCAGGCACTGAAGCGCTTCGGCCTGGAGCGAGCCAATGCGCGAGTGGTGATCCAGGGTTTCGGCAACGTTGGTGGGATGGCGGCCAAATTGATGGAGCGCGCTGGATTCAAGGTGATTGCCATCGTCGAATATGATGGCGCGGTGTATAACGACGAGGGTCTGGACATCCGGGCGCTGGCACTGCATCGCCAGAAGACTGGTTCGGTGGTGGATTTCGCGGAAGGCGAGAACCTGGGCCGCGAAGAAGCGTTTTTCCTGGAGACGGACGTGCTGATGCCGGCGGCGCGAGAGAACGTGATCACGTCGCAGAACGCGCATCGCGTGCGCACGAAAATTCTGTGCGAGGGCGCGAATGGGCCGACCACGCATCTGGCGGACCCGATCCTGCGCGAGAAGGGGATCTTCGTGATTCCGGATATTCTCGCGAATGCCGGCGGCGTGACGGTGTCCTACTTTGAGTGGGTGCAGGACCGCCAAGGCTACTTCTGGAACGAGCAACTCGTCAACGACCGTCTGGAAGAAATCATGATCAACAGCTTTAACGACGTGGTGGCCTACGCGGAGAAGCACGTGGTGGACAATCGCACCGCAGCCTATATGCTGGCGCTCGACCGGGTGGCGTTCGCGATCAAGCTGCGCGGGATTTACGCGTAAGCGCGCAGGAACAGTCAAACGCCTTTCGACTCACATTGCAAGCCTTCGTGCACTATCATCTTGATCAGCGTCTGATATCCGATGCCTTTGCTGATAGCGATTTTGCGGGCTCGTTTCAGATCATCCTCGGGAAGCCGGATAGCGATCTGGATGCTGCTCTTTTTCGCGACTCGGGCCATGAGACGTGACCCAGTACTTTTGGTTCCTTTCGATTTCGCCTCAGCGGATTGGCGCTTCACATAGTCGCGGCCTTCCCGGCTGGCCCACCAGTCCGCCTCCTGGCTTTCGTTCTTGAACTTTGGCATTTGGATGGATTTTTTCACCAAATTACTCTCCCAACACTCGACGGGCAAAATAGTCACACTTCTGTCCCGCATCGAGATCGTAGGCTGTCACCACTCGGATTTTGTCGCCACGTTCCGTCACAATGAGTGCCAATAGACGCCGTGTGTCAGCCTCGCCGTAATAGACAAAGCGGCGTTCCCCGTCAACATTTTGTCCATAGATCGGAATTGCGTCATTGACGAGGGCTTGCTCCGCCGCCTCCTGCGAGATCCGGTAGCACGAATCTTGCGCAGATTGTTGCGATTCCAGTCGAACATTTTTAACACTATCTATTGTATATGCTTTGCATCTACATGGTCTCCGGATCTACGCATTAGCGCGGAAATCGCGTAGAGAACCGTTCCCGCCAGCATCGCGGTGCCGGTTATGAGCGCCTGCTGCAGTGAGCTCCCGGACAACAACCAAAGGCAGACGCACAGGCCAAGCGCCGGTATGGTCCATCCGCCTGGCAAAGTAAACCCACGCCCCTCCCCCGACTTCTTGTGGCGCAGCACCGGGATTGCGGCACAGGTGGACGTATAGTAGAGCACGCGAGTCAGAGCCCCCAGCTCCGCGAGTTGCCGAAAGCTTCCCATGAGCGCGGCGCCAAAAGCTATGGCTGCAAATAGAAGTGTGGACACCACCGGCGTGCGATAGCGCGGATCGAGGCGGGCGAATACCGCAGGCAGGTCGCCGCTACGCCCCAGCGCATATAACATGCGCGAGCCAATCAGAATCGAAGCGCTGGTAGTGCCGGTTGTAGATAGGACTGCGCCTACCGATAGCAGAACTCCGCCCGCAGGGCCCAAAAACATTTGTGCGGCTTCGGCCAGCGGCGCGTGACTAGTCGCCAACCCCGGCAGGGTTCTCATAGCGACCCAATGGATGGTAATGTACAGAACCACCACGAGGCATACGGACGACACAATCACCGCCGGCAACGTGCGCCGTGGTTGAATCACTTCCTCACTGGGAATGGAAGCGAACTCGAACCCGCCGAACGCATAAATCAAGAGCAGCGCAGCTTGCTGCCATGACGCGTAGGAAATCGGAGCAGGTTGCGGCATAGGTGCGTTCGCAAAGAAGAGCCCGACCACGCAAAACGTCACCAGCGGAATCAGTTTGCCCGCCGTCAGCAGGTTGATCGCCCACACGCCGGGCTTGATTCCCAGGTAATTCACCAGCGTCAGTACTCCGAAAACGAACGTGATGGCCGCGACCCGTCCCCAGCCATGGCCTAGCGCCGGCCACAGATAACCCATATAGGCGGAGAACGCGTTGCTGATCGCCGCCGCGCCAGCCACGCGCGAAAGAGTCAACAATATTCCCGCCTGGAACCCTACAAAGCGGCCAAAAGCCTCGCGCGCGTAGAGGTAAGGGCCGCCGGAACTTTCAAAAAGACTGCTGGCTTCGGCGAAGCACAACGCCACTAAGATCACTGCGCACGCTGCCAGGACGTATCCATACAGACTCTTGCCGCCCAGCAACTGCGCGATATTCGCGGGCAGGATCAGAATTCCGGCGCCAATCATTCCATTGATGCAGATGGCTGTCAGACTTCGCCATCCAATTGCGCGAACGGGCGCGGGTGCGCTGAGATTTGCCATTGTCGCGAGTGTAGCATGCGTCATAATGAAGACTTCCGCATGTCATCCGAGCCTTCTGCGTCATCGGCACTTCCGCTGGAATCACCGTCCGCGCCTGCGTCGACAACCCCATCGACACCCCCTTCTACGCCTTTGATGCGCCAATACAACGGCATCAAGCAACAGGTGCCGAATACGCTGCTCATGTTCCGGCTCGGCGATTTTTACGAATTGTTCTATGAGGACGCGGTCACGGCAGCGCGCGAACTCGAGATCACACTGACGGCGCGCAATAAGGAAAAGGGCCAGCCCATCCCGATGTGTGGCGTGCCGTATCATTCGGCCGAAAACTATATCGCACGGCTGACGCAGAAGGGCTACCGCGTGGCCATCTGCGAACAAATGGAGGCGCCCTCAGCCGCGACCAAACTCGTGCGGCGCGAAGTCACGCGCATCATAACGCCCGGCACGACGATGAACGCTTCACTACTGCGCTCTCACGAAAACAATTTTCTGGGAGCGGTGATGCCGGAGGGGTCGCGCGCCGGATTTGCGTTTGTGGATGTCACTACCGGCGAATTTCGCGCGACCGAGATGGATCTGGCCGATGCCGGGGCTGCGCTCGAAACTCTAAATGTGCGAGAGGTGCTGGCGCCTGCAGGCTCGCCGCAGAAATTTACCTGTCTAAAGACAGACGTGGAATCGTGGGTCTTCGGACCCGATTACGCAGCGCGCAGTCTATGCGATCACTTCCGGCTGCTCTCGCTCGATGGGTGCGGTCTGGAGGCGAAACCGTTAGCAACTGGCGCGGCGGCGGCCTTGTTGCACTATCTGCGCGAGACGCAGCGTAGCGCACTGGATCATCTGTCGGCACCCTCGTTTTACAGTCGTGCCGATGCCCTGGTGCTGGATGCGACCACGGTTCGCAACCTGGAGCTCGTCGAGCCTCTATTCGCGGGCGAGTCGTCGGATTCTACGCTGCTTTCGGTGCTGGACCGGACGCGCACCGGGATGGGCGGACGTCTGCTGCGGCGCCGCTTGCTCGCGCCATCGCTGCAGCCGGCGGAGATAGAGGCGCGTCTGCATGCGGTTGCGGAGTTGTTCACGGGTACGATCCTGCGGAGCGAGCTGGCCAAGGATCTCGGATCGATTCTGGATCTGGAGCGTTTACTGTCGAAGATCAGTTTGGCTAGCGCGGGCCCGCGAGACGTTGGAACTCTGGCACGATCGCTGGCGGTGGTGCCATCGTTGAAGCTGCGTCTGTCCGCGGTGAAATCCGAGCGTTTGCGAAATATCGCCGAGCGTCTGGATGAGATTGCTGAACTCCGCGACCGCATTCTGACAGCTCTCGCCGACGAACTCCCGGTGAACCTGGCGGACGGCGGGGCGATTCGCGATGGCTTCGACCGGCGCTTGGATGAATTGCGCGACATTTCGCGCAACAGCAAAACCTACCTCGCGCAGATTGAGGTGAGAGAGCGCAGCAGGACGGGCATCGGTTCGCTAAAGGTTCGCTTCAACAATGTCTTCGGGTATTATCTGGAAATTTCGAAGGCAAATATGCATTTGGCGCCCGTCGATTATGAACGCAAACAGACACTGGTAAACGCCGAGCGGTTTACGACGCCCGAGTTGAAGGAACTGGAAGGCAAGATCCTGGAAGCGGAAGAGAAGATCCTGACGCTGGAACGCGAGATCTTCGAGACGCTTCGTACCTTGGCGTGCTCTCACGCGGCGCGGATCAAGGGGACCGCCGCAGCGATCGCTGAGTTGGACGTCGCGGTGGCTTTGGCCGAGGTTGCAGCAGAGAATCGCTACACGCGCCCGCGTTTTTCCGACGACGGCGAGATGCGCGTGGTGGGCGGACGCCATCCGGTGATCGAAAAGCTGACTGAGCGGGACGCGCAACGCTTCATCCCCAACGACATCTATTTTCACCCGGAGACGGAATTCATCGCGGTGATCACGGGTCCGAACATGGGCGGCAAGTCGACATACTTGCGGCAGACTGCTTTGCTGGTGATCCTGGCGCAAGCGGGCTCTTTCGTCCCGGCGGAGAGCGCATTGCTTCCCATCGTCGATCGCGTGTTTACGCGCATCGGCGCCGCGGACAACTTGGCGCGCGGCCGCTCAACGTTCATGGTGGAGATGACCGAGACGGCGGTCATCCTGAATACGGCCACGGCGCGTAGCCTCATTGTGCTGGATGAGATCGGTCGCGGAACGTCCACCTATGATGGACTGGCGCTGGCCTGGGCTGTTGTCGAGCACATTCAACGAACCATCCGCGCGAAGACGTTGTTTGCGACGCATTATCACGAGTTAACAGAATTGGCATCGCAGCTCGAAGGCGTGCGCAATCTGCACGTTTCGGTGAAGGAATCGGGGGACCAGATTCTGTTCCTGCGGCGCGTGGAGCCGGGGGCGGCGGATAAGAGTTACGGCATCGAGGTAGCGCGTCTGGCGGCGCTCCCTATGAGTGTGATCGAGCGAGCGCGCCAAATTCTGGCGACGCAGGAATCGGCGGAGCACAGCGTTACCGAAGAGTTGGCGGGTGCCGCGTCGGGTCCGATGCAGATCCAGCTTTTCGAACCGGTGAACGGACAGATCGCGGATCGGATTCGCAAGCTAAAGCTGGATGAATTACGACCGATCGAGGCGCTGCAATTGCTGGCGGAGTTGCAGAAGGAGCTGAAGTGATTGTTGCAGGCGTGATGAGCGGGACATCGCTCGACGGTATCGACGTCGCAATTGTCGATATTCAGGGGAAGCGGATCCGACCTCTCGCGTTTCATTCGACGCCCTACCCCAAAGCTGTGCGCGAGGCGCTACTAGGCGTCTCGAACGCGATGACGCACACGGCTACGATCGCGCGACTGCACTTTCTATTGGGCGAGTTGTACGCCGACGCAGTTAAGAAAGCTTCGCGCCGCCATAAACCGGCGCTGATCGGCATGCATGGGCAAACCATCTTCCACGAAGGCTCGCCG
>Ga0163163_10003020_pt1 | contig 14251 bp, 14 predicted proteins | sample S65metaG_FD_119766 | JGI IMG/M metagenome (GOLD analysis project Ga0163163, IMG submission 119766) | Switchgrass rhizosphere microbial communities from Kellogg Biological Station, Michigan, USA - S6-5 metaG | ecosystem: Host-associated > Plants > Roots > Rhizosphere > Soil | place: USA... | reverse complement strand
CCAGAATATTGTGTTGCCTCGGATAAAGAAGGCAGCCAAGGCCGCACCAGCAACCGGAGCAAGTCACTTTACGCCAAAGAAAATGTCGGTGTGAACGGGCTCCCTATAGCCGGCCAGAGACAAACGACGGGTCACATCCGAGTCCGCGGTCATGCCGAGCATCTTGCGAACGGGTGCCAAGACACCGAGAGCCTTGGCCAGAGCCTGATTCGGTTCCGCAGGGCCCGCTGCTTCCTCCTGCATCGTTCCATCGACGGTAGCTACCTCAGTTAAACGGGTAACTACGGCGGACTTTCCGCCCAAGAGCAGGATCAACAGTGCTACTCCAAGGAATACCGTGACGGCAATCGCGACAATTAAACTTAGCATGCTAAACCTTCACGTCCACGATTCTGCGGATGATATAGCCGCCCACGACCATCAGCGCAAGCCCTGTGTATATCAGCTGTCGGCCAAATGGGTCGTCCAGTAAGACGCGGCCATATTTTGGGTTAAGGATATTCATGCCGATGAAAATAAAGAACGGCATGCCTGCAAGAATCCAACCCGTAAGTCGGCCCTGCGCCGTGTAAATCGCCAGCTGGCCCTTCAAGCGCAAGCGCTCACGAAGAACATTTGCGGTCTTTTCCAGGATCTCTACGAGATTGCCGCCTGTTTCCTTCTGTACGAGGATAGCCGTAACCAGGAACTGAAGATCGGCGATTGGGATGCGTTCGGCGAGATTCGTCATCGCCTCGCGCATCGGAAGTCCGAAATTCTGCTCTTCGAATGTTCTGCGGAATTCACCGCCTACAGGATCCGGCACCTCTCGGGATACCATTTCGATGGCCGCGTTGATCGAGTGCCCAGCCCGCAGAGCGCGGGTAAGGAGGTCAATACCTTCGGGCAGCAATTCGTTAAACCGATTGAAGCGCATGCTCCGCTTCGCGAAGATAAAGATGTAAATACCGGAGGCCGCCACCACGCCTGCAATGACCTGAATGACCAGGTTCGGAATGAAGAATCCGGTGACAAATGGAACCACTACCAGTAAGAAAATGGTTCCGGAAATGACTCGGCCGACACTCCAATCCAAGTCTGCCTGGGAAAGAATGTTCTGCAGCCGCTTCGCCGGAGCTAGGCGACGCAGCATGACTTCCAGGAGCGGAATGTCGCTCAGATTGCCGCGCTTAACGATGTCCGGCGTGTCTTCGAGGACTACCTGGTCGTCAGCGCCGCGCTCAATGGATTCCAGCCGGCCCTGCAAGTTCTTCTCCGACTTAGTCGGACGAAGAACCAGCATTACCACACCGAAGGTAACGACCAGCAGCAGTGCGAAGATCAGTACCAGCATGGTCTAATCCCTTAGACCTCGACCGAATGATCGAGCAGTGAAGGTGATACGGAAATCCCGGACGCCTTGATCTTCTCGGCAAACCGTGGCATGACACCGGTAGCATGAAAACGCCCAAGCACGCGGCCATTCAAGCCGATTCCGCGCTTCTCAAAGAGGAACACGTCCTGCATGCTGACTACGTCTTCATCCATGCCGGTGATCTCGGTCAAGTGTGTCACTCGACGAGTGCCGTCGCTCATACGTGAGATTTGCACGATGATGCCGATGGCGGAAGCGATCTGCTGACGAACTGCCTTTTCAGGCAAATTCAGGTTGGCCATCAAGGCCATCGTTTCAATACGGGCGATTGCATCGCGTGGGCTGTTCGCGTGAACCGTAGTGATCGAGCCATCGTGACCGGTGTTCATGGCCTGCAACATGTCCAAGGCTTCCTCGCCGCGAACTTCGCCTACGACGATGCGATCCGGTCGCATACGCAAGGAGTTAATCATCAACTCGCGCTGACGAACCGCTCCCTTTCCTTCTACGTTTGGCGGGCGGCACTCAAGGCGGACGCAATGTTCCTGTTTCAACTGCAGTTCGGCGGAGTCCTCGATCGTGACGATGCGTTCTTTCTCCGAAATGAAGCTGGAAAGAACGTTGAGCAGTGTTGTTTTGCCAGCACCGGTACCGCCGGAGATCACGACGTTGATACGTGCTTTCACCGCGCCTCGCAACAACTCGAGCATCTGCGGAGTCATGGATTTATTAGCGATCAGATCTTCCGCTTCAAGGGGAACCGTACCGAAACGGCGGATAGAAAGTACCGGTCCATCAATTGCCAGTGGCGGGATGATCACGTTCACGCGGGACCCGTCGGGCAGGCGAGCATCCACCATCGGCGACGATTCGTCCACGCGCCGGCCAACACCCGTCACGATCTTATCGATGATGTGCATCAGGTGCTGGTCGTCTTTGAAACTCACATTCGTGCGTTCCAGGATGCCAGCGCGTTCTACGTACACATCTCGACAAGAATTGACCAGGATGTCATTGATCGTCCGGTCCTGAAGCAGGGGCTCCAAAGGACCAAGTCCGAAGACCTCGTCCAGAACTTCACGGGAAAGGCGATCGCGCTCGACCGCGCTGAGGGGGACGTTAAGGGTGCCGACCAATTCCTGAATAAGTCCGAGGATCTGCGTGCGCGCACGCGAATCCTGCAGGTACATCAACTTTTCCAGATCGATCTTGTTAAGCAAGTCTCGGTGTAGCGAGGACTTGAGCTCCTGGTACGCCTGCGGCGCCATCTCGCGCGCGGCGCCGAGTGATTCGCGTCCTGTGTTCCCACCTACAACTGACATTTCACGTCCAGTAGCCATCTAACTCCCCCAAACCTCAGATTCCCAATATCCCAAAGCGCTTCTTTGCCGGCGCCTTCGCCTGAAACGCTGTGCCACCACTCGAAGAAAGAGACTGCGCCCAGTTCTTCAAACTTGTTACTAACTCTGAGCCACCATCCGGCATTAACGGCCGACCCGTGTTAATCGCCTCAATCAGCTCGTTGTAGTCATTCGGAATGGAGATATTCACTGGCCGCTTAATCGCTTTTTCAACTTGCTGTCGCGAAATTGCGTTCCGTTTCGAATCTCGATTGATAACGACGTCGATCTTGTCCTCGGGACAGTTGAATCGTCCCAGATGATCGAGGTACCGCGCCAGATTACGGACGGAGGGGACCTCGGGTGTAGTGATAAGGGCGACCTTGTCGGACTTATCGACGCACGATATGTTGAACCGGGTAAGGCCCGGCGCGCAATCGATCACGATGATCTCGTACATAGCGCGGAGGGTTTCCAAAGCGCTGTCGATGGAGGCACCTGCCGTCAGTTTCATCGTATCGAAAGCATCAGGAGAGCTTAAGACCTGCAACCCGCTCTCGTGCCGAAGCACAAACCCTTGAAGTAGTTCTTCGTCGAGACGATGTACATTCGCCACCAATTCATAGAAATGGTACTGATGCCGCTGCTGCCCCATACCGAGGTACACAGAGACGTCGCCCAAGTCTGGGTGCTGGTCGATCAGGAGAGCTTTACCGCCATTCATCCGCGCAGCAAAGGTCGCCAGGTGGACGGCAAGAGCGGTAACGCCTACTCCACCCTTAACGCCGAGCAAAGTCACCATGGTCGCTTTTCGCGACGGCGTTATCTGCTCCCGTCTTAGTCGCTCGAATTCCCCAAGAGCCTGTGCCAAGCGCCCCGAATCAATCGGCTTAACCAGGTATTCCGAACACCCGCTCCTCATTGCATTGATGATTTGCTCGGGCTCGGACTTCGATGAAGCGGCGAAAACAACGGACGCTGGAAGTACATCCCTAATTTGGTGAACAGTGCGCCGAGCTCGATCTGGGTTAGCGTCGAAGTCGACGACGAAGATGTCCGGTGGAGTGCGGCGCAGGTTCTCCAGCAAAATTAGGTCGTTAGCATCCGCCGCATAGTGATGGATCGGCGCAAGGAGAGAATAGGATCCTCCATTCGCCAAATTACCGAGCTGATCCAGTGATTCCGGATCAAGCGATATGGTCGCAATTTGAAACTTCCGCAAGTTGCCAGCCACCCTAGAACTCCCTTCGCCTCGAGTGCAGTTATTGCTTTTGTGATTCCGTCGTGGTTGCCGGCTTCTTGCCGTTCACCGAATCATCGAATTTCTTGGGATCTAAATTGTCAAACGGGCCCCTTGGGGCTGCAGGAGCAGTTCCAGGCTCGCTCGCTGGGTCGACAATCACAGGAGTGACGATGACAAGCAATTCGGTATTGCTTCGATTCGTGCTCCTCGACTTGAACAAGTTGCCAAGTATTGGGATGTCACCAATACCAGGGATCTTGCTCATCTGAACGGTCGTCCGGTTATCCATGAGTCCAGCGATTCCGAAGCTCTGACCGTCCTTTAAATCAATGTCAGTCTCAGCGCGACGGGTTGAAATTGCAGGAACGACGAAACCTTGAAACGTCAGCGAATTCGCATAATCTAGTGTGCTTACTTCAGGTGCTACCTTCAACCGAACTGTGTTATCCGGATTCACTGTGCCGGTGAAATCAAGTTTGACTCCAAAAGGTCGAAATTGAATTGTTACCGCAAGGACTCCGCCCGCACCCCCGCCACCCTGAACAATGGGATATGGGAATTCACCGCCAGCGATGAATTTCGCTGGCTCCCCGCTCCTCGCCATCAGGTTTGGCTCTGCAAGGATCTGCAGGACGTTCTTGGCTTCGAGGGCTTTCAAGGTGGCACCTAAATTGAGGTCGGGACGGTAAACGAAAATGTTCAGTAAGTCGCTAAAGGTCGCAGTCGGACTATTCGCAGCGCCAGATATGGTGACCGGGCTGAACTGCTGAGTCGAAATCGAACCAATTGTATTAGCGGCGCCAAGACTGAAGATGTTAAACCCGAGTTGCTGCGCCTTCGTTCGATCCACCTCGGCGAACCGCACCTTCAACATGATTTGCTTCACACGCGGCGGCGGAGCAACGACCAGCGAATTTACGACTGAAGGCGAATAAGTCGCCGACAGTTTGACTGCGCCCTCGGATATTGCGGGAGTACTCGCCTTCCCCGTGAGCACGACGCGGCCCTGATCAGCCTCAACCTTAATGTCCTCACTAGGATAAGCCTGCTGAAGAGCCTCTCGCAGAGCCGAGACATCAACGTTTGAATTGATATCGAGGATACGGGCGCGCCCGGTCTCGTCCCATAGAACCAAGCTGGCGGTTCCCGGCGCCTTTGCCGTAATTACCAACTGGGTGGGGCTTACGGTCGTAGTCTCGACGATCCCCGGATTACTGACGAGAATCCTCTTCAGTCGAGCCTGCGTATTCACGATTACGGAGCGCCCGGCTAGGATGTGGAGCGTTTGCGCTTCGGCGGCGGCCGTTGTCGGCGCTTGCGCAGGTGGTGCAGATGCCGCTCCGGCTGCCGGAGCCTGCTGTGCAATTGCCTGTGTACCCAACGTGAGAATCAGCGCAATCCCGAACCGCCAAGCTGTCGCGTTTCGCATCTTCAAGCGAGACCTTCCCTCTTTAATGTTTCGGCTCTTCAAATTTTTCCGTCGACTTCGTGGCCCCACTGATGGTTTCAACCACGTAGAAACTCGTAGGCTTCGCTGCCTTAGCCACCTTCACCACTGGCTTCAGTGGTTTTGGCTTTCCTGTCATCAATTCAGCAACACTGATTCCTGGAGTGGTAGTGCTGTTGGTGTCTACGCCGTTTCGCAGGACGAACTGAATGGAACCCTGGCTCGTCGCAAGAATCAGTTTCTCTGAATCAAGGGGATTCAGTAGGAACGTCACGACGTTGACTGCCTCTGGTTTGCCTTGCGGATCTGGCTCGATCTTCTGACCGGCCGACAGAACTTCAACGTTCTGTAAAACCGTCTGGGTGACCGGGTTCGGTTCGTCCGGCGGTTTGTAGGTAACCAGAATGTCGACATGGGAGCCGGGATACAAGAACCCGGCAACGCCCACCACGTCATTGGAGCGAACTGAAACCGCTCGCATGCCTTCCGGGATTCTGACGGTTAGCCCCAGTCCCGAACCCGGCTGAGCAAGAACGCTTTCCAGAATCGGCTGATTCGCAGCAACTGGCTGGATCAGCGGTCGACCGACCACATCGTTAAGGTTTTTGTAAGCTCCCTGGAGCGGGATATTCGATGGCCAATCAATCAGAACGACATTGTCGTTCGATAACTGCGTTCCGGAGCGGAGCACGTCTTTAGCCGCGACGATCTTGTTCACCGTCGGTTGAGCGTCTCGCTGCTTGCGAATCTTGGTGTAGAAAAACGTAGTCGCGAGGGCAGAGACGGCCAACGCGATTACTAGGGCGAGAGCGATTCGGCGACTATCCATACGGTTCCCCTTAGCGAACGTAATTCACAAATTCAACCAGCGTGCCGGCGAAAATCGCGACACCGTATGCAAACCGCAACGCCTCTGGATTCTCCAGGTTCAGCGTTGGGTGCACTTCCGCGCCTACCGCGGAATGGAACTGCAACAAATCGAGCAAGTTACGGAAAGTCTGGCGTAACCGCCCCTTGAAAATTGCGACTGCCAAAGCGAATATGCCACCAGCGATAGCTGAGTACAACGCAATTTCAATGATTCTCGAGGGACCTGCAAAAGCCCCCACCGCTGCCATTAGCTTCACGTCGCCAGCACCCATCGTGCGCAGCAGATACAGAATCAAGAAAATGCCGCCGCCGAGCAGTAATCCCGCGGGTCCCCGATACAACCCGACCCAATGCTCCAGGACCACATGACTCAAAAGCCCAATCAACATTGCTGTGTAGGTCAGCGCGTTGGGAATCCGATAAGTAACTACATCCCAACCCGCACCAATCACAGCCACGGCCAGTGCGCCGGCCAAAAAATACATTTCCATTGCAAATCGTCCGGCCGTGATGGAACATCGCCGCCAAGTAGCGGGTAGATGGTAATGAGGGACAACCTGACGGCTGTCCCCCGTGTTCTGTTTCGGGGGGAGAGGTTAGGTGAGACGCTGATCTTACGCCAGCGCGCTCGACAGTTTGCTGCCAATGGTGCTGAATGCCTGGTTGATCTTGGTAGCCAGGGCGTTCATACCGGCGACAGCAGCAAAACCGACCAGGGCGGCGACCAAGGCGTACTCGATCAGGTCCTGACCAGACTCATCATTGTGCAATCCACGAAGTACTTCCAACATGCGGCTCATTGATAAACTCCTCCTTGCGATTTTGTACAACTTTTATGGGAACCCAGTTTCGGGTTGGTCTCGGGGGGAGAGCTGTGCAGGCATGTTGCTTGATGAGTACTTCCAAGTCAACTACAAAATCACTGGATTCGACGGATTCCTTTGCACGGAAGTAACACTGGGGAACCACTTAGTAACACTTACTTCCGACTAGGAAAAATGCGGGTTGAACACGTGCAGGAGAGTTCGGCCGCGCTTTGCTAAATCAACTGACGCAAGGACGTCAGGATTCGGTGACCATCGAGGCCTCGTATCGGCAGTAGGTTCGAAATCGCCAAAATCAAGTTCAATTCGGCTACCCATGAAAGAACCGGGTACTTACTCCTAAGTAGCAGGAAAAGTAGTAAGTTAGCCAGAGGTCCGGCACTCGCGATCACCAATTCCGTCATCGCAATCTGCGAGTCGGTCCGGCGAATGTAGGCGCCCTTCAGACAGAGCCCGATTGCCTTGACGCGAACACCCCTGAGCTGGGCTGCCATTAGGTGACCCAATTCGTGCGCAACAAGCGATAAAAGAATAAGCGTCCCACCGAGAACTCCTTCGACGGGTCCGAGGCGCATAGCGGTCAGGATGCTTAGACCTGCAAGTAGCAGGGCAGCTCCCTCCGTCGCCTCAATATCAATACTAGACAATCTAGATATCACCAAGGGGCACCAGTAGGTAAGTCGAAATCGAGCGCAATCTATCTCGTACATGTATTAAGACGTACTAAGGCCCGTGCGGGTTGGTAACGCAAGTTCAAGAAGATCAGGAGATCACGAAGGCAACCTAAAGCCCGGTGCTTAGATCTTCGAGGGGTGCGGTGAAGAATTCCACTTGATCGTTCCGATCGCCATGGTTGCTACGACCACGCCTCCGACCAGATCCGCAACGTAGTGCCACTCGAGAAGAACAATCGCGGCTGTAAGAATTACGTCCACCACAAGCAGTGTGATCGCAATTCGACGCCATCTCCTGAGAAACCACAACACAATCAGCGGTTGCGCAATGTGCATGCACGGAAAAGCAATGTAGTACTCCGTATCGATCGGGATAGCTATCCTGTGCCAGCGCGAGTCCGCCAAACCCATCAATGCTTGCTGTGCTTCCAGAACAGGTCGAGGTAGCGCCGACGTCGCATGGTCCACACAGGTGAAATAAGGACTATGCGTCGGAAAAGCGAAAAAGATGATCATCGAAAACAGGTATGCGAGAAGTATCGTCGATACGAAGCGCATGCCCTCTTCCCTATTTACCTTCAACGTGGTTAGAAGTAGCCCGGCGCCAATCTGCGCAAACAGTGCCATGTACGAAACCATGAGAGTAGTCACAACGAGACGGGGTGCCGCTGCGCAGAACTGATGTGACAGGCCAGACACACTGTGTCCTAGCAACAAATACGAATCGATGACTTTCAGAACAATGTCGTAGTTAGGATAAAAACGGAGGGTCACCGCGACCGCGTTGTATCCGAAGACCGTCACCAACCCGATAAACAGGTAGAGTCCCGGCAGAAGCGGCTGAGCCAATGTTCTCAGAGGAATCGCCCTCTCGTACGCATCCAGAATCGCAACTGCAATCAAAAGAAATACGGCTGCTATCCACGCCGGATAGAGATAGAAAAAAAGAATTCCCAACAGCACCACGATGATGAGACGGGCGGGGCTGGCAACGAATCGCGCCGCAACAGCACCAATGGTTTCTCGTGGGAAACCAATCACCCCAAGAATCAATGCGTAGGCGATACTCTGAATAGCAACCGCCAAGTATCGATTTACGAAATTTGAAACTGAGAATTGCAGGGGCAGCCCAATCAACTTCATCGTGACGGGTAGCGACAGGAACACAAGGCTGGCGATCACCAAGCCGACGTGGTCAGCACCGAACCGGCGGGCGCTAGAAACCCAACCTGATCTTGTATTCACATCCAGCTCGGATGTCGCTGTCGTTTTGCTCATCAAGATCCCTATCTTGCTCGAGGACGATTGCAAGTATGCCAGAGGAAACATCTGAGCTGATTGATTGGATTGGTTCTTCAGTCTCTTATTACTCGGGAATCGAACTCGGAGTTGGAAAAACAGGGCAGGCATGGCGCCTGCCCTCTCTACATACCTACCAAATTTCACATCTCTTGTCTTCCGTCCGAACCATAGGCGATCCCGCCTTGCACTCGAATGTTTTCTGAAATGCCGGCAGGTTGGAAAGTGGGCCAATGACCCGGTACTTCGCGATCGGGTGGGGATCGCTTTGCACCATCAACCTTTGCGTTTCTGGCCGAATCGCATCGCCCCGGAACTGTCCCCATGCGATAAAGAATTGCTGGTCTGGAGAAAATCCATCGATGGTGGCAGCCGGTGGCTTGCCCTGTTGCGAGATCTTGTAGGCAAGGTAAGCAATTTTCGCCCCAGCCAGGTCCCCGATTGATTCTCCCAGGACCAATTTGCCATTGTGATGGATTCCAGGCTCGATGAAATAGCTATCGAACTGATTCACAATACACTGTGCCTTAGCTTGGAACCGCTTATAGTCTTCGGGTGTCCACCAGCTTTGGAGCCTACCATGCGCGTCATACTGAGCTCCCTGATCGTCAAAACCGTGGCTGATTTCGTGCCCGATCACCACCCCGATCGCGCCATAATTCACCGCATCGGTGGATTCCATGCTGAAGGCCGGCGGTTGCAGAATTCCCGCCGGGAAGACGATCTCGTTGAGTAAAGGGTTGTAGTACGCATCGGAGGTTGGCGGGGTCATACCCCATCGACCACGGTCCACCGGCTTGTTGATGGTTCCGTGATCGTCTTGAAAGTTGAACTTCCTTCCCGCAACTACATTGGCCCAATATGAGTCCCTTCGAATCTCGACCTTGCTGTAATCCTTCCACTTGTCGGGATAGCCGATCTTGGGGTTGAAAGTCGAGAGCTTCTCCAGCGCCTTTGTTTTCGTTTCCGGAGACATCCAGTCGAGTCCCTCGATGGTCTGCTTCATGCCAGCACGAAGGTTCTTGACCATCTCCTCCATCCGAGCCTTGGCTGCCGGAGGGAAATAACGTTCAACATACTTCTGGCCCAGCGCCTCTCCGATATCCCCGTCTTCCGACTCTACGCAACGCTTCCATCTCGGCTTCATTTCACTCCTGCCACTCAGGTACTTTCCGTAAAACGAGAAGTTTTCCTCGACGAACGGGTCAGAGAGACTGTCCGCGACCGAGTTCAACAGCTGCCACTTCAGGTAAGTCTTCCAAGCCGGAATCGGCGTCTGAGCCAGCTGCCGCTCCAATTCCTGCATGAATTTCGGTTGGTCGACATTCAGATCGGCTTGCGCAATTCCGCTTCGCTGGTAATACGCCGCCCAGTCAAAGTGCGGAACCATCTTCTGCAGATCGCCGAAAGAAGTCTTGTGATCGGTGGCCGCAGGGTCACGCAACTCGACGTTATCCAGCTGAGCTTTCGCCAAGCTGGTCTCGAAATTGAAGACTTCGTCCGACGCCGTTTTCGCGGCCGCATCCGGATACCCTGCCAGCTTGAACATGCTCGAGACATGTGCGCGATATTTCTCCCGAGTCTCTTTAAAACGTGGCTCCTCTTTCAGGTAATAATCCCGGTCGGGAAGCCCTAAGCCGCTGGCATAGATGTCGGCGATTACTTGGCTGGGATTGTGGTTGTCGGAGGTGGCGATAACTCCAAATGGGGCGGGCACCTGCATCTCGTGTAGATGGGCGATCACCTTCTGCAAGTCCACCGAGGTCTTGATTCCATCAATCTCCGCGAGCGACGGCTTAATTGGAGTAATCCCTTGCTGGTTCACCTTCGACTCGTCCATACATGAGCCGTAGTAGTCGCCTATCAACTGCTCGACACTCCCTTTTTTCCAATCTTTGCGAGCCGATACTTCGTCGAGAATCGTCTTTAGCTGCTCCTTCGACAGCTCGCCACCCGCCCACCGTCGGCTCCAGCGTGGCATCGAGGCGGGAATTGGGTTCGCGGCCCTCCACGCCCCATTTGCATATTCATAAAAATCAGTGCAGGGATCCACCTTTTGATCCATATCTGCCGCGTAAACACCGCGCTGCGCGGGCGTTTGACCAATTGCCGCACCGCTGAGAAACATCGCCAATCCGAGCGCCATCATCGAACGCATATCTAACCATCCTGTCGTGACTGTGTTTTTCCTTGGAATTTTCCTTCCCTGTGCTTGCATCCAAACTTGGACGCACGAAGTCTACCAATGTCGTGCCGCGGTCTACGTGAATTTTGTGGTAGATAACTATCTATCAGTCAGTTACAGGCAGCCAAAGCAGCAGGATTATCTGAAATCGACAAATGTCCAACGATCCCGTCAGTGTAGTTCGCAAACTTTTGCCCTTTACTGCGGCCGCGGTCATCATCATGGCCCTCTACGTAGCCTGGATTTTCTTTTCCCGGTGGCAGGCCGGCCGTGATGCCGAGCGCGCCCAAGCCGAAGCTCGCGTTGCTGAAGCCCAAAAGGTCCTCGACGCCTATGGTGGGAACAAGGTCACGGTCCTGAATCTCAGCGCCAGCAAGGGAGCCCTCCGCCGCGGCGAGACTGCCCAACTCTGCTACGGCGTCTCCAACGCAAAATCCGTCAAAATCGAACCTCCGGTCGGCGACCTATGGCCCTCCATGTACCGCTGTCTCGACATCTCGCCAACCAAAGACACGACCTACACCATCACTGCCGACGACGGCCAGGGGCATACCGATACCAAGTCGATCGAAGTGAAGGTTCCCAAGTAGAAACTCCTCTCCTAACGTTTGCCGCGAGGCAGAGACTCCGATAGACTTGCGCGCAAGCCGGATGGGACAAGAAAATCTCCAACCAGAAGTCGACTCTCTTCGTCGCGATCCCCCCCTGAGCCGTCAGTCGTTGGCTCGCGCTCCTGAGAATCAAAAAACATCCGGGCACCTGTTGGATACGATCCTTACCGTCTTCATAGTCCAGATAGCGGTTCTGATCCTGCTCTCCTTCTTCACTGAATCCGGCCTTCAGTTCACAACCCGCATCTTCTATCAAACCGAGACCGCGACCGGGTACCAGTACTTTGCGGCACCGGTGAAGTTCCAATTCGATTTTTCCGGCTATTACGCTGCGGCCGTCGACTGGAAGCACGGTAGAGACCCGTATGCCTCAATCTTTGCGGCACCATCTTCATTGCTGATCATTCTTCCATTCAGTTATTTGCCGTTCGGGATCGCCCGGATCTTGTATTTCCTTTTGAATATCTCGCTGTTCTTCTATGCGCTCACCAAGTTTTCGCAGAGGATAGGGCTCTCTCCATCGGAAGTTAACCGGCTCCGGCTGATCACCCTGCTTTACTACCCCTTCGTTTTTCTGGCCGACCGCGGCAATGTGGACGGCTTTGTCGTGAGCCTGGCACTCCTGGCCTTCTGTGCATCCCACCAGTTTGTTAAAACTATTTTGTGGGGAGCTTCAGCGGCCGCCAAACTCTATACCGGGTTGATGATCATCGTTTTCTTCCGCGCGCGGCAGAGCAAACTGGCTTGGTTGACTCTTGCAGTTTTTGTCCTGTTGCAATTGCCGTTCCTGGGGAACGAAGTCGCCTTCTTTTCCGCACTCCTCGGAAGAGGCGGCTATGTGAGGCCCTTCGGCAACACCAGTCCTTACGTATTGTTTGACTTGTTCGCCAATGGCACAGCCGGCAAGATGCTGTTCATTGCGTTCTGGGCCGCTACGCTTGGATACCGGCTTTGGCATGATCGATATTCCAAAGACGAAGAGTTCTGGGTGGACTACATCCCTTGGATGATCTCTGTTCCATTCGTTGTTTTCCCCTACGAATCCGTTTTCCTTCTCCCCCTGCTTGCGGTTTTTGCTAAACGTTTCGGTAAAGAAGACCTGTCGGGAGTGGAAGGACTATTCGTTCCAGGTTTCCTGTTGACTGGATTTCACCCAGCGGCGTTTGCGTCTTTGTTCGGACTCACGGTAGTAGGAAAAGGAATCCTCGATCTTGCCAATGTTGTTGGACTCACATTGATCATGGTTGCAATCGCGGCCGCGGGCCGGCCCAAACTGCGATCAGAACTCGAACCAGCTGAAGTCACGCTCCGTAGCTAATCAAGAACGGGGATTTTCCATGTTCGTCCGTGTCATCTCGATCCTGCTCGTCATCACTTCGGCAGTCCTGCTCTTTTTTGCTTCGATGGCGATGGCCAACTCAGTTGCAGTTCGAGACATGGCTCAATACTGGGCCGCCGCCCATTTGTTGACAGAGAATCCATATTCCGCGGAGCGTGCGCGCGCATGGGAGATTCAGGCTGGAATGTCTCCGAATCGCCACGCAATGGTCATGCCCAATCCACCGTGGGCGCTGCCATTCGTCCTGCCATTCCGGTTCATGAGTTACCGCGTTGCATTTGCATTCTGGACGGTCTTCACCCTCGCCGCCGTCGCCGGTTGTGCCCGCGTTCTTTGGGCTCTCTATACCGACCGCAATTCCCTTGCGCCGGCCTTCATTTCCCTGCTTTTCGGTCCGACCCTTACAAACATGGCGCTCGGACAATTCGCAGTCCTCGGATTGTTGGGGATAACCCTGTTTCTGTGGCTGATCAAAAAACGCTTGGATTGGTGGGCCGGAGCATCGCTCCTCCTGGTAATGATCAAGCCTCACGTCGTCCTGCTCTTCCTTCTGGCGTTGGTGTTCTGGGTCATTTCGACCAGGCGCTGGGCAGTTGTGTTTGGCGCTGCCATCGCACTCGCAGCCGCCACTGCGCTCGCCGTCGCCATGGATACCTCCGTACTCCAGCAATATTTCCAGTACGCGCACCGATTCACCCGAGAACAGATTCCCTATCCAAATGTCGGCGGAATTCTCTTCTTACTGACAAAGCAGCACTTGCTTGCTCTGTTACCGTCGCTCGTCGGGATCGTCTGGGTGACTTATTACTGGTGGCGCAAACGAAGCACGTGGGACATGACGATCGATGGGTCGTTTGTAATCCTGGTTTCCATTGCCTGCACCTATTACAGCTACTCCTATGACGAGATCATCACATTGCCGGCACTGCTTGGCGCCGCTGCTATTGGCAAGCGAATTCCATTTCTCGTCGGCTTCATCGTTGTAGAAGTCGCCTATGTCTTTTTCTGGGCAAATGGCGGCGGAGCTACCGGTTGGGATTACATGATCCTGTCATGGGTATCTCT
>Ga0163163_10003019_pt1 | contig 14253 bp, 13 predicted proteins | sample S65metaG_FD_119766 | JGI IMG/M metagenome (GOLD analysis project Ga0163163, IMG submission 119766) | Switchgrass rhizosphere microbial communities from Kellogg Biological Station, Michigan, USA - S6-5 metaG | ecosystem: Host-associated > Plants > Roots > Rhizosphere > Soil | place: USA... | reverse complement strand
GCCGCCCATCAGCCAGGTCATGAGATTAGCACCATAACAACCAAAGTCAATGACTGCGCCGCCACCGTTCTTCACCGGATCAGTCAACCAACTTAAAAATTCCTTGCTGCATCCAATTTCCTTCGGTCCCTGGTGGCCATCGTGCACAACCATTTTTCTAATTGGACCAATAGCGTCTTTTTTGTTAACCAGGTCTGCCACTTCATGGTTAGTTTTGTACCAGGTTGTTTCATAATTGGTAAGCAATAATATATGGTGTTGCCGTGCAAGAGCTGCCATTCGCTCAGCTGCTTTGACCGTAGTAGCCAGTGGTTTTTCCACCATGACAGAAATTCCGCGTGGCGCGCAAATTTCAACAACACCTTCGTGCTCGATGATTGAATTGAAAGCAAGCACCGCGTCAGGCTTTTTCCTGTCGAGGAGGGCTGGGAGATTCGAAAAGAAAAGAGAATCAGGTAATTGATATGTTTTTTTGTACCGTTCTACAAGTGCCGGGTCTGATTCGGCTATCCCTAAAATGATCACTTTCCCATCCTTGTACTGATGCATAATGGTATGCGCGTGATCATGGCTAAGTCCGGCTACTGCAACTTTAAGTAGTTGTGCGTTTGCAAATGCGTAAATTCCGAAGCTGAGAACTACCAAAAGGATTTTCTTAGCGCTTTCCTTCACATAGGAAAATTTTTCCATTTTTTTTTCGTTTTGAATATACCTTATGGAAAAACGGGGTTGCTCAAGGGATGTAGTCTAGTTTGAATCCCATTTTTCTGCCAGGAAAGATACGATTGCGGCCCCGCAAATCAAGCTGTTAAGCACGGAATCATTACGCCGTGCCGAATCAGTAGCCACAGGCTTTTAACAGAAATTTGTCAGCGCCGCACTTACCAGTTTCAATTTTTTACGTCTATATAATAGAGGACAATTAAACCTTTGGGTATGAGCAAGAATTCTACACAATACGAAGTATTGTTCCTGACCGGTACAAGTTTCTCTTCACGTAAATGGCAGAAGAGAGATCAGGCAGACAAGCGGAAGAATCTCACCGACAAAGAGCAACTGGAGGAAGCATGCTGGAATGGACTCCTTCCAGAAATTTTTCCAGAGATTTTTAGAGAATCTGCGGATTTAAAATCGCTGTACCTCTGGCAGATTAAACAAGCCCAGTCGTTTCTTGAAATTGAAATGGGTGAATCACCTGCATCAAAGGATTACTACTTTTCCATCGATCCATATTGCTTTCTCAAACAACAATACCTGAGTTAAGCGATCTGCAGATTTTTATTGCCCCGTTTTATTCCAATATATCTTTAAATTTTTCGTAGCCCGGCCCGACGCGATAATATCGGGCTTTTTGTCACCGTTAAGATCTGCTACCTGAATATCCTCACAAGCCATGCCGTTTTCATCAACCCACTGCGAGCTCCATTGATTTCCGGCAGCGTCAGTCTTTGTGAATAATTTGATGCCTGTCTCGTTGTCCTTGTTTGGCACTCTCCAACCGGCAACGATCTGATCGCTTCCCGAACCATTGAAATCAGCAACTGCCAGCGCGTGACCTTCTTTCACGTTTTCATCCAGTACAATTCGTTTGTAGTTGTCATCCTTCAAATAAACGACGATGGCAGTGCCATGCATCGGTTCTACAGTCACAAAAAAATGACGACCGGGCGAAACTGTCCCCATTCTTATTTCGCCTGCGCCGTATTCCAAACCGGGAATCGGCTGCGAACGGGAATCAACATCTTTCTTCATATTTGCGCTCACAAAGTGAATACCTTCCTTCCCGGCGATGTAAAATCCTTTCCGTCCTTTTTCTTTTGATTCTGCCAGATCAAAATTATGCGTCATATGCATGGTGCTGTCGACCAAAAAAAGCCGCCACTCACCCATCGGATCTTTTGGATATTCATATGCGTATACTTTGACCCCTGCACCATTTCCTGATACATTTCCAAGCCCGTGTAGCGGAACCACTACGAGGTAATATTTGCCATCTTCTGCCTGCATCCATTTCATCCGATGAATGGTCACTTCATGATGCAGCTCAATGGCCTTCCAACGCTGCGTAGGATCTTTCGGACGAATGAGAAAATGCACAGAGCCTGATTTTTTTAGATCATTGGTTTCTCCCGGATTCCACTGCGCTCCCACAGCCACTTCAACCTTTCCGTCTCCATCAATATCCCTCGCGGCAATGCAAACATTATCACTTGCGGTAAGACTATCAATCATTACAAAGCGCTTCCAGTCCGGATTGCGGTACCAAACAAATTGTGTTTTGTCGGCGAGAAGGATGTCAGGCTTATTGTCTCCATCCACATCGCCAATCGCAAGACCATAGCCGATGGCAACATTGCTGTCGATCGTTTGTGCTTCAAAACGGGGTTGTGGAGGATCGGTTAAGCCCAGCAGGGCTTGCAGGAGAATAAAGAAATAAGGCATGGCGAAACGTTGAAGGTGTATTGCAAGTTACAAAACGCTATTGCATCCATCAACGGCTCATGGCAATCGCACCGCCTGCCTTGCGGCCAATTGCCAATCCTTTTTGTCTTTGACCCAAAGCTGCAGCACGTGCAGCTTGATGGTATCAGGTTTGCCGGCATTTGTAACTTCGGAATAGAAATGATGGCGAAGCACAGCGGTATTGCCATAAACTTTGATATTGAAATCAGTTGCTTCGATTTTCAGGAAATGGATCGGACTGGTGAAGACATTATTAATGAAGTCTGTCTTGTTTTCCACTTTGCCGCTTGAATGGCCATAAGTCAGGGTTTCAGCTGTGATTGATTCAAGGGCCTTTCGGTTCGTATCCACCAGCGCTTTATCAAGAAATTCCACTGCGGCCTTCAACTTTGTTTCTTCATTGGATTGCGCGTTCGCAACAATTGCAAATACGATTGAAAACAAAATCAGAAAAGAAATCTTTTTCATACCATCATGATTGATCGGTGACAGAAATTGGTGTTTCGGCTGCATGGGACTCTTCGGTATCTTTCAGCGGTTTGCGGTGCCAGTAGGACGCGAGGATGGACCCTGTCACATTCATCAGCGGTCCAAAAACGGCTGGTGCAAGGCCAACGGTAGCAATCTTTCCCATGGCCTTTGAAAGACCCGATGCAAGTCCTGCATTTTGCATCCCCACTTCGATCGCAATCGTGCGACAATCCCTTTCCGTCATCCTGAAGAGTCTGCCCGTCCAATAGCCCAGTGAGTAACCGGTGAGGTTGTGAATCAGCACAAGCAGAATTAAGGCCGGTCCAATATTGAGTAAGCTCTCTCTCCCCGCGGCGGTGATGATGACAATGATAAAAGCGATCCCAAACATGGAAAGCAAGGGCAGTGCTTTGTCTAACCATTTTGCCCTTCCATGAAAAAGTTTATTGAAGACCAGTCCAACACCAATGGGTATTACTACAATCTGTACGATATCCCACATCATGGACAGCGCCTTGATTTCGATGAATTCACCAGCCAGCAATTTCATTAACAAAGGAGTTACCAATGGAGCGAGCATTGTGGAGATGGCTGTAATGGTGACGGACAAAGCGAGGTTTGCTTTGGCGAGATAAGAAATCACGTTCGACGCCATGCCATTGGGTGAGCAACCCACGAGAATTATTCCGGCTGCGATCTCTGGCGGAAATCCGCTCAGTTTGGCAAGCGTAAAGCCAAGCAAGGGCATGATCACGAAGTGACTAAACACACCAATGAAAACACCTTTTGGCATTTTAACCACGCCCGCGAAGTCACCAAAACTCATTGAAGTTCCCATGCCAAACATAATGATCTGCAGCAAAGGCGTAATCAGCTTTGCGAATTTGAATCCATTGTATTCAACAAAATAACCAGGATAATAAAGTGCTGTAGTAACGGCAGCAAAAATGGTAACTGTATAAGAAAATCCCTTCAATGTCGAAAAGCCTCTGAACCCGATGGCCATCAAAACAAAAAACGCAATTAAAAAGGGACCGGCCTGTGCAAGGCTACCCATGCCTGCCATTGTTAATGCCACTGCAATGCTCAGTATAGCAAGGCCAATGATGATTTTGAAAATTTGGTTCAAGCTTGGAAGGGCTTTCGTTAAAATTACCAGGTTCGTTTTTTCATATATTCATCCAACTGCGCACGAGTCAGCTTTATGTCTTTTTCATTTTGGTCGATCCATTTTAAAAAATCCTGTTTGATGGGTTCCGTCCACTCGCTGTCAATCTGGCCCGGCGTGTATTTCCCTTCGCGTAATCTAGCATGACTGAACCTATCTCTGAGTGCAATAAATTCTGCAATTGAAATTACTTTTTCTGCGAGATGGGCCGGTATGAATAATACGCCTTCTCTTTCTGAAATTACAAGGTCACCGGGTAACACGATTGCCTTGCCAATCCGGATAGGCGTGTTTAAGCCCATCAACACCACATTTTCAAGATATGAAGGATCAAAGTCACGCACAAATGCGTTAAAGCCCTTGATTTCGGCAAGTCCTGATACATCCCTGGCACCACCATCGAAGATGACGCCATTCCCCGATTTCGCAAAAATGGAATTACCAAGATTGTCGCCAATCAGCGTACCACCCGTTACCTTGCCGAAACAATCTGCAACGTATACATCACCTTTGGTCAACACTTCTATTGGCCAGGAATTGGTGTTGCCGGTACGACCATGTTGCTTCCCGCGATCCTTGATTTGCTTTTCAAGGTCGGGACGGCTTGGGATAAAGCTGGCTGTGAGTGCACGGCCAACTACTTTCACGGTATCATTAACCGTCTTCCAGCCGCCTTCAAACTGATTGTTGTAACCTTCGTTCCTCAACACCTGCCAGGCTTCTTCAATTCCGATATTCCGGGCACGATTCACCAAATCGTCCGGCACTTTCGGCCTGCCGTCAGGGAATCGCTCACCCTTCCACTCTGCTGTCAAATAAATTAACTCCTCCCTGGATATCGTTTGTGCCTTAACGTAAGTAGCCAGGATGCAAAAGAGAATTGTATAGGCTAAAAATTTCGATTTCATCTTACTCATTTTATCAATGTGCCGCAGGTTTTGACGCAGGACGGGAAGGAACAAATATAGGGTTCGCAATTCCGTTTAAATCATATACTGTCTTGCCTGCGCGAATCGTGAGCTCACACTCCAGCTTTTTCGTTGCATCAATACGGTAACCCGTATAGTCGAACAGTCCAAATTTGCCATCGCGCAAATTCAACACGACCACATCGGCTTCGGCACCAACAGACAGGTGTCCCAGGTCTTCACGTTTGATTTCCTGGGCAGGATTCCAGGTGCTGGCTTTGATTACACTAACCAGGTCCATACCCATCGCCAGGAATTTCGACATCGTCGTCAGTTGATCCTTCATCGCATTGTTCATACTACCAGTATGAAGATCCGTGCTGATGGAATTGGGATAGAATCCGGATTTGACGGCGGGCATCGCCTGTTCAAAGACAAAACTGATACCACCATATCCAACATCGAAAATAATTCCGCGTTTCCTGGCTTCCAGCACAAATGGTTTCACTTGCTTTGTTACACTGTCCACGATCGGTTCCCGTCCCCGAACATGACCAAAACAGTGTGTGAAAATATCACCGGGCCTGAGATGGGTCATGAACAGCTCTTCAATCGACAGCGGGGGATTGCTTCCGCCGAAATCCACCATCACAGGTATGTTGGCCATTCGTCCCGCCTCTACTGCACGATCAACAGGCGTCCATTCGTGACCTTCATAGTGCGCCACTTTTACGCCTACAACGACGCCCGGATTATTCTTTGCAACCAGTGCCGTCATCTTGCTATCCATGTCGTTCGGATTCTGCTCATACGCACCGCCCCGCATGCCTTCTCCAACAATGTTTAGAAAGGATAAAACGCGTGTCTGTGAATTGTCGATGATATTCTTCTTAAACACAGGAAAACTTTTCCACCCGGAACCTCCGGCATCGACAACCGTTGTTACGCCCACCCGAAATGTAAAGCCGTCGGGCGCGACGGCCGACAAACCATCACTCAGGTAGTGATCCGCCTGCGTACCGAAGAAATTATGGGAATGAATATCGATGAGACCAGGCACTACATACAAGCCCTTCGCATTGACGACCTGGATCGCCTGTTTTGCATCAATATTTTTTGCAACCGCAGCAATTTTGCCATCCGCGATGGCAACATCCATGATCGCATCAATATTATTTTTTGGATCAATGACGTGACCTTCCTTGATGACAATACTGTATTGTTGACTGCGGGCAACCTGCGTAAACACGAGCAGGCAAAGAACAGGAAGCAGAAGATTTTTCATGCTGACTATTTAGACTTTGATTTAGGAGCAGATGTTGATTTCCCGGCTTTTCCAGGTAACGTGATCTTCCAGATTTCACCCTTTCTTCCGCCGTACTCAATTACGTAAACGTCATTTCCGATGATGACAGCGTCTGTTGGCTCACGAAATCCATCCACAATCCTTGTGGTACGGATCACATAATTATCCATGCCGGCGTCGTAGGTGAAATGCATGTGCAGCAAATCTGCGCCCTGTTTCGTAAACTTTCCCATCATGCCGTCGCGGGCACCGAAACTATACCTGATCACAAATCCATCGCCTTTCAGATCGCCGGACAATACGTTTTTAGTGTCGAAGAAAATTCCAAGTGGTGAAGCGTGCGGCGTAAACGTACTGACAGCAACGCCAGTGGTGTCGCCATCCATGATTCGACCGCTATGTCCCCGATATTCGTTGGCATCTGGACCCATGTTCTGCACACCCGCAGAAATTTTCACACCGGCTGGAATTTTTGGAAAGGTTGAATCAGTATGAAAATACCTGACCTGCCAGGAATGAGAGAATTTATTGATGAAAGAATCTGTTGCAGGATCGGGTTGCCAGTCTCGGTATTGTTGCGGGTTCTCCACACCTCCCATGATCCAGGGAAACCCGAAGTGATGTCCCTTTCGAATCCAGAACATATCTTCCGGACTGTCGTAATCTGAAGAGTTCACTACTGCAAATAAATTTCCTTTCCCGTCAAAAGCCATATCATAAGCATTTCGGATGCCTTCCGAATAGATCAGGCTGTCTGCATTCAGCTTTGCCAGATCATCTGTCAGCATCAGGTTGCGAGCGTTTATGGGAAACCGAAATATTTTGCTGGTTAATGCATTGTCCCTCGCATTCGGGTACAGGCCGCCGTTATCCTGTACTTCGCCATGATCTGTTCTGGCGCCACTGTTGGCATAAATGTATTTACCATCCGGGCTCACCGCAAGCGCATTCCAGCCATGATCGTAGATGGTTTTGTTGGCTCCATATTTTACAGTATTGAAGACAGTTTCAATGCGGGGATTTGCAGTTGAATCCAGGTTGAGAATGACCATTCTTCCAGACGTGCTTTTTTTGTCGTCTGAATCTACGTTACCACACAGAAAGAGTAAGTTCTTGTAGAATTCGGCACCCTGCAGACGGTTTATGCCATGTTCTTTGAAAGAAGTAATTTTTATTGAATCGGGAGCCCCGTCTTGGCGCATGCGGATTTTGAAGACGTCTCCATCAAAGGTGGTGTAATATAGCTCATTGGTTACAGGATGTTTCAGGATGCGCACAGCAAGTGGTCCGATCGTCATGAAGTGAGTGATGCTAATATCCGAACGAAGCGCATTTGGCGGTGCGGCCGGAGGTTCGGGTTTATCGGTGAAACTCCTGATGTAGCTTACCAGCTGCCAGCGCTGTTCGTCCGTCAATGATTCTTTGAAAGGTGGCATGTTGCCATTGCCATTGCTGATTTTCCAGAAAAGTGCACCCTGGCGTTGTTTCCTGACTCTTTCATCATGAAAATTCGCCGGCTTTTGTCCAAGTGCATTTCCCGCAGCCCCATCGCCATAGCCGTTTTCACCATGGCAACTTCTGCAGTAAACAACATAAAGTTCTTTTCCTTTTTGCTCGGCCACCATCTCATTAATCAATGGGTTGAATAGCTGATTAGCCTCAGGTGGAGCTGTCCAACCATTGGGAGAAGGCGCAGATGAATTCTTGCAGGCAGTCAAAAGGACAATAAATACCGAAAAAAATGCAGCTGAAAGGGAGAGCTTGCGAATTAGCATGAGCGATAATTGGGCAATCGATATTAAAGATTTGGAATGCGGATGGTTGCAGCAGGCGTTTGCCGCACCATCCGCTCTAATTTGAATTCATTTGCAGGTATCAGGCAAAGACTTCCCTAAGTCTTTTCGCAACGATCTTCTCATCACCGGGCCTCATTACCCATACGGTAACATGAAAGGCATTTTCTTTATGACTCATTACTTCGATGGAAGGATCACCATTACGAAGCTTGTCCTGCAATTCTTTCGTTGTCATTTTGATCACTGCAGGATCCCAGGTTACTTCGAGCGTGGGTGTAATATTTCCCAATGGTGGTACGAATACGCGGGTGGTTACTCCTTTTGTATTCTTCACCGCATTTTCAATCACTGCGATATTGGCTTCCCAGGTCTTCCATTCTTTGTCATGGTCATAGGTGAGATAGTGCTCAAGCGCAACGTACATGCCGATGATCTCTTCCTTGTTCACCTTCATACCCCTGCCGATGTTGAAACCACGGGGTGGCATGTGTACGCGTGCAGCATCGATCACGTATTTTTTCCCCATCAACAGTCCCGCACTTTGCGGACCTTTGATGGCTTTACCGCCGGAAATCACTACGAAATGGAATCCCATGTCATTGAACCTCCACAAATTTGAAACAGGAGGCACGTCAGCAGCGATATCGATCGAAGTTGGAATATTATATTTCTTACCAAGCGCCACCCACTCTTCGTGCATAATCTTGCCCTTGTCGGCCTCGATGTTAAGAAAGTGCATCAAGGCTGTTTTTTCATTCACAGCTTTAGCAACATCTTCCGCAGTTTCAACCGGAATAATTTTGCAACCTGTGTTTAGAAAAGCATGATTGTAATCGATGTCGTGCGCTTTCTGACAAATCACTTCGGATTTTAAGCCAGTGCCCTCAAGGTGAGGCAACAGTTTCACTTTTTCAGGATCGGTACCCGTGAGAATTCCTGCAAGCCCCAGCGTCATTCCTGAAAACGCGCCGGAAGTAACAACTGCAGATTCTGAATGCACCAATTGGGCAACCTTCGCTCCTACTTTATCCTGCAATTCGTCCAGCAGGCAAAAGTCTTTGCTTGTGCTGTTAATAGCATCAAGCACTTCAGGCAACATCAGGGAACCCGTCATAAACGTGTAGGTGCCAGCTGCGTTGATGAAAGTGCGCACACCCAACTCTTTATATAGGTCGCGCTTCGTTGGCGGTGGTGAAGCTGGCTCAGCTTTAGCAGTTTCGGGCGCAAGCAGTGGCGCAGCAACAGCTCCTGCAAAAGGCAACAGGGAAAGGCCTTTTACAATGTCTCTTCTTTTCATTTTTAATGGTTTAAAGTATTAGAATTCGCAGAATTCGTCAAGCTATGGCAATGCAATCCATCTCAACCAAAGAATCTCCGGGTACACCTCCTTTTGCAACAGCTACAGTTGTTCTAACGGGCGGATTTTTGCCAAAGCGACCCTTAAAAACTTCATTCATGTCCTTATAATCGGCGATATCGTTGAGATAAACATTTACTTTCAAAACTTTCTCCATGGAGGACCCCGCCTTCTTCAATTGTTCCTCCATACTTTTCAACACATGATCGGTATGCGATTTTATGTCTCCCGCAAAATGAGCGCCCTGGCCCGCAATGAATACCATGCCGGCAAATTTGGTGGACTGGGAAAAGAGCGGAACGTCCTGATCATACTGAACATCGAATACTTCCTTTTCCGGAACCGGATCACCCATGGCTTTGGCCGCTACACTCACGCCAGCGATGCCGGCTAAGGAGGCAAATAATTTCTTCAAAACTGATCTGCGTTGTGTTTGCATACTTGCTATTTTTTGGTTTTGGAAAATACTGGTGAGAGGGTAAACCCTGCGGATTTTTAGGCTATTAATTTAGGCTTTATTTGCCGAATTAAGGGTGATCAAGCGCAATAAATTGACGATTTGCAAATGCAAACGTTTGCACCCTGCTTTGCCTTAAATAGTAGTCAAAAAAAATGACGGGTTGGTTGCCCGTCAGGAGAGATATTTATGAAAAGACCTGCCAATCAACGTAGTCTGAGATGCAAGTCCCTGCTGATCAACCACCGAAAAAGCCTGATCTTGAGTCTTGGTATAAGCATATCCATCCAGCGCTTCAGGTATTTTGAAATGATTTCAAATACCAGAAACCCAATCATTACGGAAACAAACCATTCGACCATGGAATAAGTATTCTTGTCGAGAAGGGTTTTGCGGGATGTCAATCCCCACAGGTTGTGGATACTCCTGGTGGCGAAAAAATGAGAAACCAGCCCCGCGGTAGAAGTACCGATGAGGAAGCCCATAAAACTACCTGTAAGGCTGTCATAGAAATAGCGAAGCAGGGATTTGGAAGAGTTCTTTTTCATGGCGTACGAATGTTTTCAAAAAATTGGATAAATAACGATTCGCAAGGGGGTTATATAAAACGAAAGGATACTTCTCTTATTATTAAACATGCCGTTTTATGATCTCCTTTTTACCCACAATTCATTCAAAATTTGAGACAATTCATACCTGATTATTACGGTAATCCTTAACCGTTGTATTATTTTGGTGTGATTAAACTCCCCATCCAAACATGAAACGCTTTAGAAAGATTTTAGAATGGACCGGCATTATATTATTGGTATTAATCGTCGGCCTGGTTACTGCTGTTTATTCCCGTCAAAATCTCAAGTTCACGGCCCCTTATCCGGAAATTAAAACTTCCACAGACTCCGCGGTTATCGCCCGAGGCAGGCACCTGGTCTATTCGTCCGCGCACTGCATTAACTGTCACAGCACGCACAATGCAGACTCATTGGTGGCAGCCGGGCTTGAAGTACCACTCAGCGGAGGCGTACTCTTTAACCTTGACCTGGGTAAGATCTATTCAAAAAATATCACATCCGACAAGGAAACAGGGATCGGAAAATATAACGACGGTGAGATTGCAAGAGCGCTTCGCTATGGCGTGCATCCGGACGGAGGACCGGTTTATGATTTCATGCCTTTTCATAACATGTGCGACGATGATCTCACTGCAGTTATTTCTTACCTCCGCACACAAAGCCCTGTACAAAATGTAGTTCCGGAAAACGAGTTGAATTTTGTGGGCAAAACGGTAAGGGCATTCCTGGTGGTTCCCGTGGGCCCGGATGGGGAGCCAGCTAAATCAGTGAAGCAGGACACAACTGCCGAATATGGAAAGTACCTGACGCTATATGTTGCGGAATGTAATGGATGCCATACCAAACGTGATTTGGCGGGCAAATTTATTGGCGAACCCTTTGCCGGCGGAAACGATATTGACGGTTACCTTGCGCCAAATCTTACACCGGATTCCACTGCAAGAATCTTTGGATGGACCAAGGAAATCTTCATCAGGAGATTCAGGGCAGGCAAACTGATTCCAGACAGTCCGATGCCATGGAATTCATTTAGGAATATGACGGACGATGAATTGACAGCGATTTACCATTACTTGAGGTCAACCAACCCGGTAAAAAACGCAGTGCCTTTGAAAGCCAAGTCATGACGATTTATTGAATCAGCGTCACGGTTCCCTTTCTTTCACTGAAACTGTTTTGTCGTTTGAAACTGCATTTCCATACATAAACACCAGATTGTTGCAATTTTCCTTTGAAAGTACCGTCCCAGCCCTCGGCGGGATTGGTGGTTTCAAATACCTTTTGTCCATATCGATTAAATATTACAAGCCTGTATTCCTGCAATTGGGCATGCGTCAGGATTTTGAATGTATCGTTGAGCCCGTCATGGTTGGGTGTGAAAGCAGATGGAAAATAATCTGCACAGGTCCCTTCCTTGATTAAGATCTGGTTGCTGCCAGATCCGCAACTATTGGTCACCGTTACTCCATACAGGCCCGGAGCTTTTACGCTGTAATGATCCAACGTGCTGCCATCCTGCCATACATAAGATAAATAAGGGCCGGGATAAAGCATGATCGAGTCCCCGATGCATAATGCATCCTGGTTGCCAAGATCAGGGACAGGCTTGGCTTGCACAGTAAGGTGAAGGGTTCTTACACTGTCGCAGTCGCTTGCCGAAGGGAAGCTGTCAACATAGGTTCCTGTTTTGTTGTAGCCAAGAAAACTTTGTCCTTCACAAATAGTTTGATTTACTGTAAGTCTGGGCTTGGGGATGACAGTTAGATTCAAAACAATATTTGAATCGCAACCACCTGTCCCGGACACTACCCGGTAATAGGATCCGGACTGGGTGAGAACCTGGTTTCCAAAAATATATTGTTCGCCTTCACAGATTGTTTCGACAAAATTGTAAGCATCAGGGGGTGGCAGCGGACTTTGCACTGAATTTACCATGATACCTGCAACTGTTGCAGACGATGCAAGCTGTACCACCAATTCATTTGGGCCCGCTTTCCAGTTTTTGCAAAGCTGCACCACAACACTATGGCTTTCATATTGGACAGGCGGATTGAAGGGATCGGGCAGATGGATATTTCCCAGGTTACCACTTTGGGGAACGCCATTGACATAAATTTCATAAATCGAATTATCCGCAAAAAAGCTCAGCGTAAGGCAGTAGGAATTTTCCAGGTCATAGCTTTTGCCACATAAATTAAAACAAGGAAGGTCAAACTGCTTCTTATAGAAGAAGAATTTATTACCCGTATGCTCACCCGAAGTGCTGAAGGAAATCCATGCGTAATTTTTGAAATAGGTATCGGGCAGGCCAGTCATGATGGTTGCCGGGGAGTAATTAATAGAGTCTGTTGAAACGAGCCAGTTTTTGTCGGGATTGCCAGGATTGCCGATTCCTGATATGAATGCTTCAACAGGCGGAGGTGGCCCGGTTTGAACGGTGCACTGGGCAACGGACGAATGCCTGGAAAAAATTAGGGCTAGCAACAGTATGCAAAAATGTCTGGCAATGCAGTGCATCAATCTTCAGGCGGCAGGTTTGGAAAATATTTGCTGATTTCTTGAGCATTCGAATATAATCAAATATGTTCATTGACGCCGCACGTAACAATATTCCCATTTTTCCATTCCAATTTTCGGATAATAGTGAATGGCTGCCGGCGCCGCAAGCAGAATGAGCATTGCATCAGGTGACGCTTTCTTGGTTTCGTCGATCAGGCGCTTGCCGATGCCCTGGTGCTGAAGTTCAAGGCTTACTGCCAGGTCAGACAAATAGGTGCAGAACGAAAAATCTGTGAGCGATCTCGCGATGCCCACCAGCTTGCCGTTCAGACGCGCGGTAACGATGAGGTTGGCATTTTCGCACATTTTTCTGACGCGTGCCGCATCGTCTACCGGCCTGCGTTCGGCCAGTCCACTTTCATTCAACACCTGTACAAATTCCTCCGGCTCTATTTCCTTTTCGACAGCATAAACTACTTCTGTTTTAACGAATGTGTTTTCCATACTTCCATTTATTTTATTTCTACAATTGAATTAAAATTCCGTTCTGCATTCATCTGCTTATTTGAAAAATCCGGGAGCCACATGCCATCTACCACGAATTTGTATTCATACTTTCCAGGCTTAAGATTTAATGTGATTGTCCAGGCACCATCTATCCATCGCATGGGCAGTGTAAAATCATTCCAATCATTAAATTCACCGACTAGTTGAACATTATGTGCATTTGCATAGTCAGCAAGTTTAAACAGCTGTGGCTTTCCTTCGGCAGTATCGGGCTTGTCCAAAATGCGGTCCAACACTTTGCGAACATCCTTATCTGAGGTGTCAGCTGCGGCATAGGCCTTGCAGGCTTCGGCAGCTGCTTTCATATCGCCAGAACGCAGGTAGGCAATGGCACGTGCGCCCAGGGCTGAGTTGGATTTAGGGTAGGATTTAACGGTAGCATCTGCGAGCCATTTTGCATCTTCCCATCTTTTTTGCCAGATGAGATCGTTCACCATATCTGAGCAAAAATCTGCACTGACTTTTGACGTATCTATATAGCTACCATCTGCAGTCATGAAAGGCTGGAGCGCTTCTTTTGCTGGCATTTGTGCGAATCGTTGATTGAGCTGAAACGATGGGTCCTTGAATTTTGAATAGTTCAGCCATTTCAGTGCCATGCCGGACCAATTGAAGAATAAATTCAGAATTTCATTGGCTACCGACAGGCCATTGGAACTGTTGGTGAAATAAACGAGGCCCTCCTTCCT
>Ga0163163_10003017_pt1 | contig 14257 bp, 9 predicted proteins | sample S65metaG_FD_119766 | JGI IMG/M metagenome (GOLD analysis project Ga0163163, IMG submission 119766) | Switchgrass rhizosphere microbial communities from Kellogg Biological Station, Michigan, USA - S6-5 metaG | ecosystem: Host-associated > Plants > Roots > Rhizosphere > Soil | place: USA: Michigan... | reverse complement strand
GGCGGTTCGGACATCGGGTCTGAACGATCGCATCAAAGAGAGTCCGAGATCCTGCTCCTGTTGCAGGACGTCGTTGCCCTTGTACTTGCCGCTCATCGCCCGCGCCGGCTCGGCGCCCATGAACGTGGGCGTCATCACGACCTGGTCACCGAGGACGAAGTAGTTGATTACCAGGTGATGGCCATCGATCTGCCAGCCCCACGGCTTGGTGGCCGACGGCAGGCCCATCATGGTGAAGAAGTACCAGCCTTCGTCGTAGCTGAAGGTGTCGGCGTTGATTTCGCGCAGCGACTGATCGGTCTTCATGATCGCGTCGCTCGTGGCGAGGCCCCGGGCGCTCAGAGACTCGCGTAGCAGTGTGCGGGCGAGCCGGCGTTGCGGCGCCGTCATTTCCTTCAGGCTGGCGCCCTGCCTCACGTAGATGCCGTTGTCCACGTTCACCCAGGTCCGCCACTCGGGATCTTCGATATCGAAGACGGTGCGTCGAACCTGGTCGGCTGTCAACGACGCGATGAAGGCTGCCGCCGCCTTGCGGATGGGCTCCGTCGAGACTCCGGTGGCGCGGATTGGAAACAAACCCTCCGTGACGCCCGCGCTGGTCCTGACGCCCACGAACGGTTCAGCAAGAGATACCGTGAGACGGTCGCTCACCACCTTCTTGACCGCGAGCGTCTGGATGTTCGGGCCCTGTTGTTGTGGAGAGGCCAAGGAAGCCAACCCGATGGCCATCAGGGCAGCGAGTACGAGGAACCGTCTCATCGCGGGCGATGTTACCTTGCGTCATCGCAGCTTGCCCAATTCTTCATGGTCTTGGGAATGCACCGGCCCACGCACCAGCGTTCACCGTCCTCGACATGCAGGACCGGCTACCGGCCATGGCGGCGAGCCTCGCCTGCGCGATCGGACGGGCCCAGACGAGTTCGATCGAGAGGTCCGTCGATTCAACGACGCGCTTGTAGGCGGCCCGTGCCTCGACCACATTCTGCTCGCGCTCGTACGCTTGCCCGAGCAGCAGCTCATGACGGGTGAACTTGAGGTCTTCCGTTGACAGCAGGCGGATCGCGCGGCTGGTATCGCCGAGCCAGAATGCGACTTCCCCCTCGAGCCGCATCACGCGATCGCTTCGTCGAAACGGCCGCGAGTTCGGTGGACGTCGGCGCTTGCCGTGGCGCGCGCCGCTTTCTTCGGCCCCTCGCTTTGGGCCTGTGGGAGCAACAGCGTGATGGCGAACGCAGGTCCAGAATCAACATCGCCGATGTGATCAATTGTTAGCAAATGCCCTCCGCGATCTCGGAGGCACAAAGCCATGAGCGCCGCCTACAAATACGCGTGGCTGGACGCGCCGAAGCTGTTTCGGCAGCATCTGGCGACGACCGCTCCGGGCGCGCGCTGGCCGGTACTTGCTGCCCTCCCTCCTCGGCCTCTCCCAGCTCTTCGCCCAGGAGTCGCTATCCGCTCGCCTCGAGCTCGCGCAGCGACGCCTTCTGCTCCTCGCGCCACGGGACTCGTGGAATCGCAGTTCGTCGTCTCGGCCCTCTCATAGATGGTTGCCTCCGCGCGGTCGTTATGTCACAAAGCTAGACGCGCCGCTTTGCGGAGTCCCGGAAACTGTCCGGGATTTCTCGGAATTCGCTGGGGCGGAGAGAACAGGGGCATTTCTGATGGAACAGGGCGTCAGTTTCGAAGGTTTTCGATTCGAGCTCCAAAGCGGACGGCTCTGGTCCGGCGATCGCGAAGTGCGGCTGACGCCGAAGGCGGCCGACGTCCTGAAGCTGCTGGTCGCCCGCGCGGGTGCGCCGGTCTCGAAGGACGATCTCTTCGCAACGGTCTGGAGCGGCACCGCCGTCAGCGACGATGCGTTGACGTCGTGCATACAGGAGCTGCGCAGGTCGCTGGCGGACGATTCGAAGCAGCCGCGCTTTATCGAAACGCGTCACCGGCGCGGCTACCAGTTCATCGCCCGCCTCACGGAATCGTCGCCCGTGACGCCAGAGCCGCCGGCGCTGCCACCGGGTCATTCAGCGATCGCGGTCCTCCCGTTCGCGGACATGAGCCCCGATCGCGACCAGGACTACCTCTGCGACGGCCTCGCCGAGGAAATCATCAACGCGCTCACGCATATCGACGGCCTGCGCGTCGTCGCACGCACGGCCTCGTTTCGGTATCGCGGCGCCGGTGCGGACGTCCGCCAGATCGGCCGGCAGCTCGGCGTCGGGACTCTGCTCGAAGGCAGCGTCCGAAAGGCGGACAACCGCCTCCGCGTCACCGTCCAGCTCGTCGAAACCGCGACCGGTTATCACCGCTGGTCCCAGCGCTTCGACCGGACCTTGAATGACATCTTTGCGATCGAAGACGAGATCGCGGAGAGCGTCGTCACGTCGCTGCGCGGCGGCTTCCTGAACGGCCGCGAACGGGAGGCGCTGCGGCGGCGGCCGACCGGTCCGGAAGCGTACGAATGCTACTTGCGTGGCCGGCAGTATCTCCCGCGGCTGACGCGGCCCGACCTCGAGAAGAGCAGCGAGATGTTCGAGCGGGCGATTGCACTCGACGCCGGCTACGGTCCGGCGTTTGCCGGCCTCGCTGTCGTGCACGCCACGCTGCACGAATGGTTCGGCGCACACGCGGACGACCTCGCCAAAGCCGAGCGCGCAAGCCGGCGCGCCCTGGAGCTCTCGGCCGACCTGGCCGAGGCCCACGTGGCACGCGGTCAGGTCTTGTCGCAGTCGGGGAAGTACGAGGAGGCAGCGGGGGCGTTCGAGGAAGCAATCCGGCTAAACGCCAATCTCTTCGACGCGTACTACTACTACGCGCGGACCGCCTTCGCGTCCGGCGATATTGCGCATTCGGCGGATCTGTTCCGGAGGGCCAGCGAGGTTCACCACGAGGATTTCCAGAGCCCGCTGTTGTACGCGCAATGCCTGCGTATGCTCAAACGCGACGACGAATGGCCACGCGTCACCCGCGAAGGCATTCGACGCGCCGAGCAGACGCTCGCGCTGAATCCGGTGGACGCCCGCGCGCTCTCCCTCGGAGCCGGCGCGTTGTTCTACGACGGCCAGATCGAGCGCGCCCTCGCCTGGTCCCGGCGCGGCATCGAGCTTTACCCCGACGATCCCGGCGCGCTGGTCAACGCCGCGTGCCTGCACTCCAAGCTGGGGCAGAAGGAAGAGTGCCTGGAGCTGCTGGACCGCGTCTTCACCCGCGGCTGGGCCAAGCGCGACTGGATCGAGCACGATCCCGATTACGACTTCCTCCGCGACGATCCGCGGTTCAAGAAGCTGCTCGAGAAACTCACCTGAGGTGACGCCACGTGCCCGACACGGCTCCACAGGAGCAGTTCAGTCGGGACCTCGGCTTCGGCGGCACACTGTCCGAGCGCAGCCGCCGCGGGGCGGTCAGTCGCGTCGACCGGCCTCTCTGCCGCTGAAATCCTGATGAAATCCCGGTTCGCTCCCGGGACTTCCATCGGCATCCCCGCTACTCTCGTTGTGCTTTCGTCTGCGGAATCTCCGCATCGATTGTGCGCAGCGTTTGTCTTGCGCGTGTGTGTGGTGTGTCTTTGGAGGTTGTTATGAACATGGAACGACTCGTGAAGAATTGGTACTCGACGTTCGCAATCGCGGCTCTGCTGGCCGCCGCGCCGTCGCGCGCGCTGGCGCAAGATCAGCACTCGCACGCAGGTCCCGGCCAGGAACTGCTGCAGGACCTGAGGAGCAAGGGCGGAGCTCTCGTCAGAACCGTTCGCGAAGCGACCGAGCGCTTCAAGGACGTCAACGCGGCCGAGGCCGAAGGCTACCACCTGCAGTTTGGCTGCGTCAGTGGACCGGACGCCGGCGCGATGGGCATGCACTTCATCAACGGCCCGTTGGTTGGTGACGGCGTCATCGATGCCTCGAAGCCGGAGATCGTCATTTACGAGCCGCAGGCAGACGGCAGCCTGCAACTCATCGGCGCGGATTACGTGGTACTCGCGGCTCAGTGGAATGCGACGCACTCGTCGGCGCCGGAGCTGATGGGACAACTGTTTCACCTGTTCGAGGCACCGAACCGTTTCGGGCTTCCGGACTTTTATACGCTGCACGTGTGGGCGTGGAAGGACAGCCCCACGGGCACATTCGTGAACTGGAACACCAACGTGTCGTGTAACGCGTTCAGCGGACAGTAAACACGTTGGGACTTCAAGGTTCGAAGTTTAAGGAGAGATTCTCATGAACGCGACTTCACTCTTACATCGGCGCAACTTCATGGGCCGGATAATCGGCGCAGCCGCCGCGGCGGGTCTGTCGGTCGCCGGCACACACGTGGCGGCGGCGCAGGAGTCGGGTGCCGACGACTGGATCAAGGAAGTCAAGGGCACGCACCGCTGCCTGTTCGACTTCCCGCAGCACAAGAACGGGTTTCCGCTGCTCCACATCCTCAACTACATCAACACCTACTCACAGGCATACAAGACGGGAGCTGGTCAGGTTGGCGCCGTCGGCACGTTCTACGCCGTGGGGAGCCAGTCCAGCATCCCGCTGGCATTCAACGACAGCATCTGGGCGAAGTACGAGCTCGGGGCGTACACCGGCCTCAAGGACGCGTCCGGCAACGTGTACACCCGCAACGTCTTCAACCAGCCGACGCCGAAGGATCTGCATCTGCTGATGCAGGCCGTCGACTCGCCGATGATTCCGGCGCTAGCCGGGGCCATGCCGGCCCTCGGCATCGAGAGCCTCCAGAAGATGGGCACGAAGTTCATCCTCTGCGCGAACGCGCTGGACATCTGGTGCCTCGAGCTCGAGGCCAGGGGCAAAGGCAAAGCGGCGGACCTCGGGAAAGAGCTGCGCGCGAACGTCCTTCCGGGCGTCATCATCGTTCCGGCGATGGTGATCGCCATCGAGAGGGCGCAGGAAGCGGGTATCAGGTACAACCGTCAGTAAGAAAGGCCAGGGCCGTCGCGATGATCGTCGCGGCGGCCTTGCCTCACAGACTGGTGGCGTTGCCGCCGGCGGGATCGAAGCCGCAGCGTTCAGGGGCTCGAAACGGTGGCGGCGGATCGCGACCGACCCTCTGTTTTCCGATCAACCTCATAGGACCCGGCAGGAGGAGCCCCCGGACCAAAGCTCGGAGGGTCATCGCTCATGCGCGCACGTGTGGTGTTGGCGTTCTCGATTGCCGTGTTGCTTGCGGCAGGCCGCGCGGTCTTCGCGCAGCGTTCGGCGTCCCTTCCCGACTTGCAGGGTACATGGAACGGCTCCACTCTGACGCCGCTCGAGCGGCCGCAGCAGTTCAGTGACCGGTCCGCGTTTACGCCCGAAGAGGCCGCCGAGTACGCGCGCGCATCCCCGGATCGCATTCGCAGCCGGCTTCCGACGTCGGTTGATCGCGAGATGCAGATCGATCTCGATGACACTTTCGTCGAAGTCGAGAACATGCCTCTCGACGGCCTGCGCACGTCGCTCATCGTCGATCCGGCGAACGGGATGCTGCCGCCGCTCGTGCCGGTCGCGCAGGCGCGAAAAGCCGACAGGCCCAAACGATCGTTCGACGATCCGGAAACCTTCGGCCTCGCCGAGCGGTGCCTCCTGGGCAATTTCGGCGCCAGCGGGGGTTCCCTGGCGTCGCCGCCGATGGTGCCGTCCGTGGCGATCCCGTCGTTCTACCGAATCGTACAGACCGACACGCACGTCCTGATCTTCGCCGAGTGGGTGCACGACGCCCGCATCATCCGGCTGAACGGCACACACCTGCCGCTGGCCGTTCGGAGTTGGCTCGGGGATTCGATCGGACACTATGACGGGCAGACGCTCGTCGTGGACACGACGAACTTCCGCCGCGACACGCATAACCTCGACTCCGGCGAACGCCTCCACGTCGTCGAGCGCTTCACGCGCCTCGATGCGAAGACGCTCTGGTATCGCGTGACCGTCGAGGATCCGGACACGTGGGCGAATCCGTGGACCGCCGAATGGCCGTTCAGGGCGGTCGACATCGCGCTGTTCAGCGTCGAGTGCCACGAGGGCAACTACGCGATCGAGAACTTTCTCCGCGGCGCGCGTGCCGACGAAGGACGGGCCCAAGCCCCGCGCCGCTAATCGACGTTCAAGGCGGCACGGATGCGACGGTCCCGGTGCGCTCGGCGGCGAGGATCGCGTCCGCCATGCGTTCGGGCGGCAACGCCGACGTCACCGTGCGGATCGTGCGCATCGTGCGCATCGTGCCAGGCGTGAGCCATTCGCTGCCGCCTGATCCCTGGGCCTCTCGAGCGGATGGGGGGCGCTGCCCGCGTTTCTCACGTCTCCCGAGCTGCTCGGCGAGTTGACGCGCTGGACCGTCGCGAGGCTCATGGCCACACCACTGTGACGGAGCCGCTATCCGACCATCGTTGATTCTAACCGCCCTGGCCGATCGCAACCCCGCCAGCCATAGGCGGCGACTATCTTCGTGTCGCTGCAGCGGAAATGACTACGGGAACGGACAGCGTACGAAACACGGGTAGAATGCAGCGATTGTGGGCACGACCCACGGAGTGACCGTTCCTCTCAGAGCCTGGCGCGAAGGAGACGAGACGGCGCTGGAGCGCCGGGCGCTCGCCGCACTCGACGAGAGCAAGAGCCGCGTCGGTGAACTGAGATTCGTCGGCGGGCTGACCGTCGACCAGCCTGCGCTCCACGTTTGGTCGAAGACCGTCCCGAGCGACTGGGAGTTCGCCCGTGCGTGGCTTCAGCGAATTGTCGCGCGAGGCCGAACGTGACGCCTGAGCACCTGCGCGAGGTCGAGCGGCTGTTTCACGAGGCGCGCGAGCAGCCGTTGGAAGAGCGCGACGCTTGGGTCGCGCGCGTGTGTGCCGATGACCCCGCGCTGCGGCGTGAGGTCGAGTCCTTGCTGGCGCAGCGTTCTGGAGGACTGATCGATTCACCGGTTGCCGCGCTGGCCGCTGCGCTCGTCCCATCTTCCGCGCCGCGCCTCGCGCCGGGCTCGTCGGTCGGTCCCTATCGCATCGAGCGATTGATCGACATCGGCGGTATGGGTGAGGTCTACCGCGCGCACGATAGTAAGCTGCATCGCGACGTCGCGCTGAAAGTCCTGCCTGACGCCTTCGCGAATGATCCCGATCGTCTCGCGCGGTTCACGCGCGAGGCGCAGACGCTCGCGGCCCTCAACCACCCCAATATCGCGCATATCCACGGTTTCGAGGAAACCGGCGGACTTCATGCCCTCGTCATGGAACTCGTCGAAGGAGAGGATCTGTCGCAGCGCATCGCGCGAGGGGCCATCCCGATCGACGAGGCACTGGCGATCGCGAGGCAGATCGCCGAGGCGCTTGAAGCCGCGCACGAGCAAGGGATCATCCACAGGGACTTGAAACCCGCGAACATCAGGCTGCGGCGAGACGGCACGGTGAAGGTGCTCGATTTCGGGCTCGCCAAAGCTCTGGCGCCTGCCTCCGACGATGGCGCGACATTGACGATTGTTCCCACCAGGGCTGGCGTCATTCTCGGCACGTCTGCGTATATGAGCCCCGAACAGACGCGTGGAGAAGTCGCGGGCCGGCAGGCAGACATTTGGTCGTTTGGCGTGGTCCTATACGAAATGCTGACCGGCGTGTCGCCGTTTCGCCGACAGACGACGGCTGAAACGGTCGCGAGTGTGCTCGGCGCCCAACCGGACTGGTCCGCGCTCCGTTCGGCCACGCCGGCAACCGTGCGGCATCTGCTTCGCCGCTGCTTGGAAAAGAACCAACAGCGCCGGCTCCAACATATGGGAGACGTGCGTATCGAGATCGAAGATGGATTGACAGCCCTGACCGCTGAACCTATTTCACGTCCGGCAGACGCAGTGCCTGCGAGCGGACAACTGGGGCGAGCCGCCGGCGTGATCGCGCTGGCCGGTGTCGCCGGAGTCGCCGGATGGTGGTTCGGCGGCCATCGTCCGGTCGTTCAGCGGCCGGCCGCGGTGGTTCGTCTGTCAATCCCCGGGGTGCACGCCCCCCGGCGCCAGCTGTACGGAACTCGTGACTTGGCGATTTCGGAGGATGGGTCCCGCGCGGCCTATGCATCCGGCGGTAAGCTCTGGATTCGCCCGATGAGTCAAGAGGAGGGCATCGCGATTGAGGTCGTGGCCTTCAATCCGTTTTTTTCACCGAACGGTCAATGGTTAGGGTTTTTCGCTGATGGCATCGGATTGGCGAAAGTCTCCGTGCTTGGCGGCACACCGGTGCCAATCGTGATGACATCCGAGCGCTCGGCGGGCGCTACCTGGCGACCGGATGGCACGATTGTGTACGCGACCACTGCGGGCCTCTACCAGGTATTGGAGAGCGGTGGTGCGCCACGGCTGCTGGTGAAACCGGATGCCGGCCGGAAGGAACGCCGCTACGCGTGGCCTCAATTCATGCCCGACGGACGGTCTGTGCTGTTCACGATCGTTTCAGAAGAGTCGATCGAAGGGGCGCAGATTGCGGTGCTGAATTTAAAGACCGGCGAAACCAAAGTCGTGATGAAGGGAGGGAGTGCTGCACGCTACACATCCACGGGACATCTGGTGTACGCCTCCGGCGGCAAGCTTAAAGCGATCCCGTTCGATCCTGATACACAACAGACCCGCGGCGAACCCATGTCGTTTCCCGACATCGAGATCGCGAACACACCCGACAACGGCGCCGCTCAATTTGCCGTCTCCGAAACGGGCACACTTCTCTTTACCGCACCCACTGTGCCGGGCCAGCTCCTTCGAACGCTGTCGTGGGTAGACCGTCAGGGAAAGGAAGATCCCATCGCGGTCGCGCCGGGCCTGTACTCGGTCCCACGCATCTCGCCGGATGGAACCCGCGTCGCCCTCGACGTTGCCGGCGCCAACCGGGACATCTGGATCTTGAACCTCCAACGATCGAGCCTGACGAAGTTAACCGGCGGTCCGACCGAGGACATGTTGCCCGTGTGGAGTCGAGACGGCCGCCGGGTGTTCTTTGCGTCGGACCGGACGGGGAACTTCGACGTGTACTCGCAAGCCGCCGACGGGGCCACCAAAGAACACGTGGAATTCGCCGGTCCGGGCTCCCAGATGACTTTGTCCTTCACGCCCGATGGAACTCGGTTGCTCCTCCTTGAAGACTTCAAAGACATCAGCATGCTCACGCTGGCACGGCCCGATCGGCTCGAGCCGCTGCTGCACAGCGAATTCACTGAGCGGATCGGCGAGGTGTCGCCCGACGGGAACTGGATCGCGTACGAATCCAACGAATCCGGCGATCGGGCTGAAATCTTCCTCCGGCCCTTTCCCAACGTCAGCGGGCAACGCGAAAAGGTTTCTATCGACGGCGGTCGCTTTCCACTGTGGGGGCTAAAGGGCACCGATGAGTTGTTTTACATCGATCTCAACGGCGCCATGATGGCGGCTTCGGTGAAGCTGTCACCGAGCCTCACCGTTGGGGGAGTGACAAAACTGTTCGATTGTGAAACACCGCCCGGGGGACCGGCGCCCAGACCCTATGACATTTCACCGATCGACCGACGTTTCTTGATGACCAAACCGGCCATCGCGAGCTCGGACGGACGGAACATCTCCGTGATCCTGAACTGGCTCGAAGAGCTGAAGCCGCGCGTTCCCTCGCGCTGACGATAGCTCGCGAACACTCATGAAGATCGGTGGGAACGACGCCTACGGATGAGATAATTCCTCGCCACCATTCCCACGCGGCCGTCGGCTCACATTCCAGATTGATTAGGACTCAGAGAACCGCGATACTTTCCGACAGTCCCATCGAATGTCCTGTGCCCGTATTGCAGCGGCAAGCGCATGAATATTCCAGCGGTTGTGCTGTTCGCCTTTCTTCTTGGCCTGCCCGTTCTCGGTGTCCGCCAGTCGAACGCGGTCTCCACCCAGGTCGCGCCTGCGGCCACCCCGGCAGCGGTCAAGGGCATCCTCGCAGTGCGGCGTTTCTCTCTGGCCACGCCATACCAGTACACGTGGACCAAGGGAGGCCGCATGGTCGCAACGGGCTCTCTCGTTGTGCTCGCGGTGGATCCGGCGTACGTGATCCCGCGCAACACGTTGGAGCCGGTGCTGTTCGCCGGGAATGTTCCGGTACAGCGGCTGAACCAGGGCGACAAGTCGGGCCGCGTCATCGGCATCGTGCCGGGCGACGTCGATGTCGGCACCGTTCCCATCTGGTTCGGCACTCCGCAACTGCCGGAGCGCCTGACGCCGGCCCTCATCGAATCTGAACGCGCCCTCGCCGAGAAAGCTGGCGTGCGCGCATTCGGGCGGGAGAAGATCGCCGCCGTCGCGCGCCCGCGGGTCACGGCACAGGATCTGGCGTCGCTGCTGCGGACGACAGGCGCCGACCTCGTCCTGCAGTACTCGCCGCAGGAAAAAGCGCTGGCAGAATCCTGGCGATTGCCGACGGCCAAAGCCACCAGAAAGCCTGACTAACCAACGTCGGAGGACGAACCGTGGTGACGCATACACCAAGTTTGAGCCTCAAGCTCGCCGCGGTGTTCCTGCTGGTGCCGCTCGCGGCAACCGCTGCGATCACCAGGACCGAACTCGCGGGCAACTCTCTCACGCGGTACCCGTTCTTCGAATATGTCAAGGCGTTCAACGTGAACGCTCCGCTGAAAGTGGCGATCGATCCGACGCGCTTTCCGGCCATCGTTGGCAAGACCTGCAATATCTTCGTCGTCAAGCACAAGAGCCCGTCCGACTGGAACACCGACCCGGCGCTGGTCGACGTGACGCCGGGGGGCGCGCTCACCGCGACATTTGTCGCGGGCACGATCCAAGCGAACACCTTCGACGTGGCGGCGGCGTCGACACTGAACGCCGACGCGGGGGACGGTATCGGCGTGCCCTACGACGTGGTACTCGACTGCGACCAGAACGGCACGCTGAGCGATGGCGACTTCATCGACGGCCTGGGCGGCGAAGCCGGGCTCTACATGGTCGGCGACACGACGGCGTTGGGCCCCCATGCCGTCACCGAACAGATTTACAATCTCGACGCGGGTGTCGCCGCAAGCTTCGGCATTCCCGGCAACAAGCTCGGCGAGGACCTCTACTTCCCGACCAACATCGCCGCCATGGGCCGGCTGCCCATCGTCATCATCAGCCGCGGCAATGGCCACGACTTCCGCTGGTACGACCACATCGGCAATCACCTGGCCTCGCATGGCTACGTGGTCATGAGCCACGACAACAATACGGAGCCGGGCCCGGAGTTCGCGGCGACCACGACGCTGGGTCACACCGATGCATTCCTGGACCAGGCGGAGGCGGGAGCGATTGCGAGCGGCGCGCTGGCCGGTCATCTCGATTCACATCGCATCGTGTGGATCGGCCACAGTCGCGGCGCCGAAGGCGTGGCGATTGCCTATAACAGTCTCTTTCATGGAACCGTCACGCCGACTCACTACAGCCGTCCGGATGTACGGCTGATCAGCAGCATGTTGCCGACGGACTTCAACGGCACGAACGTCGCCAATCCGCATGATGCCAACTACCATCTGTGGACCGCCTCGGGCGACGCCGACGTGAATGGCGGGGCAGCCTGCGATCTGTGCCAGACGTTCCATCTCCTGGATCGCGCCACCGGCTACAAGCAGTCGACGATCGTTCAGGGCAGCGGCCACGGGGATTTTCACGACGAACCGGCCGCCGGCGAAGTCTTCAGCGGGCCCTGTCCGATTGGGCGCGCCAATACCCACCTCATTCAGCTGGGCTATCTTTTGCCACTTGTCGAACACTACGTGGAAGGCAACATTCCGGCGCTGGACTTCCTGACCCGCCAGTACGAGGACTTTCATCCGATCGGCGTGTCGACCGCCAACCCCTGCATCGTCGTCACCAACGAATATCGCAACGGCGCGTCGGTCGGCAACTTCGTCATCGACGACTACCAGACGCAAACCTCGCCGAACGTCAGCAGCTCGGGTGGCGCCGTCACATTCAATGTCGAGCACCTCACCGAAGGCCTTCTCAACGACAACAACAGCGACTTCTCCTTCAGTGCGGGCGATCCGTTCAACGGTGCCACGCAGGGCGGCGACACGGATGTGACGCGCGGAGTGGTGTTCGACTGGACCGACACGGACCGCTTCTATGAATGGCAGATCGTCGGCGGCGCCAACGACTTCACGCGGTTCCTGTATCTCTCGCTGCGCGGCGCGCAAGGCACGCAGCATCCGAACACCACGGCGGTGCTGGGCGATCTCACATTTTCGTTGACGCTGCGCGATGGCGCCGGCGTGACCAGCACCATCAACATCGGCGCGTATGGCGGCGGCCTCGAAGAGCCTTATCAGCGCAACGGCGGCTGGCACAACGAGATGGAGACCATCCGCATACGCAACACGGATTTTCTCAACAATGGCAGCGCGCTCAACCTCACCAACATCGTCGCCGTGCGCCTCAATGCCGGTCCGTCCTTTGGCGACAGCAAGGGCCGCATCGTCATCGACGATGTGATGCTCACCAGCGACGTGATGCCCGGGTCTCCGACGGCGCCGAAGATCCAGATCACCGGACCGCTGGTGTTCCCGGATACCTGTGGCCTGGCGCCGGTGACGGCAACGCTCGACGTCTGCAACGGCGGTGGCGGTCCGCTGACCGTCTTTCCGATCACATCCTCGTCGCCCAGCTTTTCGGTGCTGACGCCGACCGGCGGGTTCCCGCTCTCGTTGGCGCCGGGTGCATGTTTTCCCCTGAAAGTCCGGTTCACGCCGACCGGTCCCGGCGCCGTCTCGGCGACGCTGACTGTGCCGAGCGATGACCCGGTCAACCCCTCGGTGACAGTGACCGCGCAAGCCAACGTCGGCCAGTCGCGCATCGTCACGCTGGCGGCCGACAGCGGCAGTTTCGGCGAGATGTGCGTCGCGGCGAACCGCTTCCGGGACCTGCCGGTCACGATCAACAACGGCGGCACATGTCCGCTGCTCGTAACGGGCGTCGCCTCGACGTCGACCGAGTTCGAGCTGCCGCAGGTGCTGAACTTCCCCGTCGTGGTGGCGCCTGGCGACAGCGTGGCGGTGCAGATCCGGTTCCAACCGGCCTCGCCCGGCGCCAAGTCGGCGGCGCTGACCTTTGCCAGCAACGATCCGGCGACGCCGTTGAAGACGGTGAACGTGACCGGCACGGCGCCGCCGCCCTTCGTATGCGAGCCGCCGGTCTTCGCGGCGGTCGACGGTTCGGTTGGTCCGACGTGGGGCACGGGCCGGACCGGCAACTACACCGTCACAACCGGCGGCCGCTTCCTTGGATCCTTCGGGCCGCAGCGGACGTTCGCCGTGCAGGCAGAGGGCGACTATCGGTTCTATCCGGGACGCCAGGAGGGTCAGCTGGACGCGGGTCTCGTCTATCGCCGCGGGCTCCTGCAGTTCGGCGCGACAGGCGCCTTCAAGCAGGTGAACCTCCGGTCGGAACAGAACACGGGTGCGCTGACGCACGCCGCCTTCAGCGTGGATGCCCTGCTCCCCTCGATTCGAGTCGGATTCTTTGCGGCCAAAGGACTCAGCGAGTCGAGCGTCGTCAACTCGGCCGAAGTCGTGGGCGCCCCGTCCGGCGGCGTGCAGCCCATTGGCGTCACCGAGCACGTGGTCCATGTGGTGGACCAGGTGGGTGGCAGCGTGCAGCGGCAGCTCAATCCCATGTGGTGGCTGGACGTCAACGCGAGGTTCCTCAACCGCCACGCGCCGGGGGTTTCGAACACCGCCGGTGCGGCCGTCCGTGTGTCGCGGATCCTGCTGGCGGGCATCGTCGCCACCGTGCAGTTCGACGTCAACGAAAGCTTCCTGGGTGCGCACCCGGTGGGGACCGTGACGGTAGGACTGACGCTTGGCCGTTGGTCGAGGCCGCAGGACTACGCAAACCCGGTGAATCCGCTCGGCACCATCGTGCCAACGCTGCACTACGAGCTGTTCGAGCGCGTCCGGTAGTTCTCGTGCTGAGCGCATCCCGATCCTGGCTCGAGGCGTTTGATTCTGAGGTCCCTCGTGGCCCTTTCTAGGTCGAGCCGGGCGTTCCCGGCACACCGCTGAGGGGCTCGTACCGCGCGAGATCGTCCAGCACAGCCGAGTGGCGAGATCACGGCTTGCATGCGCTATCTCCATTTCTCAAGGAGGACCGCATGATTCGGAAGCTGAAGTCTGGCGAGTACCGCCTCTACTCGCGCAAGGTGGATCCGAAGAAAGGCACGAGGCGCAATCTCGGCACGTTCAAGAGCAGGGCGGCGGCAGAGAAACACGAACGAGCCGTGCAATTCTTCAAGCACGGATAATTG
>Ga0163163_10003015_pt1 | contig 14259 bp, 13 predicted proteins | sample S65metaG_FD_119766 | JGI IMG/M metagenome (GOLD analysis project Ga0163163, IMG submission 119766) | Switchgrass rhizosphere microbial communities from Kellogg Biological Station, Michigan, USA - S6-5 metaG | ecosystem: Host-associated > Plants > Roots > Rhizosphere > Soil | place: USA... | reverse complement strand
TGGACCGCCATCGCGGCCGATCTGGAACACCTGCTGGCATCCTGGTTCAACCGCGGATTTTTGTCGCTGCAGCGCATCGATTGGACCACACCGGCGAACATCCTCGAAAAGCTGATTCAGTTCGAACCGCGGGCGATGTCCGGCTTGCCTCCTGTACTTTGGGACCGTGCCCTCGACTTCCAGGTCTTCGACAAGTTCGGCAACTCCTGGATCGATTTCTCCAGCGGCGTGCTCGTCACGAGCGCTGGCCATAGCCATCCCAAGATCGTCGCGGCTATCGTGGAACAGGCGCAATCCGGCCTCATTCACAATTATTGTTTTCCACAGGAGCCACGTGCTCGCTTGGTCGAGCGCATCTCCGGCCTGTTGCCCGAGCCTTTGAAAAAAGTGTTCCTGCTGACAACCGGCAGCGAGACGGTCGAATGCGCGATCAAGCTCTGCCGCACTTATGGAGTGAAGAAGGGCGGCCGCGGCAAGCACGTCATCGTCTCGTTTGAAAAGTCCTTCCACGGCAGGACGCTCGGCTCGCAACAGGCGGGTGGAACGCCTGCTTTGAAGGAATGGATCGTCAACCTCGACCGCGGATTTGTGCAAGTGCCCTTTCCCGATGGCTACCGTACACCGGACACATCGTTCGACTACTTCCTCCGCTGCTTGTCGGAAGCGGGAGTCGAGTCGCAAAACGTCGCGGGCGTAGTCATTGAGACGTTCCAAGGCGCGACCGCTTCTTTCGCGCCCCTCGACTACATGCACAAAATGCGCGAGTGGACCGCCGCTCACAAGATCCTGCTCGTGTGCGACGAAGTGCAGGCCGGCTTCGGACGCAGCGGCAAAATGTGGGGCTTCGAGCACTACGGAATCGTTCCCGATCTGGCCGCGTTCGGCAAAGGCATCAGCGGATCGCTTCCGCTCGCCGCTTTGGCAGGCCCTGCCCATGTGATGGACCTGCACCCGCCCGGCAGCATGAGTTCAACTCACTCCGGCAATCCCGTATGCTGTGCTGCCGCCCTCGCGTCGATCGGCGTAATTGTCGACGAAGGCCTTGCCGAAAATGCTGCGCGCCTGGGTTTGGTCGTCGCCGAGCGTTTGCGCGAACTGGCCGCTAAGCACCGCGAATTCGGGAACTTCGATGGCCGCGGACTCGTCGCCGCCATCAACGTCGTAAAGCCGGGCACCAAGGAGCCGAACCCCGCTCTCGCCCACGACATTATCCGTCGCTCCATGGAGAAGGGCTTGCTCATGTTCAGTCCGGTTGGATTCGGGGGCGGGACGATCAAGATCTGCCCACCGCTTTCGATCTCTGAAGAAGCATTGCGCGAAGGGCTCGACGTGTTGGCCGAAGCATGGGCGGAAGCTACATGCGCGTAGCCGCAATCGGCGGCGGCATGATCATGCAGGACCAGATCTTGCCGTCTCTTTACCAACTCCAGCGTCTCGGACGCGTAGGAGCCATTTCAGTATGCGCTCGACATGCGTCTACACTGGAGGCATTGGCGGCACATCCGCCGATCGTCGAGGCATTCCGCAGCCATTCGTTCGAAGCCCATCCCGGCGACTACCGCGACTTGTTGAAGTCACTCCCGCCCCGTCAACTGGTCGTTATCGCGCTGCCGGATTCCTTGCACTACGAAGTCGTGATGGCCGCGATCGCAGCCGATCAGCATGTCCTCTGCGTCAAGCCGCTAGTCCTAAGCGCGTCGGAATCACTCGAGATCGAACTGGAAGCGCGCAGCCGTGGACTCCTGGTCGCGATCGAGTATCACAAACGCTTCGACGATCGCAGCCTAATGGCCCGCCGCCTGTATCGCCATGGCGCGTTCGGCGAGTTCCGTCTCGGCAACGCGTGTCTTCACGAGAAGTGGTACTACAGGCATTCGAACTTTCAGAATTGGTTCACGCCCGAGCAGTCCGACGCATTCACCTACATCGGCTGCCACTACGTCGACCTCGTCCATTTCATCACTGGATTGCGGCCAGCCTCAGTGAGCGTCTATGGCATTAAGGATCGCTTTCCCAACGGAGTCGAGGGCTACTTGTGGGCCGATGCACGCGTCATCTGGGAGAACGGCGCCTGCCTCAACGTGCAAAACTCGCTCAGTTATCCGCAGAACGGAGCGGGCTCGAATTTACAAGGTCTGACGATGTTCACGACAGGAGCCGGAGAGGGTGGAATGATCCGCCATTCCGACCAATACCGCGGCCTCGAGTACGTCGATAGCAAGGGCTATTCAGAGCCAAGTCCTGACTATTTCCGCTACGTCGAACGTCCCGGCGGCGGGCTCGAACCAGTCGGCTATGGCTTCCGCTCGATTGAACAAATCGTCGCCGCCGCTCAACGAGTGACAACCGCCACTGATCTGCGGACGATCGATGAAGAAGGATTACTCGCGACCCCTGCGAACAGCCGCTTCAACGAATTGACCGTCGAAGCGGGACGCCTCTCGCTATTCAATCAGGGCCGCGAAGCGGTCATCGACTACGGCACGAACACGGTCGCACTCCGCTAGTCCGGCAGCTTATCGCCCGGCTGCGGCATGATGAAGCTCAGCGCGAAGCCGGCAAGAATCACGACCGCTGCGACCGTCGCCGCCGCCTGTGCAACGCGCCCAGGATCCGTTGCCGCCGGCATCACACCGCTCAATTGCGTGCAGATGAACGCAAACGACGTTCCCAACATTCGACCGCCCACGTTAGCCGCAAACCCCTCTCCCGTTCCGCGCAAATGCGTCGGATAGATCAGTGGCAAGTAGTTCCCCCAGAAACTGAACTGCGCCACCGTAAACAGCCCCGCGATGAAAATGCCGATCTTCAAAGCCTCCACACTCGTCACGGCGGGAACCAGGAACACGAACGGCACGATGAACAACGCTGGAATCTGGAAGATCCACAACAGTTTCCTGCGGCTGGCAATCAACACCGCAAGGCCCGCGAAGATCGCTCGCCCAACCAATCCGCCGGTCTCTTGCATAGATTGCACCGACGCCGTGATCGACTGCTGTTGTGGCGGCTTCAAATTCACCACTTCCGGCAAGCCCGGCACAATTTGTGGCAACTGTTGGATCGCCCCGAACGCCACCGCGTACGCGAGCCCATACATCAGCGTCACCACAACCGTCGACCTCACGTATTGAGGCGCGAACAACTCGCCAACACTTGGACGCTTCAACGTTCCGCGCGCCGCCAGCCACTTCGGCGATTCAGGCAGGAACGGACGCACGATGATCAACGGGATCGCCGGAATCAATCCACTCAACAGCGTGTAGCGCCATTCGGAGTGCGCTCCATAGATCGCCGGCAACACTGGTCCGAACTTCACGGCCCACTGATTCGCGGCCGCGACCAGGACTCCACCGAACGACGAGAATGCCTGCGTCGTACCCAACACGCCTTCACGCTGCTTTGGTACATCGAACAATTCCGCCAGCCACGCCACTGCAGCCACGAACTCCACGCAAACACCAACGAAGGTCAATGTCCGGAAGAACAACAGCTGCTCCAAAGACGTCGCGAATCCCGAAGCGAATGTCGCAACCGAGTACAACAGGATGCTGTACGTCAGCACGCGCCGGCGTCCAAAGCGATCCGTTAAATATCCGCCCAATAGTCCGAATACACCGCCCGCCATCGCCGGCACCCAGAACAGCAGGCCCAACCAGAAACGGAACTCAGGACTCCCGGGCCTCAGATGACCCAACTCCACCAACGCCGGCCGCGCGATCAAGGGCAGCATGAGCAGCGCATAAATATCGAACGTGAACCCGATTACCGCGACGACACAGATCGTCCATTGAACACCTGTCAGCTTGGGCATGAAGTCTAGGCTACCGCAGGAACGCGTACGTTACAGTCGCATGCGCCGCCAGCCGCTTTTCTGAATCGAAAAACTCGACACGAGTCGCGGCCAGCATCTTGCCAATTTTCAGGACGAAACCTCGCGCCGTCGCCTTCTTCCCTGCAATCGGCCGCAGGTAGTCGACCTTCAGCTCCGACGTGGTCATGGGACGCCGCTCGCCCAGTTGATGGATGATCGCATGCCACGCGGTTTCATCAGCAATCGACGCGATCACTCCGCCATGTACTACGCCGTTGCTGTTGAGCAGCTCCGGGCGTAACGGTACAGTACAAGTCACTCCGTCCTTATGTTTACGGGCAATTACGATGCCCAGACTGTCCTCAAAGGCCACCCCAGTACCTATACCCTTTCCCCGGCGCGATAGCGCCTCTGTCTCATGCCTCTTGGTGCCCTGATAGCCCATCCTGGTTCGACGTGAAAGAGGACATCAGGCTCGTTATCCGGTTTACCAGCTACTGGATCTTGTATGGAGCGTTGGCTCTCACCATGCTCGCCGTAATCGTATCCGCAATCAAGGGAGCAACTTCATAACATACCAGCCTTTATAATGAAGGCGTCCGGTATGCTCCCGCGCCTCGCACTTCTGCCTGTGTTGGTCAGCCTTCTGGGCGCACAGGAGGTCTCGCAAGGCTTCCAGCATTTCTACAATCTGGAATACCCGCAAGCCCTCGCATGGTTCCAGGCGGAATCCGCCCGCGATCCTCAAAATCCCGAGCCCTACACCCACATCGCGCAAACGCTCCTGTACGCTGAGATGTTCCGCAACGGGATTCTCGAAAGCGAACTCGTAAGCGGTAACAATCCATTCCTTCGGCGTCCCGGCTTGAATCCATCGGATGCGGACCAGCGCCTCTTCTTCGACTCCATCAAGAAGGCGGTCACTCTGTGCGATGCCCGCCTCCGCCGCGACCCGCGCGACAAGGCGGCTCTCTACGCGATCGGCTCGGCTTATGGCGTCAAAGGGAGTTGGGAATTCCTCATCAAACGCGCCTACGGCGACGCGCTCAGCGATACCAACAAAGCCAGCAAATATCACGAACGCGTCACCGCCATGGATCCCGATTATGCGGACGCTCTGATGGTCCAAGGAGTCCACGAATACGTCCTCGGCAGTATGCCGCGCGGAGCACGCTGGTTCAGCTTCCTAATCGGCCTGCACGGTGACAAAGCCAAAGGCATTGAGATGCTTCGCAAGGTCGAGTTGCTCGGCCAGCGCAACCGTCTCGACGCCGAGATCCTGCTCGCCGCTACATACCGTCGCGAGAAGCGCTTCTCCGAAGCAATTCCTCTGCTCAGCGTCCTGAGCGATCGCTTCCCGCGGAACTTCATTCTCAAGTTCGAGCTCGTCCAGATTTATTCGGATTTGGGAGACAAGCGCCGCGCCCTCGAAGTGTTGGATCAGATCGAACACCTTCGCGCGTCGGCGGCCCCGGGATACAAGCAGGTCCCCCAGGAGCGAGTCCAATTCGCCCGCGGCAATCTATTGTTCTGGTATCGCGACTACGACCAGGCATTGGACTTGATGGCGAAAGTCACGGCAAATCCGCAAGTGCTGGATTTGAATACAGGTGTGCTGGCATGGATGCGCCTCGGCCAGCTTCACGATCTGAAGGGAAAGCACGACCTTGCGATTCCGGCCTACAAACAAGCCATCGCATTTTCGCCCAAATCCGATGCGGCGACAGAATCGAAGCGCTATATCGGAACGCCGTACCACCGCAAGTCATAATTTTCTTATAAACTTTCGGGGGAGGTCAAGAAATGCGTGTCCTTCTGCTGCTTTGTGCCGTATTAACTACGGCGCTCTCTCAGGAATTTCCAGGCTGTGAACCGCGTCCCGAAGTCTATTGGGCGCTCAACGTCGACATGAGTGGTAGCAAGCTGGCCAAACTGAAATGGGCCGAACAGCAGGCCCTGCAGCAGCAAATCCTCAATGGCCTGATCGCCAGGTATCCGCGCCAAATCACGCCCTATCTGGAACTGATTCGCATTGCCCGCGAAAATCAGCCAGAACGCATACCCGCTCTCCAGGCTCGTTACCGCGAACAAGCGCTGGCGCGCCCGGACGACGCGTTCGCATTAGTGATCGCAGCGGAAGCCCTGCTCGACACCACCACTCCCGAGAGTATCCGCCTCGGCGAAGCGGCACGTGCAAAAGCACCTCAATTTTTCTATCCGGCGCTGTTCCTCGCGAAAGTCTACTCCGAAGGTCTGCGCGCGGACAAAGAAAAGTTCGCACAGAATTTGCGCGCTTATTTTGCAATGTGTCCTGCTTCCTCCGATCCATCGGCGCTGCGCCTGCTTCCCAAGCTCGCCGATGCGGCATTACCCGCCAAGGTTGCGGCTGCCATACGCACGCGTATGGCCTCGGAAACAGACTCCAACCGGCTGATGACCTATGCAACACTTTGGGCGCTCGAGTTCCGCAGCACGCCGCCGTCAAGACACGATTCGCTTCGCAAGCAAGTCTCAGAAGACTTGAAGCATCTTGAGTCGCTGAACGCTCATCCCGACGAAGGCTATTTCCAACTGCTCCTGAGCGGCTACAAGCAAAGCGGAATTTCCCAAGAGGCTTTAACGGCCTTCGAAGATCGTATCCTGCGCGATGCGCCCCATAGCGTGCCAACCTATTCCATTAGTCGCGAGCGATGGAGCAAGGCTAACAAGGAACCCGAATCCCAAACCGATCTCCCCGCCTGGCAAGCCTATGATGCCAAGCTGATCGGACAGCTCCGCGAATGGGAACGCCAATTCCCCGTGGCCACCTGGCTTCCCGGTGTGCGCCTTGACCTGATGCTCCGGCAGGACGGCGCGCGCTCTGAAAAAGAAGGGGTCGAGGCAATCGAAGCACAAGTCGCCCACGACCGCGAGTGGCAGCAGCCCGATCCCGGCGTCTTCCTCGATCATGCCTCCTCCTTGGTGGACAGGAAATGGCGGTCCACTTGCGCTGAAGCTTCTGGTTGAGGCGCAAGCCGCGTTCCTCGTATACCAGGAGATAGAAGAAGGTTCCGACAACCTCACCGTCCAGCAGCTTGAGCAGCGTGAGAAATTCGTTGCCTACTTCCGCTACGTGATCCCGGCCTACACGCTGAAAGCCGCCGCCCTCGCGCGCAAGCCCGAAGCCGCTGAGCTTTTCCGCGCGCAGATCGAGGCTCCGCTTCCGAAGAACATAGAAAGAAGCCCCGAGAGCCGCTATTGGCGGAACCGTGCGCTCCTGGCGGCGCTCGACAAGCGCAACGCCGATGCCCTGGCGTACTTTCAACGCGCACTGCAAAGGCGTCCCGCCGAGCCGCAGATGTACAAGGGCAAGCTCGAGGATCCTTTGATGGACGAGGCAAAAGAACTCTGGACGCAAATGGGCGGTACCAGCTCCGCGCTCAGTATATGGCTCGCTCCGCCATCCGGCGCGGAAGACCAAAAGCCAGGCAGATGGGAGAAGCCCGCGACCGACCTGCCCGCCTTCGAATTGAGCGATCTCTCTGGTAAGACCTGGCGCTTGAAGCAGCTCGAGGGCAAGATCGTCATGATCAACTTATGGGCAACCTGGTGCAGACCCTGCAACGCGGAACTCCCCCAGTTCCAGAAACTCTATGAAAAGGTGAAGGATCGCGCCGACGTCCAAGTGCTGACTTTTAACATCGATGAACAACTCGGCTTGGTCGCTCCTTTCATGAAAGAACACAACTACACCTTCCCCGTGTTGCTCGCCTATGACTTGACACGCAATCTCCTTGATGGCATTTTGATCCCTCAAAACTGGATCGTCGACGGCCAAGGCAAATGGCGCTGGACTCAACTGGGTTACGGCGGCGAGGCGGATTGGCTTGGCGAAATGCTCAAACGCCTGGAAGCGACTCGCCTTCGGTAAACACGACTAATTAGATCGAGAATATTAACATTCCACTTGACTGGCTAGGTAGAATCATAGTATTCTCGATCTATGAATAGGTACATGCCCTCTGCACGATGTTGTCGTCGCACTTGATATTGATTGCCAGACGACACACGTACCAGGAGATGAAAGATGAACGAATTACCCTATTCCCAATTGATCCAACAAATTAGCGCCCTCGCCGCCCGAGTCGACTCAGCGGACGACTTCGCGTGCACCGCAGTACACTACCTCGCCGATGCCTTCGAGGTCACCCGCGCAGCGCTCTCCCTTCGGCCCAATTCAAACGGACCGGTCATTTACCAGCAGGCTCAAGCGGCTTCTGCGAATAAGTCCAAATCGAAGCCACGCTTCCTCTTTTCCCGCACAATCGCGATTCGCGGCGTCGAATATGGGCGGCTCGAGGTCGAATCCAGCCATACCGTCAAGAACGCGGTGCTCGCCCTCGAGACTATCGCCCGTCTCATCGGACTCTACGCCGAGGAGCGCCGCCTCGTCGAGGCCAATGCAGCGCTCGCCCGGGAACTGCAGGATCTCGAATACGCTCTCAAGACCGCGAAACTTGTAGCCCGCGCCGGCGGAGTCGTGGCCAGCCTTATGGGCGTCACTCGCGCCACCGCCGAGCGCTGGATCGAAGACGAAGCCACGCGCACCCGCCGCTCGCTTGGCGAGATCGCGGACCGCATCGTCCTCAACCAGCAAGCCCAGCGCCTCGCGCCCGCATCCCTCCGCCGCACCGCGTGAAGGCCATGAATCAGCTTCCTTCCGTTCAGGGGCACGAGGACCAACGTGCCCCCTCTTTTACCCGCCGCGAATTCTCTCAACTCGCCTTTGCCGCCGCTGCGGGCTTGCCGCTCTACGCGGCCCCCGCGCACAAGTCATGGAAGATCCTGATCGTCGTAGCGCACCCCGACGACGAGTACTACTTCGCAGGAACCGTCTACCGCCTCGCACAAGAACTCTCCGCCACCGTCGACCAGGTTGTGATCACCAACGGCGAAGGCGGGTTCCGCTACTCAACGCTCGCCGAGAAATACTACGGAGTCGTCCTCACCGACGAGAACACCGGCCGCACCCGCCTTCCTGAAATCCGCAAGAAAGAGACGCTCGCCGCCGGCAAGATCCTCGGCATCCGCGAGCATTACTTCCTTGACCAGCGTGACCTCCGCTTCACCCTTGACTCGAAGGAAGCGGAATGTTGGAATCACGACCAGATTCGCAAGACACTGGTCAACCTGCTGGACCAAAACGAGTACGATTTCGTCTTCACCATCCTGCCCCGCTCCTCGACGCATGGCCATCATCAGGCTGCAACTTTGCTCGCCATCGAAGCATCGAAGCAGTTGTCTGAAAGCAGGCGTCCCGTGATCCTCGCCGCCGAACCTGGCCGCTCCCGCGAAGCGGTGCCGTATAATGGCTTACCTGGATTCCCGGAAAGTAAAGCGGCGGATAGCGAGCCGGCGCTAGTCTTTGATCGTACTCGTAGCTTCGGTTTTGAGCACGCTCTCCGATACGACATCGTAGTCGACTGGGTGATTTCGGAGCATAAGTCGCAAGGCATGTTTCAGAACGACGTCGGCAAGCACGATGTCGAACGGTTTTGGATATTGGCGTCGAACGCACCGCCCGACGCCGCGCAGCGAACGGCACGTTTAGCAAGCGAGGTCAGCAGTAAATGATTCGACAACTGGTCCCTCTCTCCCTTCTCACTCTCGCCGCGGCCATCGCGGGTCAGCCAATCACCGGCCTGTGGGACGCAACAGTCAAGATCAACGACCTGGAAATTCCCTTCCGCTTCGAGATTAGTGCCGCGAACGCCTCGAAGGCCACCGGAGCTTTCTTCAATGGCGATGAACGGGTCGTCTCCACGAGCGGACATTTCGCGTCCAACACTCTTTTGCTCGAGTTCGCTCACTACGCCGCAAAGCTCAACGCCGGCCTCGAAAACGGCCAACTGACGGGAACATACAAGCGCGGAGTGAATCCTCCGTATCCATTTCACGCCACGCGATTCACAGCGCCTCGCGAAACTACGGCAACCGTACCGGACATCGCCGGCCTTTGGGACATCGAGGCCAAGAGCGGCAAAGGCGAGTCCGCCTGGCGCCTGATCATCCGTCAATCCGGCGCCGAAACCTCCGCCGTAATAATGAGAGTCGACGGCGACAGCGGAACCTTAACGGGCACTTATCGAGACGGAAAGTTCATCCTCAGCCATTTCTCAGGAGCGCGTCCCAGCCTGCTCGAAATCACAGTCAAACCGGATCACACTCTCGCCATCACGCAAAACGCGACGAACAAATACATCGCGCTCCGTTCTTCCGAAGCCCGTGCCAAAGGACTCCCGGAACCAGCCGACCCTTCGCGTTGGACCAGCGTGAAGGATCCCTCTGAGCCCCTGCATTTTTCGGCGAAAGATCTGAAAGGCAACGTAGTCACGGAAGCCGACCCGCGCTTCCGCGGCAAAGTCGTCCTGGTCAGCGTCACCGGGAGTTGGTGCCCGAACTGCCATGATGAAGCACCCTTCCTCGCCGAGCTCTATCGTAAGTACAAGAAGCAAGGCTTCGAGATCGTGGCGCTTTCTTTCGAGGAAGCCGATCAATTGAAGGATCTCACCCGTCTGCGCGCCTTCATCAAGCAATACGGCATCGACTACACGGTCTTAGTGGCCGGTCAGCCCGATGACGCGAAGACGGTCCTATCCCAGGCGGTGAATCTGAACACATTCCCCGCAAGCTTCTTCCTGGGGCGCGACGGCCTGGTCCGCGGCTCCCACGCCGGGTACGCAGGCAAAGCAACAGGCGAAGCACACGAACATCTAAAAGCGGAGCTCACGGCGACGGTGGAACGGCTGTTGGCGGAAAACGTCCGGTCGTCGCGATAGCACTCTGTGTTGCGAATTCCTCGCAGAGGCGCAGAGATCTGCTAAGATCGCAGAGTTTCTTTGAGCTTCCTTTGGTTTCTGGCTCTACTACTCTTGCCGCAAGCTGCCCTCTTCGTCGGAGAGGAGCAATCGATGGAGGAAGTGCACAGGAAGCTCAAAAGAAACTCTGCGATCTCAGCGGATCTCTGCGCCTCTGCGAGGAATTCGCAACACAGAGTGCTCAGCCGGGACAGTAAACGGAAACGCGAGATCTGAGCGACCTCTTGCCCACAAGTGTTCCTTCCGCTCGGATCAACACAGCCGTCCGAACGCCTTCTTACTTCGCCAGCAATCGACTCCGAAGCATCTCATAAACGGCCTTGTTGATCGAGCGCCCGGACTCCTCGATCCGCACCTGAAGCTGGCCGTCCGCTTTGAGTACTCGTTTATGCGCGCTGATCGAGTCTGGCGAAAACTCATCCTCACCCTCCACTCGAGATTGGCCGGGCTCGATTTTCGAGCTGAATTTCATTCCAGTCCAAGCCCACTCCGGACCGCTCAGCGTCGCCTCACCAGAAATCCCGCCTTGAGGAGAGCTCACCGTCGCCTTGCCAGCAGCAACAGGAGTAATGATCGTTGTGAATTCCCTAGCGGGCTCCTCGCCGCGCAGACTTAGGACTACTTCTTCAATCCTTCCCGCTTCCCGATCGACAGTCCGTTTGATGAGGGAGATATTAGTTCCAACGTTCCTGCCATCCGCGAGCTTCATCACGCCTTCCACCAGGTAGTAACGCGTGTCGGCCGCAGTAGCCATCGTCGCCACCGTGATCAGGAACAGAACAAATCTCATGCCAGCATTCTAGCGGGGGCCCGAGGCGGACGCTAGTACAAATCCGACATGCGCGAGAGATTCCCGGTATTGAAGCGGCGTGATGCCTCCTCCAAACTGCGTGAAGTCGCGCGCCATGTGAGTTTGGTCCGCGTAGCCGAAGTCAGTTGCGATACCCGCGAGCTTGCAATTAGGGCTCGCGATGAAGCAGCGGAGTACAGATTGCAGCCGGATAATTCGGGCGAAGGTTTTGGGGGCGAGGCCTAAGTGTCGAGTCGAGAGGCGCTCGAGCTGCCGTTCGCCGATATCCAACTCCTCAGTTACTTTCGCGACCGGGAGGCGTCCCTCGCTTAGGCGCAGCTTCGAAACCATGAAGTCCAGGCGGTGATCCCTGTGGAACGTTGAATTTTGGATGACTTCGCTCAACAAGAAGAAGATCTCCTGCACGCTTTGGCCCGGCCTGACCATCCTGCGAGCGCGATCGAGGACTCCCGCGGGCGGAGGTCCGGGGCGGAAACGGACTCCTACGATTAGTTCGTCCGCCGTGTAGGGGGCGACAAAGGGAGTTGTCGCCGGCGCTCGGAGGCGCACGTACCAGATGGGGCGGATGCCGATGGAAAGAGTCCAGCAGCCGTCAGGAAAGACTCGATGGTGTGGGCTGCCAGTTCCCGAAGGATCGACTGCGACCGTCCAGAAGCAGTCCACGTAAGCCGCGATGGAGGCAGGCGGTGCAATCTCCGTGTAAAGCAAACGCGGCATCGCTCCAGGATATCCTGGCAGGCTCCGCAGGGATTGGCCTTACTCAAACGCGAGACGGCCGGGGACGCACAATTCCACTTCAGTCCCGAGTGCCGGCCTACTCAATATCCGCAGCCGTCCCCCGATTCGCTCAGCGCGCTCCCGCATCCCCTGCAGGCCCCAGTGACCCTTTCGCCCCCACTGCAGTTCATGAGGATCGATGCCCTTCCCGTTGTCCCGCACGACAATGCGCAACTCCGCCGGACCGTACGCGATCTCCGCTTCGATTTTGCTTGCCCGGGAGTGACGATACGCATTGAAGATCGACTCCCGCCCAATGTGGTATCCCTCATCCCATACTTCCGCGCGGAGTTCCCGCTGGTGGCCATCGACAACTACTCGAAATCCTGGGGTCTCGGGCAATCCTAAGTCTGCCGGGACTCCAACCAGTGCGCGCTCCAGCGTGGGAACGCGATCAGAGGGCGAGCGAAGCGCATTCACTGTGAGCCTTCCATTCTCAAGCACTCGATCCATCAGTTGAGTAACGTTGTCGAACCGGGGCTTGGCCGCCAAATCCGCGGGCAATTGAGCCACGGCCGCATGCAGTTGCAGGGACACTGCGAAAAACCCCTGAAGCAGATTGTCGTGAAGCTCCTGCGCAATGCGCGTTCGCTCCGCGATCCGCTGGCTGTCAGCTATATCAAGTTCAGTCAAAAGCGAATCGGAACTTCCCGGGAAATCGCAGCGGGAGTCGGATCCCTTTTGGCTAAGCTTCGAAGTCACAAAACTGGTAAAGCTCATTTGCGTTCTCTCCATTGTCACGGTCGGTCCTTGGCCACGATAGGCCAAGAGCGATCCACTCAGCCTTTAGGCCGCTAGGTCCTAGGACCGTTGGGGCCTTTTTCCGCGTCAATCCACTCGCGAATGTACGCGGGACAGCTCTTCAGCTTGATTCCGTCCTCTTCGCACCTGGTTAGGAACTTCACTGCGTCCCGGCTGATCAGCGTGACGTTCCCCAGGTCCAGCACAAGGGCTTCTCCGGATGCCTCGAGGCTGAGCAGGCGCTCAAGCTCAGGAACATCGTCAATCTCGATTCGACCACTCAAGAAAAATGCGACTCCCTCATCTGCGGACCTTTGAATATTCAGCATCCCTATCATTGGCCCTATAGGCATAAGAATGGCCGTTTGTAAGGCGCTGATATGAAAAAGATTCAATCCGAGCAGGTCTCGCGAAGTTCGCGAATTCGCGACGGCTCTCGCGGAGTTCGCGAATTTTCGCTGGCGTCAGGCCTCTTTGAAGCGGTACTTCTTGATTTGGAGCGACCGGATCTTGGACTCCAGAGTGGAAGCCGGCACTCCCAGAAGAGCCGCCGCGCCGGAAGGTCCGGAGACTCGTCCTGCAGTCGCGCTCAGCGCCGCCTCTATCGCTTCCTTCTCCTGCTCGGCTGACCGGCGCGCCAAAGGCCCGGCGGTGACCTGGGCGCAAGGAGACTCCGGCGAGATCCAACTCGGGTCAACGGAGAACAGATCCGTGTCGCAGACGATGACTGACCGTTCGATTACATTCTGCAACTCACGGATATTCCCCGGCCAGGGGTACGATTGCAACATCTCCAAAGTCTTGGCTTCGATTCCTGAGATCTTCTTTCCGGCTTTTCGGGAATACCGGTGGATGAAGTATTCGATCAGCGTTGGGATGTCTTCTTTGCGGTCGCGAAGAGGCGGAGTTTCGATTGGAAAAACATTCAGGCGATAGTACAGATCCCTTCGAAAAACTCCACCGGCCATCGCGCTTTCCATATTGCGATTGGTTGCGGCAATCACCCGGACGTCCGTGCGAATGGATTGGGTTCCCCCCAGACGTTGGAATTCCCGCTCCTGTAAGACACGGAGAAGCGCGATTTGGGTCTCTGCGGGCAATTCACCAACTTCATCCAGAAAGATCGTGCCACCCTCCGCCATCTCAAACCGCCCGAGCCGGCGCTGCAGCGCGCCGGTGAAGGCGCCTTTCCCGTGACCGAACAACTCCGAAGCAATCAATGCCTCGGGTGTGGCGGCGCAATTCACGCTCACAAAGGCGCG
>Ga0163163_10003014_pt1 | contig 14260 bp, 20 predicted proteins | sample S65metaG_FD_119766 | JGI IMG/M metagenome (GOLD analysis project Ga0163163, IMG submission 119766) | Switchgrass rhizosphere microbial communities from Kellogg Biological Station, Michigan, USA - S6-5 metaG | ecosystem: Host-associated > Plants > Roots > Rhizosphere > Soil | place: USA... | reverse complement strand
GGTAACGCCCAAGCCAAGATTGTGACAACCATTATTAATATTGGACAGGCCCAAGCCTTAATCATATTGATACGTATAGGTCAGGCCCAAGCCTACATTAAAGTCTTACATACATTAAAGAAAATTAAAATTACAGATAGAAACATTTCTATTTTCTTAGAAGATAGAGAGTTTAAACAAATTAGGCGGTGATAGCATTTGGCTCCTAAATATAATACTTATGTACTCGGGGGAAATCCCGAGTTGGATGTAACAGCTTATGACACGGATAATCATCCCTTTATTCCAAATGAGGTTCGATTGAGTGTCAAAGACCCAACGGGTTTAATTACTACGATTTCCGGGGGTATCAATAATCCGCCTAGTGATTTAATTCAAGCCAGTGGATATATGTACTATCTCTATCGACCCCCGGTAATTGGTTGGTATGAATATGAGTCGTGGGTTAAAGATGGCAGCGGTCGAGAAACTACCGCCACTAATGGCTTTGAGATTGTGGACCGTCTTTATTAATCTCATTTGATATTAGATCAGATTACTAGGTATACTTAGTGAAGGAATCTGTAGTAGGAGAATCAATGTTCAAAGACGCAAGAGGGCGTGGAAAATATAATGTATTTCCTGATGTTCCTGATGGGCAAATAAATGTTTCGTATTCATATCCAGGAACAATTCGTGCGTTTCATAGACACAGGAATCAGTTTGATAATTGGTTCGTAGTTAAAGGAAATTTAGAAGTTGCATTATATTATCCTGTTCAAGAAAAGCTAGAATTAATTTCTCTTGGAGAGGGTGATAGTGTATTAGAAATTCCGCCCTTTGTATGGCACGGTTTTAAGGTTCTTGGTAATGAGGAAGCAATTCTTCTTTATTATGTAACAAATAGATACAACCCTGATAATCCAGATGAAGAGCGCGCTGAATGGAATGCGTTTTATGATTGGCAAACACCTAAGAAATGAATAAAGAAGAGCGTAAGATATATAAATCTAAATGGTACCAAGAAAATAAAGAGCGTATTAAAGTGAATCAGCGCGTATATCGCGCAAAGAATTTGGACGCTCATCACGGATACGAATTAAAGTTTAGACAAGGTATAACAATGAGTCAGAAACATAGCATGGCTTTGATGCAGAATTGGAAATGTTATATCTGTAAAAGGGAAAGGACGCCAGATTTATTAGTAGTCGATCACGATCACGATAAACCTAAAGGTGAAGGAATACGGAAACTTCTATGTAATTCTTGTAATCAGGGATTAGGTAGATTCAAAGATTCCTCCGCTTTACTTCATGAAGCAGCAAAGTATTTGGAGGGCTTTGGAAAGTGAAAATTTTAGTTACTGGTGCATCTGGTTTTATTGGAACAAACCTATTTCAATATTTAGCGCGCGAACAGGATGCGGCAGATATTTGGTTATTTGATAAGCATTACGGGCAAGATATTCGAGATTATGATCAACTGCGGGCCGCAGTAAAAGGCATGGACGTTGTTTTACATTTAGCAGCCTCTACTCATGTCGATAATTCTATCCCAAATCCTTTACCTTTCATTTGGAATAATACTGAGGGTACCGTTCAAGTTCTCCGTGCAGTTACCGATGAAGGTTGCAAGATGGTATATGTATCATCTAGTGAGGTTTATGGTTCTGCTGATCCTGAATATATGAAAACACACGATAAGATGTACGAAGATCATCCGCTTAATCCTCAGAGTCCCTATGCTGCCGGTAAAACTGGCGGTGATAGGGCCTGTTATGCATGGTGGAAAACATATGGGACTAATGTAGTTACAGTTAGACCTTTCAACCAATACGGTCCCTATCAAGCCGCAGAGAAAGCAATACCTCATTTTATTGATTTAGCTATTAATGGAAAGCCCCTTCCAGTTTATGGAAAGGGTCTAGCCTCTAGAGATTGGTTATTTGTTCATGATACAGTCTCGGGAATTTGGGCCGCAGCAAATAAAGGTATTGCTGGAAAAGAGTATAACCTAGCCACGGGTATTGATTATACACTTATGGAATTAACAGACATAATCCGCGATGTTTTAAACGTCAAGGGCTATTCTGTTCACACTACAGAAGTTGCTGATCGACCGGGCCATGTCGAAAGACTTGTCGGTGGCTCTTATTACGCAGAGAAAGAGTTGGGTTGGAAAGCGGTACATGATCTTCGGTCGGGGGTAGAGATAACTGCGAATTGGTTAATATCTAATGGGAAGATTGTGTCTCCGTTTAGTGTTGATTTACGTAATTCTAAGCCACTATGGATTAAATAATGGATGGAGTACTTCTTGCAGGGGGATTAGCCTCTAGATTAGGACCAATTACGAAGGTGACTAATAAGCACCTTCTTCCTATTTATGATAAGCCTCTTATCTTTTATGGAATTGAATTACTGAGGGATTTGGGCTGTGAAAGAGTTATTATTATCCTCGGCGGAAACTCTGTTGGTGACATTGTTAACCTTGTACGTGATGGTTCTCAGTTTGGGGTGGAAGTGGTTTATAAATTCCAACACGAGCCTAAAGGAATATCTGATGCAATTAGATTAACAGAGGATGTTATTAAGTCGGAGCAATTTTTAGTTTTATTAGGCGATAACATCTTTTCCAATGGAGCCTCACTAAAAGATGCGGTTAATCTTTGGAAGCGTACTTATGATTACGATAAGTCAGAAGAGCATCAACAATGGATTGCTGATAAACCGTGGATGCAAAATCTACCTGCATCATTCGCAGTTTTTTTACACGAGTCAGATCATCCTTATGATTATGGTCAGCCTATCTTTGAAGAAACAGCAAACGCGATTAAACGATTTGTTGAGAAAGATAGGGCTGTTCCACACAACAAAATAGTAACTGGATTATATGGATTAGCAACACATGCATTTGATATTATTAGAAATCAGGCTCCTAGCCCACGAGGGGAGTATGAGATTACAGATACCTTATCTGCAAATCGCTACCATATTCTTCATTTTAATTATGAGGGTTTTTGGAGCGATTGTGGAACACCAGAAGGAATTTTACAAGCATCGCAGTTTATGAAGGAGAATTCAAATGTTACGCGCAGTTAGAGATGGTAAAAAGGGTCCGCTCGTTTGTCCAACTTGTGCATGTAGATTAAATGTATTCTCCTATGATAGAGACACTGTAGTTGCTCATCATTTCGCGCACCAAGATGAACCTATACGAGACGCACAAGGACATAAGTGTAAGAGTATAGGAAAGGTATGGACTATTAATTCTAAAGAGGTACAGCATTTATTGGTTTAGGTGATTCGTTGGATATCAACGGGATTCGTAGTAGAGGTACGCTTGGAACAGGTTTAAATCAGTGGTTCCCATATGATTGGGATTTCATTAATAAGAAACAAACAAAAAAATTTCAATGCGCCTATTGTGGAAAATTTATAAGTAGTAAGGAATTAACAGAAGATCATGTGTATCCGAAAAGTTTAGGCGGGCCGAGAATTGTTACATCGGCTTGCCATAGATGTAATAATAAGAAGGCTGATAAACTCCCCATTGAGTGGGCAATATATGCCTATGAAAACGGGCTTGATTTATAGTCGTCCCATTAAGTGGGATGCTGGAACCGTAACCAGCAAATTTCCTAGTTTTCATAACTAGGCGCGACTGACACAGCGAGAAGCCCTGAGTCCAAGGGAGGTAGAAAGGGGAAGCCTCCCTCCAATTTAATTGAATGGGGGATATATTACTAGGATGGTCATAATGGAATTACCGGATCAAGTTGAAAGACGTAAGAAACAAATGCGAGAGGAAATCGCAAAGGTTTTAGGAGAATCTAAAATCTCTAAATTTGATCGAGAATCAAAGCGATTACGGGATAAAGAGTTTGATGAGAAACGTCGATCACGAAAGATCGCAAAAGAAAGTAGACAAGTAAATCGTAGGAGACGATAGTGTATGCCAGCAAAATCACAAGCACAGGCCCGCAAGATTGCCGTGCTTTATAAGCAAGGTAAGGTTTCAAAGAAAGTTTTAAATGATTTTGATAAGGGTATTAGTTATAAGTCTTTACCAAAAAGAGTTAAGAGGAAAAAGATGTAATGGAAGTTACCGAGGGTAAATTAAGACGTTTGAAAAATCTTCCAAGTTTTAAGGGTAAAACTGACGAAGAGATTATTGAGTATCTTAAAAATAAGCCGGATAAGCCGCGTAAGCCGCGTACCACAAAAGTAAAAGAAGTAGAAATTATTGAAGAAATTTCTACTGAAACGGCTGACTATAATAAGCGGTATAATGCTAAACTTAAACTTCTAAAAGAAGAGTTTGGCATCGACATGAATGATTCTAACGATGCTGAAAGTTTGCGGATGCTTGTTCGTCTACTCATTCAGTCTGAGGATATTGACCAGAAAATCCGTGAGGATAAGACGGTTTTATTTGATGATAAGCGATTAAAGAATCTTGGAGACTTCCAAAAAACGGTCGTTACATCTATTGCTGATTTACAGGAAAAACTTGGCATCACACGAAAAGTGCGCAAGGAAAAGCAAGTAGATGATATCCCTCAATACTTAAAAGCAATTAGACTAAAGGCCAGAGACTTCTGGAATAGAACAACTACGAAAGTAGAGTGTCCTAAATGCCAGATAGAGTTATCTCGTTTCTGGCTCAACTTTCCTGATCTAGCATCCAAGGTTGTTATGGAACTAGAATGTTGGAAATGCCATGAAAAGGTTGTCTATGTCAAATAAGTTAACTACCCCACAAATTGCTTATTTAGCCGGATTGTTTGATGGCGAGGGCTGCGTTCATATTACCATTGAACACGGTATCGCTTCTAGTTTGACTATAACAATAGCCCAAAACGATGAAACGCCTTTGCGGTTTGCTCAGGAGTTATTAGGCGGGGTTATTCATCTTAGACATGAGAAAAGTAAAAATGCAAACTATTGGAAATTACATGCTAATGAAGCGGCAGACTTTCTTCGACTCGTTGAACCCTATTTATTGGTAAAAAAGAAAGATGCTAAATACGGTATTAAATTTCAAGAATTACGAGAATCACAAAAACCTAGACATAGTTTAACATTACAAGAAATATACGATAGGAACGAAATATCGAAAAAAATTGATAAAAAGGTCCGTGTGTATAAATAAATGGAAGATTACATTCTGAGTGAAATAGAAGAGGATGAGTGGGCGCTGGCGCAAATCCTCGGTAATCCTGTTACGTTCAGAGAATTTATTAATGAGGATGATCCTCTTTGGAAACCCCTAGAGGAACACGAGCGCGCGTGGACTGCATGTAAAGCACACTATATTGCAATGTGCTGCGGTAGATCAGTACACAAAACAACGTCTATGATTGAGATGCTATATTTTTGGGTTGTCAATGATCTATTTATTCGTGGTGATCCCGGCGTGTTCTTATTGGTTCCAAACCAAGCGCAGAAGAATCTTTCATTCACTCGTATCCGATCAGCCTGTTTAAATCATTGGCTTATTCGACAATATGTTATGCCAACAGCAATTAACGTGACAGACGGTAAGATTGAATTTAAGAACGGCTTCCAATTAATCATGCGTATTGCCGGTGCTGCTGGTACTGACCAAAACGTTATCGGTGTTCATACCATGCGTATTTGGGTAGATGAGGCACAGGAATTTCCTTGGCAGACATGGCTTTCACTACAGAACTGCTTGAAGGTTGAGATTCCTGATTTCCAAATGATTGTTTCTGGCGTACCTAATGGCGAGCGCAACAAGAATGTTCTATTTGAGACAGATCAAGTAGACGAGAAGTATGTATCCTTCAACATCGCGCAAACAATGATGAGTTGGTGGACTCCTGAGATGGAATTTGAGAAGAGAAAAGAATATCATTCCTCTCAGGAAGATTCAGAAGATTTCAAACATTATGTTCTTGGTGTTCATGGTGTTCCTACATTTGCGATCTTTGATCGCGCACGTTTCTTGATGGAAGATTTTGAAATACCACGAGTCATCTTAACGCAGAAGATGTTTGACATGGCAACACGTACAGATATAGAAGGTAATGTACAGTTATTTATTAACGAAGTTATTACCCCCCTACCAAATCTTCCAATTGAGAATGGTGTTAAACCCTTAGTTGGTTTAGGATATGACGTAGGTTACTCTCCTGATCCTGCTGTATTCTTTATTATGTATCAACATTCCTCGGGTGTTTGGCGTAATCTTGCCCGGTTTGTACTACAAAGAGTAGAGTATCATTTACAGAGGGAAACACTTGCATTTCTTGACACAATCTATAATTTCAATTTCTTAGGGATTGACATGGGAGGACCGGGTAAGGTTCAGTATCAAGATTTAGTTGGAGAACACAGTCCCTATAAAAAATATAAGTACATGGATCGTCTATACCCCGTAGAATTCGGGGGATTTATGACAGTGGCCGCAAAAGATGAGGGCGGTCTAATGATAGAGAAGAAAGATCAAGTAAAGCGAGTAGCCGTTGAGACAGTTTCTCGATGGGTTCATGAGCATAGATTTTCTTTCGCAAAGCACGATCTTAATTTGATTGAAGAACTAGAGCGTACTAAATTTAGTCGATCACAAACAGGGGAACCTGTGTATCGAACTGAGGACGATCATCAGTTTGCCGCAATGATGTGTGCAATTATGTCCTACGAAAATAAATTTGGCCCGCCCGTTATTTTTGACCGTCCTGAAATTAAACCTAAATTGATTTCGGCGCGTTGGATTGATACCTCGCCTTATGGAGTGAGAATATGACTGAACAGAAACTAGAAGAAATTAGACCTGTCTCGGTTCCAGAGGAACCAAAGAGAATGCAATTAGCAAAGGCAGCCGTATCCGTTACGCCAAGCGATAATGGTACTTTCTATATGCCAATAAATAACTCATATCAAAATGCAGGTCTTACACCAGATAAATTAATTATTCCTAAAGAATACCACGAAGTTTTAAAACTATGTTATGACTTTTACCAGCGCGGGGGTATTGTTGGAACGGTTATAAACCGTTTAGCGGAGTTATCTATAACTGAAATTCGAAATGGTCAACGTGGTACAAGCGATGAAGCAAATGAATATTTTTACTCGTTATTACATCGTAAACCCTCTCGACTTATGCGGTTTTTGGCTAGGGCTGCACTAGAGTATTTTATCTCGGGTATGGTTTTACCCCGTATCGATTGGGTTACAGTTAAGGGTTCTGAGGTTTCTGCAAAACTAGATCAAAGTAGAGATTATGTTTTTCCAGTATTTGATCTGTATCCGTCTCAGTTAATTGAGATTGAGTGGGCAGATTGGGGAGAAAAAGATTTCTATATTAGAGTTCCATCTTCTGACCTTAAATTAATTCGTAGGGATTCGAACGCTATTAAGTCACAGCAATTACAACGAAGATATCAAATGCTTATAACACAGTATGCGTCCTTTGTAGATACAATTAAAAAGGGCGCGGATGTAATTCTTATCAAGGATACCGACCCTATTCTTCGGAAGGAACTCTCAAATACACCATATCCTACACCGCTTCTATTTAATGTTCTAGAAGCCCTTGTTATGAAGCAGCAAATGCGCAAGATGGATTATGCTGTTATGTCTCGTGTAATTAATGCTATTCTACTTGTTCGTGAAGGTAATGATAATTATCCCATTACGGAAGAGACACGAGAGAATCTAGAAGTGCTTAAAACGCAGATTCAAATGCGGGAAGGTAATTCTCGATTACAAGAGCGTTTATTCCTTTTGTTTACGAACCATACGACCCAACTTGATTGGATCGCGCCCGATACCGCTGCTCTTTTAAATCAAGAGAAATACAAGCAAACAAATGAAGAAATTGCCGAGGGGTTAGGATTTGCAAAGATTCTTATTACTGGCGAATCTCGTTATGCAAACGCGGCTGAGGTTTCTACATGGGCTATTCAACCACAATTAGAAGAATTTAGAAGCATGATGCGTGAGTTATTACTAGATACGTATGATGAAGCAGCGCGCCTTAATAAATTTCGTAATACGCCTGAGCCTAACTTTAAGACTATTCGTCTCCAAGATATTATTAAAACTGCTGCCGTATTCCAAGCCGCATTCACCGAAGGTAACGTTTCACGAACCTCTCGTGCTGAATCAATCGGTCTTGATTTCCAGACAGAGGTTGAACTAATGAGAGATGAAAAGAATCTCATGGACGGCCTAGACCAATTCCCCGCAATGCCTTATAGCCCACCGCCTCCAACTGTTGGTGGAGCAAAGCCAGCGGCTAAAAAGCCAGCAGGTAGACCGACAGGTTCTTCGAATGTTCCAGTTAATAAACGAAATACAGGAGTAAAGCCGAAAGGCCAGAAACCTACATCTAAAGTATCAAAAGCAGAATTAATGGCAGACGAAGAGGTTATTGCACTTATGAATAAAATCGCACAGGAGAGAGGTATAGTAATTACCGAAGAAGATTTAGAGGGCGTGAATGACGTATAAAGTTGTAGCAGTTATCTGGACTGACCCCCGAGTTATTAATCGGAGCGCTATTCCAAGTGACCCAGAATCTCTAATCTTCCCAACAATAACCTTTGGTATCATTGTTAAGAGAACACGGAAATTTATTATTTTAGTCTCTGATCTAGAACGATACGATGATCGAGATGATGCAACATATTCGATTCTTCTACGCGCAAATATCGACGCAATCAAGGAATATGGTGAAATAGAAATCGAAAATTTACGAATTGCGCCCTAAACTTCGATTTTATGTATAATTATATAAAGGCAGGTGAGAACTTTTGAAGCAAAAAATTGCCGAATTTACAACCGCAATCGCGGAAATAAACGACGTAGAGAATACTGAGGACTTTAAACACCCTCTTCTTACGAAGATTAAGTTTATTTTTGCAACAAATGAAGGTGCCCATCTTTCTACCGCTTCTGCGGTACCCGGCAAAAAGCAGGGTATTAAAGAAGAGGATTTCGATGAGGTCATTAAGTCAGCGATAAATGCTCCGTTAAAGATGCGCTTCCTAGGCGCGCGAGGAATTGGGAATCATTTAGGTTCTATTCCAATCGGACACATTACAGGCATGACTAAGACTGAATTAGAAGATGGTGTTAAAGCCCTTCTTGCTGAGGCCGTTCTATATACTAATGAGTATCCAGACGAAGTTCAGTACTTAAAAGATGCATTCGCAGAGGGAAAATCGCCGGGAATTTCTTATGAAATTCTACATTCGGCTGATAGCCCAATTGAGAATGGTGTTCAATGGCTAAAAAATATGGTTACTCAGGCAGCGACAATTGTACGAAGTCCTGCATATGGGGATCGAACAGCAATTTTGGCGTTAGCAGCAAATAAAGAATTAACTACAGAAGAATTTACTGAGGGTATTATACAGTTAGTAACGCCACAGGAAACTACTATAGAGGGAGGTTCAGAGATGGACGAAAAAGATAAGAAGATTAAAGAACTTGAAGATCGGATAGTAGCTCTTGCGGCTGAAAAAGAAACAGAAGTAACTGCAAAGAGTACATTACAGGGTCAGATTGATGCTCTTACCGGAGAATTAGAAACTCTTCGGGGCGAAAACGCGACGTTCAAAAAGAATGAATTAGTTGCTACTCGTACCAAAGCGTTTGTTGATGCTGGTCTAAAGTTAGAGGCCGATGCTTCGAAGGCTGAGGCTAAGAAAGAATTTTGGGCAAAGATGGACGATGCAACATTTGCAGAATATATCGAGGACTTAAAGGCTGTGTCAGGGAAAGCAACTGCATTAGCAGAAGCAGCCGACCGCCACGGAATACGTGTTCCGAGACTCGCAGTAGCATCGAATGGTGAAGGACGATCATTAGACGAACTAAAGGCTGAATTACGAGTTCGGAATAACTAACTTTCAAAGGAGGTTGGAATAATAAATGGCTAATGCAATTAATACTGGCAATCCTACTAGTGCAACATTCTTAGTAAATAAGTATGATGACATTGACGGTAGTCGCGTTGCTCAGGAAACCCCGCGAGGTCGATTTTGCTTACGTGATGCGACCGGGAGAATGGTTCTTCCACGAGACGGCACCGAAGCAAATTCGGCTGTTTATCCGGTTGATTGGGCTAAACCCCTTAACCCCGGCCCTTATTTCTTAAATGCTGGTGGATTAAATGGTACGGGTCTGTATCCGTTTAGCGACGGAAGTTTAAATTCGCAAGAAAGCGACTTTGCTCTTGATCCAGACCTAGCTTTCCAAGCACCTTATCCAGTTGCTTATGGCCCCGCGTATGATGTTCCCCCGCTTTTCTATGACAAGCCCGTACCTTCTGGTGCTAAGTGTCTTGTTTGGGATGAGGGTACGTTTACGTTTGGCTCTGGTAACTATACTGGTGTTTCAAGCGATTACAATATTGGCGATCTAGTTTATGCTTCGTCTACTTCTGGATCAGAGGGTATGCTTACTGATTCTAGCGGCACTACCGCAGTCGGCGTTGTTGTAAATAAGGACGTATTTGGACAGAACACTATTACCGTCAAAGCCTTTGGCTCTGCGGCACTAGGCGACTAATCTAATTTAAAGGAGGCGATTAAGGAATGCGATTACAAAATAAAACACTAACTCCTGAGAATAGATTAGCCCTTGCGGAGTTAGCTAAGAGCGACCGCGCTGCGTTTGCAGAGGTTATTACCGAGTATGTTGACCCGGTTTATCTAACACTTGATGTGGCTGGCGCGTTTATGAATACAAGGGAGATGCGTTTTGACGAATTACTCGTTCGACGCTTTAAGGGTAAGTACCATGTACAGCAAATTGTTCCCGGTCAGATTACGCTTGCCGAGCAAGTAGTCATTCGGGATAAGACAATGAGCATTGCGCTGGATATTCTTTCAGCCAAGGCAGGGTATAACACCTTAGAATTAGAGCATGGTGGACCACAGTTCTCCCCGGAGACTGTTCGAAGCGATGTTCAGAAGGCGTTAGCCGAGGCCGTTCTTATGCGAACTTGGAACGCGCTAGGAAATATTTGGAATGCTACTAATGCAAGCGCACTTACGATTCAGGGATCGTCCACTAGCAACTTTATTGATGCTGCTGGCCCCCTAACCGCAACTGCACTTGATGCGGCTATTGATCATACGAATTATTGGGCTGGCTCTGTCCGTTCAATTATTGGTACTGAACAGGCTCTTGCGCCACTTAGTACATTCTCGCAGTACCAGATTATTTCTAGTACTACAAATAATTTTGATTTCTACGTTACGCAGAATGGTACGCCAGCGGGTACGATTAAAAACGTTTCTCCTTATGGTGCGGGCGGGGCAGTTGAAACTTATCGTGGTGTTACGAACATTGTTCGTTTACCACAGATTTTCGATGAGACTGAATATCCTCCCAAGCCACTTCTCCCAACTGATTTCGTATTAGTTGTCGGAGATAATATCGGTGAGTTCATCACTTATGGTGGGCCACAGTATAAGGAATTCATTGATAATAACCCAACACCACCTTACTGGAATTACGAGACGTGGCTACAGTTCGGTATGATGATTTGGAAAGCACGAGGCTTAACGAAGATTAAGGTTACGAGTTCGACTCCGTAATTAAATCTAACGAGATGATGTGAGGCCATCAGTCAATTATGTTGGCTGGTGGCCTCCATTTTCTTGTATTAAGACTTATAAAGGAGTATAATTATTGGAGGCGCTAAAATTAGCGCGCACAAGGAGGAAACGGAAATGGATGACAAAGATTTTTATTACTTTAGGAAGAATGTACCGTATCGAGTAGTAGTACGCCAGCACATACGAGATGCTGATGGAATTTTACTAGACGATGAGAACCCTTATGTCCAAGTTGCTAAAGATGATTTACGCAAGTTTATGCAGTCAAATAAGATTGCTCTAAGTCAAGGCTTAATTATGGAGATTGATGAGCCTCCCCTCGATATAGTAAATCCTAATGCAATTGGGGATACCGAGGCTATGGAGTTAGTTAAGAATTATCATCAGTTAAAGAAGAGATTACCAGAACTTACATCAGAATCTGCTGTCTTGAAATTACTTAACGCAGCAAAGGCTTCGGGTAGAAAGCAACCAACTATTGATTTAATCATGGAACGCTATGAGGATGTATCCCCGAGCGCAATGCAGTCTGTTACATAAAGGAAGTGATTCTTAGTGAACTTACTTACCATCGTCCCAAGTTTTAAGCGCCATCTAAATCAGTACAAACGTGAGGATGATACTGATTCGAAATTAGCGGCTTACCTTGCTGACGGTATCGAGGCTCTTGCGTTCCGTTGGAGTCGCACCTATGAGATTACAGTTATTCAGCCTGAGACATATTTTGTAAATCCTGATGTGGCCGCAAAAGATAAAAGACCCATTATATTAATGGCATCAATTATCTATAAAATGGGTAACTTACAGCTAGCAAGTTTCAAAGATCAGGACTTTGCTTACGACCCACAACAGGGTCGCCAGAATCCTATTCAGGTTGACGTTGAAGAGTTAGCAAGGTTCTTACCTATTTATCGTCTTGCTAGTGCTAAGTCTGCTCCAATGCGCGGGTACGCATATGTAGGTAATCCAGAAAATTATTCATTCTGGTTGGAGAGTAACGTACTAGGCGCAATTTAAGGAGAAGGAATTGGGTAAAATCGTAAATGATAAGGTACATGGAGTAGAGATTACTGGTGTACCATCTCGGAAGTACGAATATATTTGGCGCGATGATGTTCAGGTTTGCAACTATTGTGGCTCTATAAGTCCAGAGGATGCTTTAATTCGATTACTTAACCCCGACGTAGATGCTTCCGGTGCAGATTGGAAGTATGGTTGGCCGCATAAATTTTATATTCGATTATATGGTAGGCCGGGTAAATTTTATAATAAGCATTTATATGATGCTTCGAATGAAACATTTAAGGCTCTTACAAAATTAATGACAGCTAAATTAGGTATTACATTTTCAATAGATTCGACAGGTCTACGATATCAGGCACCATATGAAGGTTATCAAACTTGGACATTAAATAATGCGTAAGTGCCAAATAATTATTCCCACCTATTTTGGGAATCAGTTAGCCGCTAATTGTGTATCCTCTTTACTCAAAGAAATACCCGATGCTGATATTCGTATCCTAAAGAACGATATCGGTTGGTTAAAGGCTGCAAATATATTGTTCAAGGACGCACTTGATCTTGGTGTAGATGTATTACTATTAAATGATGATACATTCGCATTAAGCAATCTTGTTAAAGAGGCACAAGATTTTGCATATAGTCGTGATGGCGTAGGAATTGTTGGGGGAAAAGCGTTAGCACCTAATCAAGAAACAGTTATCAATTATGGCATCTATGTTGCTCCTGATGGAAATACCGCGCATGAGTATTATGGAAAGAAACGAAACGAAGTAACTGAACCAAAAAAATCGCGCGCAGTAGAAGGTAGTTGTTTCTTTATTAAATACGACTGCTTACTCGCTCTTGGTGGTTTTGATGAAGGTTATGGCATGGGATTCCGCGAAGAGGTTGATTTTTGTTTCGCAGCCCGAGAGTTAGGTTTCGAAGTCTGGTCCGTTCCGACTATGGAGTACGTTCATTTTGTTTCACAAACTCACGGAAAACTAGGAATTACTAATTCGACTTATGATTATTTTATGAGTAAGTGGCGTAATAAACTTAAATTAGGAGAAATTTAATGCCCTATAAAGATAAAGAACAAGCCAAGGCAGCAAATAGAGAATCCTATCATAAGTATGGTCAGGAACGACGTACATATAGTAAAAGGTATTACGCTGATCATAAAAAAGAAAAATCAGAATACGGAGAATCTTACTACTCTCGCAACAGAGAGAGAATTCTTGCTCGTATTCGTAAAACATATTTTGAACGAAGATATGGAATAACACAAGAATATTATGACAATTTATGGGAATTACAAAATGGATTATGTGCAATTTGTTTTGATATTTTAGTTCGTGGCGAGGGGCGCGGTCGAAATGGTGGAAATGTTCATTTAGATCACGACCATGAAAACGGTTTAGTTCGTGGATTATTATGTAGTAAGTGTAATCTAGGTTTAGGTTATTTCTTAGATGAACCTCGGATTTTAAGATCAGCAGAAAGGTATTTACATCATTATGGGTACTAAAACCATCTCCGATACTGCGATTTTTTACGGGGACAAATTAAATAGTGGTCAATATGATAATGGAGTCTGGATGGACGTTTTACAGATTCCATATATACAGAAAATAGAAGAAGCGCAGAATTTTGATTATATAATTCGGACGCTATGGT
>Ga0163163_10003013_pt1 | contig 14261 bp, 14 predicted proteins | sample S65metaG_FD_119766 | JGI IMG/M metagenome (GOLD analysis project Ga0163163, IMG submission 119766) | Switchgrass rhizosphere microbial communities from Kellogg Biological Station, Michigan, USA - S6-5 metaG | ecosystem: Host-associated > Plants > Roots > Rhizosphere > Soil | place: USA... | reverse complement strand
GCCGTCGGAAAGGAAGTCATCACGAAGGCGCTCGACAAGCACCTCTCCTGACAATTCTCCGATGAACTTAGCTATCGTAGGCCTCCAATGGGGAGATGAAGGCAAAGGCAAAATCGTCGACATCCTCTCAGGGGAATTCGACTGTGTTGCCCGTTACCAGGGCGGCCACAATGCCGGCCACACGGTCACCTTTGGCAAGACTCGCCATGTATTGCACCTGGTGCCTTGCGGCATATTTCACGACGGCGTGAAGTGCGTTGTTGGTGGCGGCGTAGTCCTGGATCCCGTCGCATTCTTTGACGAAACCGATGCCATCGCCGCCCTCGGGGTTCATTTCACCGACAGGCTCTTTGTATCCAACCGTTGTCAGGTCATTCTTCCCTACCATCGTGCACTGGAAGCGGCCAGTGAACAGCAACTCGGCGAAAGAAAAATTGGAACAACGTTGCGTGGCATTGGCCCAGCCTACGAAGACAAAGCGGGACGGCGCGGCCTCCGGGTCTGCGACTTGATCGCGCCGGAGACTCTTTCACAAAAAATCTGCGCGAATGTCGAGCAGAAGAATCGCGTCCTCAAGGCTCTGGGGAGTTCTCAGATAATTGACCCGAAGCCGATATGCGACGACTACGCCCGTCTCGGCGAACGATTGCGTCCCTTCGTTGTGGATTCGGCGGCGTTGCTGAATCGTTTGATCCGCGACGGCAAGTCTATCTTGTTTGAAGGCGCACAGGCCACGCTGCTCGATATCGATCACGGGACCTATCCATTTGTTACATCTTCAAGTGCGTCGGCTGGTGGTGCGGCGACAGGCCTGGGAATTTCACCCAGACATGTACAGAACATTATCGGAATCACGAAGGCCTATACGACGCGAGTCGGAACTGGACCGTTTCCAACCGAGGCCGTCGGTTCGCAGGAAGAAGATCTCCGCAAACGTGGAAACGAGTTCGGCGCTACCACGGGGCGGCCTCGACGCTGCGGATGGTTTGATGGACCGGGGGTTCGGTATTCCACAATGATCAACGGACTTAACTCCGTTGTCGTGACGAAAATCGATGTGCTCGACCCTCTTGCGGAAATCCCTTTTTGCGTCGATTACAAATACAAAGGCTCGATACTTCGGGAGTTCCCTGCCGACATCGACGATCTTGCGAAAGTCGAACCTGTATATAAATCCATGAAGGGCTGGCAGACTTCGATTGCCGGAACACGCGATTTTGAAAAGCTCCCGGCCCTGGCTCAGGATTATTTGAAATTCTTATCCGATTACCTGGAAGTTCCGATCAGTATGGTGTCCACCGGTCCCGAGCGGGAAGAAACGATCAGGATCTGAATCCCTCGCCCGAAGGGAGAGGGTGGCGCGCAGCGCCGGGTGAGGGGTGCAGCGTTTTCTTCACCCCTCACCCGGCCCGCTTCGCGGGCCACCCTCTCCCTTCGGGCGAGGGATTCCCTGAGCTCTTCTTCCGAAGAACCCGGTTCCACCACATGATCACTCCTGTAACAAACAGGACGACCGGGGCCAGTCCCACAACACACCAAATGACTTTGATCGGAGCCGAGGCCGCGCTTCTTCCCATGAACGTGCCAAAGTGAACTCTCGAAACCGTCCTGAGAAAACGATCGCCCGCCCGGAGTCCCATGAACTCATCTTTCGGTGGATCGAAGTAATCGACAACGGCGCGAAACGGCGCGGGCAGTGCAGCATAGATTCCCGTGATTCCCCACATGAGAATGAACAGAGAAGTCCAGAAGCCCATCGCGCTATGCAGATCCCAGTTAAAGCGCTTCCACCCCACGCGAAACGAAAGAGCCAGACTCCTGCGCCAGTTCTGAATTCCCGGCCACCAGACCACGCATCCGGTCAATCCCAGAAGAGTCCATAAAACAGCACCGACAGCGTTGGCGATACGGCCGGAATCCCCCTTCAGCAGATTCAGGTGGAGCTCCGTCATCCACGACACCAGTCGAATCCCAGCGGGAACGGAATTGCCGAGATCCTCGCCCGTATACGGATTGAACAGCCGCTGCACTCGTCCATCTCCGACGGTCTGCTCCATCCAGATTTCGACGGCTTCCCTTGGATTCTTCTTCGATTCAAAGTACTGGTTAACTCCGTATCCCGGATAAGCCAGAATGGCACGCGTCCGCAGTTCGTCTTCGGACTTCCGCGCTCCCGTCGCTTCGACAATCACGGGTTTGGCGGTGAAGTACGTGAACAGTTCGTTGCGATAGACAAGAATGCTTCCGCTGACACTGATCAGCAGGACGTATATTCCAATTCCGATCCCGGACCAGAGATGGATCTGAAACAGTGCCTTTCGCAGCCAGACGGACTGGGGTTGCCTCACCCATTGTTGCCATTTCGACATCGGATCTGAGTTCTATCACAGACGGTGGGCATTCGAATCGGGAACAGAGGAAATTCATCAATGTTCAATTCTCAATTCCCAATTCTCATCCGAGCGGAAGGAGACTCCCTTCCTTTCGGATGAGAATTGAACATTGATGAATTTCCCGTTTTTAGTCACCCACGTCCGATATAAGGCATTGTTGTGGCCATGATCGTCATGAACGGGATATTGGCGTCAAGCGGAAGACCGGCCATATACACAACGGCATTGGCAGCGTGTTCGACATCCATTCGCGGCTCGACGGCATTTTCGCCGTTGGCTTGAAGAATTCCCTTCTTCATTCTTTCCGTCAGGGATGTCGCGGCATTGCCGATGTCGATCTGGCTGCATGCGATGTTATATTTGCGCCCGTCGAGCGACAGGGATTTTGTCAGCCCGGTCACGGCATGTTTGGTTGCCGTGTATGGTGCGGAGTTTGGTCGGGGAACGTGTGCGGAAATCGATCCGTTGTTGATGATGCGGCCTCCCTGGGGAGCCTGATCTTTCATCATCCGGTATGCTTCCTGTGCGCAGAGAAAGACGCCGTTCAAATTCACGTTAACAACGGACTGCCACTGTTCAAACGTGAGATTTTCAAACAGCACTCCCGGTCCGCTGATTCCGGCATTATTGAAAAGCACGTCGAGACGTCCAAATGCTTCCTTCGTTTTCGCGAAGAGCGCGCGAACCGCATCGCGGTCGGCGACGTCGGTAGGAACTGCCAGTGCAGATGCGCCATCGCCGGCGTTGCTCAAAGTCTGGTCCAGCAATTCCGATCGTCTTCCCGCCAGAACGACAGAATACCCGCCTCTGAGAAATGCCAGCGCCGTGCTTCGACCGATTCCCGATCCGGCTCCCGTAACAACTGCAACTCGTCTCATCAGTCTTCGGACCAGATCGGAAACGCCAGCATGGTGACAGCCGCCAGCAGGACGGAAACGGCCAGACCCAGGAGCGTCGGATTCAGAAATTTCAATTCCGGAACTGCGACGGCATCTGCCAGAGCGCTTCCGAGCCAATACGCGGCGAATACCACCAAAATGCGAGCCATGGTCTCGAACCACCGCACGAGTCTTAACGCGCGTTCCTTTTCAGCCTGGCGATCCAGCAACTGTGCCTTCATCCAAAGCAGATCCGGATCAGGCAAGGGCCGATGCGAACGTTCGGGCGGATCATTGGATAACTGGCGCATCCAGGTCGCCATGGGATCGTTTGCGTCGTTTTCCGTGTTGCGACTCATTTCCCCTCCAATACTGCCGCCAGCGCCTTGCGAGCCCGAAATAAGAGAACTCTCACACTGCTCTGCTTCACGCCAGCAGCATCGGCAATCTCACGATGATCGAATCCTTCCACGTAGGCCAACCACAGTAAAGACCTCTGCTGGGGTTTGAGTACACGAAATGCTTCGGACATGTCGTCGGAAGCGCCGCGATGCGGTGTCTGGTCCGTCCGGAAAATCATCTCCAGACTCCATCGTTTGGTTCGCTTCTCCCGACGCCAATGATCGATGAGCAGCGTATCCGCGGTGCGGTACAGGTAGCCCTTCATTGCGGGTCCTTCCATGTCCGGAGGTGCCGTTCGAAGGAATCGCAGGAACGCTTCCTGCATGATGTCCTCCGCCAAATCATAAGATCCGCAGCTTCGCGAAATATACGACCGTAACGCGGGAGCCGTCTTTGAGTAAAACTCGCGGAACGCAGTCTGGTTCATACGGCTCGATTCCTTCTCTGCGATGAGCCCTGGCCTGATACTGTCCTCATTAGCCGTTATGGAATAGAACGTCATGAGATTTGCGTTACGGTGTGGTCCTGCCCTCTTCTTCGGCCCACTTTCGAGAGAGTTTGTGAGTGACAAATGCAGAAATCAGGAATCCGATGCCCGCGCCCATGGCAAGCAGTCCGGCGACCTGGAGCCCATTGTGGGCTTCCGCTACGGGCATGAGCATTGAAGAGGCCAGAAGTGCGAGGCCGACGACGATGATGAAAACGCCGGTCCCCGCTCGACTGGCAGGTGCGTGGCTCCGCTCCGGCGCTGGCATGAGGAGCTTGCCCCCATCGGTCTTCATAAACTCTGTAAGTTCCTGAGCTGAAGAAAACTTTGTCAGCAGATCCTTCTGCAATTCGGTGCGATTGCGATCCTGGGCTCGACGTCTGATCACGACAAACCAGACCACAAAGATAATCATGATAAAAGGCGCGAACGGAACAAAATCACCGGCGTCCATTATGTACCTCCCATTTCTGTCTCGTTAACGCCCGGGGTGGTCCGGAGGTTAACAGGGATCTTCAGTTATCTTGTGGGCATTTATAGCGTGTAATAGTATCCGCATGGAATTCAGGCCTTAGTGATGTCAGGGAAATGAAAACTCCCCTCCTGAGTCAGGAGGGGTGGCGCGAAGCGCCGGGGTGGTTCCAATTGGAACCACCCCTCGCGGGATCCGCTTCGCGATCCCGCTGCCCTCCTGACTCAGGAGGGCATTTCCCTCACTTTCAAGTCAATCGTAGACTACGGAGGCGGATATGAAGAACTATCGAGTCGTGCTGACTATCGCTGCAGTCCTCGTGTTTTGTTGCGCACTGCTGACCTTTGCGCAGGCACCACGGCCCAACAACGATCTGGGCTACACCGATACTCCGATGCTTCCCGGCCTTCCCTATCACGTTCACGATCCCGCGCGACCTTATCCGCCGGTCGTGACGCCTGCCGCGCAGCCCGGTGGAGCGCCATCGGATGCCATTGTTCTCTTTGATGGTAACGATGTCTCGCACTGGCAAAACCCTCACTGGAAAGTCGAGAACGGCTACATGGAAGTCGTGCCAAATTCCGGAGATCTGAAGACCAAAGAGAAATTCGGAGACGTGCAGTTGCATCTTGAGTTCGCGTCGCCGGCACAGATCCGTGGCAACAGCCAGAATCGCGGCAACAGCGGCATCTTCCTTCAGGGTCTCTACGAAATTCAGGTCCTGGATGGATTTGAAAATCCCACCTATGCCGATGGTCAAACCGGAGCGATCTACGGCCAATGGCCACCGCTGGCGAATCCCACGCGCAAACCCGGAGAGTGGCAGAGCTACGATATCGTGTTTGAAGCTCCCCGAATGGATGGCGCAAAGGTGCTTACGCCTGCCTTTGTCACCGTATTTCTCAATGGTGTGCTGCTGCACAACCGGAAGGAGATCATGGGTCCGACCGTCCATCGCGCACTGGCGAAGTATGCGGCTCAACCGGCGGAAGATTCTCTGGTTCTCCAGGACCATCAGCAACCGGTTCGCTATCGCAATATCTGGATCCGTCGCGTCGGAACGTACGACAAGTAGACTTACTGCTTATCGATGGTACCGGAACCAATCACGCTCTGCTTGATCTTGGGATCGCCGAAGTACTTGATGGAGCCGGAACCCGCGATGGTCACATCGAGGTTGTCGCTGACAGCCAGAACCGCATCGCCACTTCCTGCAATGTTGATTTTCGTGTCCTTGGATTTCAAGCCGCCACCGACATATCTGCCGGAGCCCGCAATGGAAATCTCCTGACGATCGGCGGTTCCTTCGGCAGACATATCACCGGATCCGGCGATTTCCAGTTTCAGGTCGTCGCTGTGGATTCCTTTCAACACGGCGTTGGTGTCGCCGGCGCAGGAAACATTCTTCAGGTCCTTCACTCCAACTTTGAAAACGATCGGTTTCGAGGGGCTGAGGTTATAGCCGCTTTTGACCTGGAGTACCAGCTGGTGACCTTTAACATCGGAGGTCAGATACTGAAGGAGATTGTCATCCGCGCTGATGGACAGCTCCTCGGTGCCGTTTTGCTCGATTTCGATTCTTCCGCTGCCGCTGAGCGAAATCGAATCATAGCCACTCACCGTACGGTTTTCGCTGATCACTTTGCCGGACCCCTTCAGCTGCTCAGAAGCGGGCCCACAGCCCGCGACCGGAACGCACAACGCGACGAAAGCGACAACTCGAAACCAATTCATGATGCACCTCGGGAAGGAAGGAAATTCACGCTGCATTTTGCCGTAAACAAATCCGGTTTCCCAGAAGAATCCGGCCGGGAGGCTGGGAGATCGGGAAATCGGGAAATCGGACGATCTCGAAATTGCACGATTCCTGAATTTCCAATCCAAAATTTAAAGTTTAAGATCCGACGACCTGACCCCGCGCCCTTCGGATTTGAAATTTCTGATTTCGGCTTTGAGATGAGAAATCGTGCACTTTCGAAATCGTCCGATTTGTCCCTTTACCGAGTGATGTTGAGTATCTGCACCATGGGTGCCGGCCGATGCTCATAGATCAGCGCACGATCTTCCAGGGTTAGGGAACTGTGAAACACGCGAATTCTCCAGAGTAATATCAGGAAGCATGCGACAACAAAAAGAAAACCCCATGGATGCGAAAGCAATGAGACCTCGAATCGTGAATTCGCTTCGCTGAACAACGCGAATCCCGCCAGCCCCAGAATGATCATCACCAGAACCTTGTCCTTGCTCGCCGTGTAGGAGCAAGTGAACGGAATTTTGCGATAGCGGACCAGCAACAGCTGCGCCAGACCGATCGAACACATCAGGACATAACTGGAGTGGAGCAGCGCGATGGTCCAGCCCCAGAACATCACGTGCAGCGGCAATGCAACACCCAGCCAGACAATCACAGGCGATACCAGCACTTTGGACGCCACCGATCGCGCCGCGTGGCGGTGGCGATCCACCGTCGATCGAAACACCCAGCTGGCCTGACGATCGCTTGGGACATCCAGCAGCGCACGCAGGCTGACTATGGTGAAGAATGCCAGAGTCAGCGAAACGGAAAGCAGCCTCGGATCGACTTCGAAATCCTTTGGCTCCGCCAGAGCCTGCCCCGTGGTTTGCGCTGCGACAAAGAAACCCATCGCCGTTGCCGTTCCAAAGAGCAGGCAGTGCTTTTCATTCCGAAACAGCGTCTTCAGCGCAAACACATAGGTCGCACGCTGAAACGGCGTGTGCAAAGCCACGGCGTCCAGCAGCCGACCCAGGAAATTCGAATCCGAACCGGACGTATGGATCATGCCGCTCCGTTCGGGAATTCGCATGTACTCGCGATAATACGTGAGCGCATAAAGAGCGATCGCCAGAATGAATACAATGGCAGTGATCTCCACAGCGAAAATTCCAGTGCCCGTTTGGACAGTTCCGTCGATCAGCAATGTCTGATGCAGATCCAGAAACCAAACCGAAGGTACGTAGTACACGTAACCCGGGAGCCTGGCGGCCTGAAGAATCCCGGGCATTGTGAACACGCTCGCCAGCATGCCCGCCAGACCCAGGACACACGTGATTCGTACCAACAGCGACGCGGTTCGAACAAAGCGCTTCGGCACAATCATGATCGTGATACCCATGACTGCAAGAAGACCGAAGCCGGTAAAGAAGCTGGCAAGCAGAACGGCCGCCAGATGAGCGACGAAGAATTCGGCAAGAACCGGAACGCTTTCGTAGCTGTTGGTCACTGCGTACGGGAAGATGATGCTGGCCGCGCCATTGACGATCGCGGCAAACAGTGACGTCAGAAACAGCAGCGCGATGAGACTGGCTGCAAAGTTCTGTCGGCCCGAGATCGGCAGCACGGCGAGGTTGTCGAAGTCCTGCCGGTCCGGAAACAAGCGATCCCACTTCAACACCACCACGACCCCGGTGATCACCATCGAGTACACGATGAAAAAATACTCGTCGTAAAAAGACGCGCGATACACGTCGAAATGCCGGATGCCCATGAAGAACATCCGAAGTGTGGAGTACTTGTCCAGGAGAAGAATGGAACCAAATCCCGACGGGACGGAAAGCAAACCCAGCAACGCCGGAATGGAGAACTGAAGGTCGTCGCCGTCGCCTGCACCGCGAAAGATGCGGGTGACGTAGTGGTGGATCAGCCGGTTAAACGGCCGCTCTAGGTCGAACATAAGACATCGACGATGTCGGCGGCGATGCCGGTGGTATCGATTTCAGGCACGAGCTGAGCAAACGTATCCATCAGGGTCGGCTGATGCAGAGAGTCGACTACCGACCGGGTTGGACCGTAGGCCACGACTGTCCCCTTCCTCAGGATCAGCAGGTGCGTGCACAGTTTTTCGACAACTTCGAGCACATGCGAGCAGTAAAAGATCGCCTTCCCACGCTCGGCAAGGCTGGCGACAAGTTTTCGAAAGATGAATGCAGCGGTAATGTCCAGTCCGGAAAGGGGCTCATCGAAAATGATGAGACCCGGGCTGTGCATGATGCCGGAGATCAAAAGCACCTTCTGCCGCATCCCTTTGGAATACGAAGAGAGCGGAACGTGCCGCTGCGGATAGAGCGAAAATAATTCAAGAAGTGCATCAATTCTTGCAAGACGCAGACGGCGCGGCATCCCCCGGAGGGTACCGATCATGTCGAGGTATTCGCGGGCAGACAGGTAGGCGTAAAGGTTCGGCTCCTCCGGAACGTATCCAATCTGCCGCTTGTACTCCACCAGATCGGCGTGAATGGGAATTCCGTTAAAGAGCACTTCCCCGGCAGAGGGTTCGACCAGTCCGGCGATAATCTTCACCGTCGTGCTTTTGCCGGCGCCATTCGGCCCGATGTAGCCGAGGATCTCGCCGGAACCCAGGGTGAAGTTGACGTCGCTTATCGCGAGAAGCGAACCGTAGTTCTTTCGTAACTGATGAGCGGCGAGCATGTGGTGTCAATGACTCCGCTGCGGGCTGCAGCAAATTTGGCAAGAACGCCAACCAGAACGGCGGTGGCAATGGTGACAACCGCAAACAGGAATCCGGCCTCCGGAACTCCCAGGCGAAGTGCGAAGAAAGCGCCCACCAGGCCCCACCCCAGAAGAAGTGTACCGACGACGATCGAACACATAACCGCGTCCGCCAGGCCGGTGTAGTCGATCGAATTATCTTCACGGCAAAATTCGCGATGCCACTCGCGAGGAATGGAAGTGGCCAGGTCTTTCACGGTCTCGATCCAGAATCCGGTACTGCCGATACCCGGATGGCAATCCTGATAGAGCCTCAGCATTTCAGGCCCGAAGTGAGTGCGAAACGGTTTCGGGTAGAGAAGCAGCAGTGTGCTGTAAAGATGTTGTCCCTTCATACCGTCCTCAGCTTTCGAATCGCCCGGGTCGCCCTTGCCGAGCGCACCAACTCCGTCAACCGGTTGGATTCCTCGTGAAGCACACGGCCCCCCAGATTGCTGAGGCGGTAATATCTCCGCCGCGTATCATCCATTGCGGGATCCGGCCGTTCTTCCAGTTCTTCAATGAGACCGTCATCCAGAAGCCTGCTGACTGCCCCATAAAGAGTTCCCGCGCTCAGCCGGACCGAGCCCCCGGTCTTCGCCAGAACGTCCCGCATGATGGCGTAACCATGGGCCTCTCCATCTCCCAATGCGACGAGTATGTGAAACACCGCCGGCGTGAGAGGAAGGAACTGCTCCGGTGTTTTCTGTTCCGTTTTCGACGCTGCCCGCTTTGCCATGAATCGCTCCTGTACCGTTATACCGTCGGCCGATATATATTCCGAAATGAGTCCCATGTCAATCTACTTTTGAGGATTTCGAATCGATCCAGAAGACGAGGAAGTCGCAGCAGTCGCAACCAACAGAGCGGAATCGAAGGCAATTACAGGATCAGTCTGCAGCACGGCACGGTTGCTCTCCGTGTCGGTGCGAGGAATCGCCGGCAATTCGCAGCTGCATCTCTCTGCGGACCATTTCTCTAAGAAAGTTGACCTCGTTCGTCTGACCCAGCTGGCGCATTGCCAGATTCATCTCGTCGACAAGCTGCGTATTCGTCGGCAAAAACGTCACGGACTTCCTGCCTGTCCAAAAGCCGAACGACAAAAGACCGACTCCAATAAGAGTCGACAGTACCGCACGCTTCATTTGTTTGTCCTCCCTTTCGACAATATCGCACAAAGTTAGACACCCGACGGGATGGATTGGTTCCATTGTCGGCCAATATTGCCAGGACTTCCACCGAGATGGGACGCCTGGGCCGTCGCCGTAGCTGCTTTTCGTTAGGTGAGCTTACGGAGACGAATCCTGCCTGATTCAGGTTTTCACCAAATAATTTTCGATGGGAGTGGAACCTTGTGCCTGAAATCTGCGTCTTTGAATTGTTCCCCGCGGCTGACACTTGGGAATGTCCCCCCGGATAACTCGAGAAATGTCGCCGCGGGGGACCTTCAACATATCGTTTTAAAAATGGTAGAAGGCGGAGATAACCACGCGCCGGTGAAATTCACGATCATCCGTCAGTGGAAAGCCGATCCCCGCTCCAACTTGCCAGTGCAGGCTATGGAACGGGCGAAACTTGATACCTGACGAAAGATTGATCACAGTCTGTCCGCTTGACGACGTGGCATCGGAAGATGTCATCCGGTATCGGCCTTGCGGCTACTGCGGCAAACTACTTAGACATCCGCGCAAGACCCGCAGCGATTCGCACCGCTCTCTTCTCTCGGTCATTAACACCAAGTGCAAAACAAAGGTTTAGGCGATGGCATCAAACTGGCGCATAAGTGAACGATGAATCGAGGAAGCTTTGTAAAAGGCGAGAAAAGGCCGAATCAGGGGAAGCGCGGACCCGGAAAGGTGACCCTCAAAGGACGCGAAGCCCTGGCTTCGGTCATCGATGCCAACGCTGCACGGCTCCAGGGATGGATGGACGCCATTGAACAGCAGGAAGGGCCAGCCGCAGCCTTTCGCGCATACGCGTCTATCATCGAATTCGGAGTGCCGAAGATTGCGAGAAACGAACTGGCATCGGACGATGGGAAGGTCAATGTTACGGTGAGTTGGCAGCAGCCTGAGACGGACAAGCCACCTATTGATGTGAGCACAAAGCTGATGAGTGATTGAAAGGAGAAGAAAGTTGATTGGAGAACAACCGTAGCCACGACTTGCCTATTGGCTGGGCGAAAGCATAGAGAAACGAATGAAGACTGTGCAACAGAATCTGCCTAATTACTTGACGGGAAAGTTTTAGCCGTACAATAATCCAGCCCCCATTGAGTCAAAAAAACAAACTATCAAAACACTCGAGGTGACGGCTGGAACAGTCGTGAGATGTTTGTTCACAGTTTTGTGGCAAGGCTCAGACCAGAGGAATTTCGATGGAGTTTTTGAGTTCCATTCTATTTTGGGTGGTTGCATATGCTTTGATCATAGGGCTTCTTGTTGTAGTGCAATTGGGGACGACGACTACAGGCAAGCCCGGTTTGGAAAGACGTATATCCATTACGCTTCCATTTCTGTTATTACTAATTGGTCCATACTTAGTCTGGAGATCTGCCAATGCCATTCCGACACCCGCAGCCACAGCCCAAATCACGAAAATCCCCTATTTCAGCTGTACCCTATACGGATTCCCGGATGGTACCGTTTTTAAACTGACTGTAAGCACAAACGCAAACCAGGAGATCAAAGCGCCAGTGGAGCAATCTCCACCTGGATGTGCGGAAGATCTACAGAAGTTCGTCCGGAAAACAACACTATCGGAGGTCATAGTACAAGGACGTTCCGACCAAAGGGAATTGTCGCGCGAATTTGTCGATGAATACGGTTCAAACAAGACTCTTGCGTATCGTCGTGCCGAAAGCGTCGTGAACTGGCTCACGTCGGTGGACTCGCGACTGAAGGACCGTGCGATATTGTTGGCGGCGGGCCCAGAGTATCTGAATCGGGTTGCGGATCCACGATTACTCGCTAGAGATCGAAGCGTGTACATCCGTGCGGAATGGGAGGGGGATGGTGAGCCAGCCAAGGGCTCGGTTTTAGGTGAAGCAGAGACTTTGAATCGAGCGGATACCCTTGCTTTAGTAGGCGCCATTGTTGCCCTCAGTGCATATCTGGCCGCAGTTGGCCTCTTCTTGAGGGACCAAATGAAGAAACGCCACGAAGTCATTGCCGACGGCAAAATCGGTCAGAATGACCAGGAAATACTCGAACTCGTACACAATGATAATGGCTATATGAAGACACAACGCGCACTTCGTCTTCTGATCCTCGCTGACGTTCCCGCGATTCTCGCAGCGTTAGCCTTCATCCGGCACGTATTTTCTGGGGGATACGGTTCTCAGAGGGTGGGACTACTTTTGTTGTCTATGAGTTTATCGGCGGTGATTGTCTTTCATGTAACTCAGTGGTGCATTTCCCTGAATTCGTGGTGGAGCCGTGCATAACCTGGTAGTACATAACTGTGTTCCTTAACAATCGCCCATCCTTCCAACAGTAATCGATTTCCGCGACGAATCGGCGCAGCCATAAGCTTCCCCCACAAATTTCCGTTTTGAAAATCACTTCTACGATTAGCCGGTTTGAACGAAGTCGCCTGCGGCGACAGACGCTACGCGTGTGCGATCTCAAAGATCTTCCTTTCTCAAAAGAGCGGCAGTAGCATAGGCCCGTCATGATTAAGGATGCCCTCTCCAAAGCTCGGCAAGTCCAGGTTGAGGAACTCCTTTCGACATAGCCGGTTAGATTACTTTCTCCATAAGGCCCGCGTCCGTCGCCAAGCGCAGGCGACTTCCTTCAAACCTCGTTATCGAAAATCCGCGGCAACGCAGATTCGGCTTCGTCCTCAACACGTCTCACCGCGGACTTCCGATGAACGCTAACGGTATATCGGAAACATGAATTGTCGAATCCTATCGGACACTCAATGGTTTGCCGTTAACTCGACAATTTGAACTTCATTGTGTCACTTGTCTCAGTTCCATAGAATGGCACTCAACAATATTTGAGGAGCTTCGATGAAAGACCATACGGCCCGAGACGTGGGCCCCGAGTTCCAACTCTTCCATGATGCTTTGAATGCAACTGCGATCGGCATTCTACTGGCAGAGTTAGAAGGCCGTTTGCTTTTCGCGAACCCGGCCCTTTGCTCGATGTTGGGTTTCAGTGAAGAGGAAATATGTAACAGGAGCTGGGTCGAACTTTCTCCTCCCGAAGATGCAGCGAGGGACCAGGCCCTCCTTGGGCAATTGCGAGCGGGCTCTACACATCACTATCACCTGGACAGACGTTGTTTTCGCCGCGACGGATCCATTTTCGCGGCGCACTGGAGCGTTTGGGCGTTAGGTAATGGCACTTCCGCTGTCGTCCTCGCAATGATCACGGAGAAAGGACAGGCAGAGTTGGCTCTGCGCGAGAGCGAACAACACTTTCGCAGCCTGGCAAACACGGTTCCCGCCATGATCTGGACGGCGGAAGCGGGCAGGCTATGCACTTACACCAATGAGCGCTGGCTGCAATTTACCGGGAGGTCGCTCCGAGAGCAGTTAGGAAGTGGTTGGGCAGAAGGTGTCCATCCAGAAGACTTCGAGCGCTGCCTGGAAATTTACACGAAATCGTTCCGTCTTCGAGAGCCGTTCCAGATGGAGTATCGACTCCGACGGCATGACGGAGAATACCGCTGGATTCTGGATCAGGGAGTACCGAGATTCAATTCAGACAAATCCTTTGCCGGTTACATAGGCTCAGCTATTGACGTCACCGAACGGAAACATGCCGAAGAGGCGCTTTCCGGGTTGAGTCAACGCTTGATCGAAACGCAAGAAAAGGAACGCGCGCGGGTTGCACGAGAACTGCACGATGATATAAATCAGCGAATCGCCTTACTTGCGGTCAATCTAGATCGCTTGAAGCACCATCTTCCCTCTTCGGCCGCTGAGCTCACACAAAAGTTCGAGGCGGCAAGTAGGCAGGCCGAGGAGATTGGGAGTGATGTGCAGGCCTTGTCGCACCGCCTGCATTCCTCAAAGCTGAAGTTTGTGGGGCTTGAAGCGGCCGTTGCCGGCTTTTGCAGCGAACTCTCCGATCTGCGAGGAGTAGAGATTGATTTTCGTGCCGAGGGCATC
>Ga0163163_10003012_pt1 | contig 14261 bp, 28 predicted proteins | sample S65metaG_FD_119766 | JGI IMG/M metagenome (GOLD analysis project Ga0163163, IMG submission 119766) | Switchgrass rhizosphere microbial communities from Kellogg Biological Station, Michigan, USA - S6-5 metaG | ecosystem: Host-associated > Plants > Roots > Rhizosphere > Soil | place: USA... | reverse complement strand
GACTTCGGCGACTGAACGCGAAATCACTCCGAAAGCGAAAGCGATGTCAGGGCGATAGCCCATTGCGAGGGCGAACAGGTGAACCAAGTCGGCAACAGTGAGCAACTCAATCCTTTGATTGATACCCGTGCTGGACTTGACGAGGGCGACCGCGATGCGGCGCTTCTGGGATTGTGCAAGGCAAGGATTCATTTTATGTGTTAAACGTGATAACTGCGGTTTATGCGCTAAACGTGATATTTTTCACCGAGGCGTTCCGGGCACACGATGGTAGTTGCCGGATGCCGACCTTGATGAAGTTAGCATCGAAATTCTCAGGCACTCCAGCGCACGGCATCCATGTAGATTTCACGCCCATCTCAGGGTCCGCGAAAGTGAACTACTCAGCAACGCCAGTGCTATTGAGCCGAATAAGATACGTGCTGTCCTGTTTGTGCTGGTAATAGGTGAACTGTTTCATGTTAGCGAGCAATGTGAATGATGTTCGATGTCGGCTGATTGACAGCGGCATCTTGCGCGGCAGGAGTCGGCTTCCCGTCATCCTGTGTCAAGGGCGCGGTCTCAGTCTCAGGCGGAGCAGCGCCATCCTTGGCAACCTGATTGGCCAGCACACGAGTCCGGCGAATCGAGTTGATGCGGTCCATCACCAACGAGACAGAACCAACGAACGGTTCATACTCAAAGCGGACTGCACTCCAGCACGCGAGCAATTCGTCAGCGTGTTCCAAAAGAGTTTTTTGCAGGAAGGCATGAATGCCCGCCTTCTCAGCTTCCACATTGGGGGTGAGGATTGCTTGTTTCGAGATTTCTTGTAAGCGCCGGATGCCCTGAATTGCTTGCAGTCCATCCTGTTCATCCAACGCGGTGCCTTTGTTTCGAGCCATATATTTATTTGAGTGTTATCTAATGTTGCCTTACTCTACCACGAGCTAGGCTTTCTTGTCACAACTTTCTTCGTCTTTAATTCCGTGCGCCCGCGAAATAGCTTTCGACAACTGGCGCAGGTCATCAAGAGAAACTGAAACACCGAACGGCCTGAACGGGTCAGAGCGATGCGCGAATTCTTTCACGAAAGCATTGAGCACGTCCGCAGTAGCGGAGCGATATGCTTTCAAGCAGCGGTCGATGTCTGCATTGACGCGCTTCTCGAACGCCTCTTTGTCAGTGGCAATTCGGTCGTGTTCTTCCTGAGTGTAGAGGTATTGCATATCACGCGTCGCGACGAAAGAAGCACACGACATCAGCCAGCCGGAACCACGCTATCTCTGGGAATTCGAGGATGCGAAACTTGGTGCCGATGTCCGTGAAGATTTCGGGAGCACATTCACATTTGACCTCGAACGTGCCGTGAGTGCGAGTGTGAACGGTGTAAACGTATTGCGGTTTCTTTTTGTTTTGCTTTGGCATAGAGTTAGTGTTTATACAGGAACGTGACTGTGGCTGTGATTGCAGCGGCAGAGAGCCAGTAGCAAACGTCAGCCCATTTGTGTGCGATTGCCCACCGACACGCGTTGAGCGCGTAGAGTGAGAGAATCACGTAGTTGAAGATAGCAGGGTCAAGGAGTAGCTTTTTCATTTTAGAATGCAGAGGGAATACCATTGCCTTCACCAATTGCAGGCACTTTGCAATTTTGTTCAGAGTCGAATCGTTTCTGGAAACTGTTCGCAATCTTCTCCAAGCGTGTGACGCGTTCTTCGATTGTGTTCACATACTGGCGCAGGTGTTCTACTTCCTCTTTGCAACGCGCTTCAATGTCGAAGCCGTGCTTCACACACGAATCGATTCGCCCATCTTGGACCTTGGCCAATTCTCTTAGACCACCAGCGTCCGCAACGGTGCTGTTCATCCGCGCTTCGAGAACAACGATGCGACTCATCGCGTCATCACCCAGAGTCTCGCAACAACTGCGTTCAGCGAATTTGATTTCACTAACTGGATTGCCCATCACTGGCACGCCACACGCGACAAACAGTTTTGAAAGTTCATCCAACTCAACAGCCAAGAATTCCGAATCCACTGCCGCCTGTTCGATTGAGTAATTGTATTTCGTGCTGCCTCGCATTCGTGATGCGCGGAAGTGGTAAGAGATTGCGTCGGCTAGTCGTGACATCATCACACAAAGCTTATGGTTCTCGCGGCCTCCAAGTGAAGGGAACACAGCCGCAGTGAACACGATGCCACAAACACAGGGACGCACGGCGTAATGTCCACGGTGCATCATCACTAATCGTGTCGGCATTTTGCCTCCCAAGAAGCGGCGCGTGAGTGTGTCGTGTTTGGCTTGTGTGGCCTCATCCACCGGCAGCATTGCGGGCAGCTTGTTGGTCGTGTTGAAGAAGGCACGGCGAAGATTGCCAATGCCCGGAGCGGATTGAACCCGCAGCCTCAGTGCTTTTCGTTTTTCAGCGTTCATAATTAACAGTCGCAGAATACCACACGCACAGCCAGTTTGTCACAACTATCTGGCGGAATGTTGGGAAGGCGGACAGTCGGTGCGCCGGTGCAGCGTCGTGCGTGCGCTATCTCATTCCATCGGTCACAAGGCATATTCTCAAATGCCTTACCCCTTAGCACATTTGTTTATATTAGTTTATATTCTTATTACTCTATTCCCTACCTTATATGCAATACACTGGGGAGTTAGAAAGGTATGTTGTGTGTCATGTGATAAGAACACACGCAGCCATTGGCCGCTTTCGTAGCCGGGGCAGGTTGCGGCTTTCGAGTAAACTCGCGACTACTATTCGATGGCGCATTCAGCAGACCAATTGTATTCCAAGCATCACGGAGAAGTGCTCCGCTTGCACCAGCTTTCAAAGGCTGAGTTGCGTGCGAAGCGCCGTGCTGAATGGAAGCAAGCCCAACTCACCAACTCAAATGGCCAACACCCGCAAAAGGAAACAGGAACTAATCGATAATCCTGAGTCGAATATACCCGCGAACAATTTACTCGCGAGGTTATCATCGGCAGCAGAACGCGTTGAGACACGCACTGACCCCGAGGAAGTATTCCGCCTCTACGCGATGTTCGTTGGAGACCTCGAACGCACAGCGATTGCAGCACACTTGCCACTCGAACAGGTTGCAGACATGGCCAGCAATGGCAATTGGAATAAGCGCATCGCAGTGCTGATACGACTACAGAAATCAGGCATCCCCGGCGACGTTGAACGCGGTGTCAATCGTGCAATCAATTTCATTCAGGCCGATAGATTGCGGCGCGTGATTGAACGCGTAATCAACTCACTCAACAACATGAGTGCAGACGAAATGCTTGAGAACCTTTTGTGTGTCAGCGAAGACAAGCAGGGCAATATCAACAGCAAGATAATGACTCGCCCTTTCGCTGACCTCGCGACGGCGCTTGAGAAGTGTCACGCAATGACATACCTCGCGCTGAATGACACGGCCACGGACCGTAAGGGCAGAAGCGAACATGAGGACACGGCCACGGCGTCCGCAGGCGAAATGCACATGGCGCTGGTCGATGCAATGTCCAAGGCCCGCAGGCCAGCGGTAAGCGGGCCAGTCCCCGGCGCGGCGCAGGCGGCAGGTTGATGTCCTAATACGCTGTATAGCGCATACCAATACGCTATATGGTTGCCATTACCTTATGCTCCACGGCGCACCCTAATACCGACTGTGTGCTATTCTACAGAATTGCTCCGCTGACCTTGCGGCTGGCAGGCGTATAGGCTGGCAATAGGGTGGCCAATAGGCTATACCAATAGGACCGGAGGGCCTTGGGGGGTTTCCGGGCCACAGACCCCGCTTACACCTTATCACCGGAGACAAGAAAAATGACATCGAGGCGGTTTACTTTGTGGCCCGCAGGTCAAGCCATGCTTCATCTATCCGCCGCAATTCAAACCGCCGTCCCGACCTTATGGCGCACCGGCGCACCGACCTCCCGGCCCCAGAGCCCGCCACCGGAAAGAAAGTTCACTTTGCCGTTTGACAGTGTCCGGGCACTGTGCGATATTGGGGTATGAACGAAAAATCATACAGCGAAAAATTGGAAGCATTCAGAGCACTCGTGCAGCAACACCAGCTTGAACGCGCCGCCGCGCAGGGATACACCGGCCCCGGATTCGCCGGACACTTCGACGCGAAAATCAAGAACGGCTCGAAGTTTGACAAAGTCGATGTCGGCACCAGTGGCAAATACATGGTCGAGGCTCGCACGGGAAACATCTTCGGCATCAAAGGCTATGGAGTCGTGCATCGCGGGCACTGGTATGGCACGCTCGACACCACCGGCGAATACTTCTGGGGCAACTTCTACCCGGAGAAACTGGACGGCTCCCTTGGGAAGCAGAAGGCCAACGGATGCCCTGCCATCACTGTTGCCCCGCGCACGTTCGCGGACAATCAAGCGGACCTCACCCTCGACGATGTCAAAGTCCTATGGTGCGGCGCACGCGTTGAGGTTTACCAGAACATCAACGGTTGCGACCTCGGCAAGTTCCTCACGTCGTTCAGCGCGGACAACGCGGTCGAGAAGCTTCAACGCTGGTGCGTGAAGAACAACGTCCGCTGCTCGCAAGTTGTGGACGGGAGGATACTACTGTGAGAGACGCAGACTATCAGGTGTTCAATCCGGGCATCCTCGCGCCGGTGAAACTCACGCTCGAATTCCAGAACGCGGAAGACGCGGCTTGGGTGGAGAGGGCCATCGTGGAATTGAAGCGCGACCGAAATCAAACGCGGCTCATGTCTGGGATACTCCGGGACTCGCTTCTCAAAATCGCGCACGCGCCCGTAGTCACGGTGGACGGCGAACAACTTTCGCGGGAAGACCTGAACATTGTCCGATGCACCGGGAGGTTCAGGAGAGAGTGATACCCGATATAAACGATTTGACAACCGCCGCGCCGTGGTAGATGGTAGCGGGGAATAGAGAAATGAGTAACTGTTTTTTGAACTGCGGGTGGGGCGGTCTGGCAAATCGCGCCGGTCTCATAAGCCGGAAAACGGGGTTCAAATCCCTGCCCCGCAACCACTGAATTTATGAAAGCTTTTTTGAAAATCGTTTCGATGACTCTCTGCACAATCATGCTGTGTGTGCTTCCGCTCACATGGCCCATTGGGATAATCGTCATGCTTGCCCTTTGTGCGGGCGGCTGGACACCAAAAGAACTGAACTAACACTATGGGAAACCGCTGCGAACAATGCTCGAAGTTTGTCTCTCTGGAGACTGCCGAACCCGAAGTCAACTCCGTTGACATTGCCGGGACCACCGTCACAGTCGATGCCCGCTCCGTCCGCAACTGCGCGGAGTGCTCGACCGAAATGAAATCGCTCGACCTGAACGAAGACCACGAGTTGGAACTGTCCCAGTTCGAGGGATGGGCGGACCTCGGCGAGAGTCGCCAAGCGCAACTCAAGGAAGCTTGGGACGCCGGGAACATCGAAGTCGAAGTCGAAGACGGCGGCGGCGCGGAGACCAGCGAAGGCGGCGGCTCGCGCTACCAGAAAAACATTTTGACCACGACCCTCCCGTTCACCGCGAAGTTTTCGTGGGAAGGTCTGGATTTCACTTTCAACGGCAGCGTCACTTGCGAACACGCGGCCAGCGAATACGAAGACTGCCAATAGTTCGCGCTTAAACACCAAAACATCTATCCCCTTATGGCCAGAGAAAAAATCGAAGTCACAGTCGTCCGAAACGACAAAGAGAAACAGGAACAGGACACCAAGTCCGGCTTGTTCATTCCCAAGGCGCTGCCTCACTATGACGTGAAGAAAATCGTCGGCGCTTCGGATGTCAGGCTCGAAGACGCGGACGGCGTCAAAGCTTTCTTAGTGGGCTCGCAGGTCAGTCACGAACAACTGACTGAAATCTGCAAGCAGCATTCAACCTACGAAGTGACGGTGCTCGATGGCAGCACCCAACGCTGAGTGAATTACTTCATCGTCGGCGACTACCTTTACCGGGGCGGCATGGAATACCCTGTTGCCCGCGTTCGCCGAAGTTTTCTGCGTCGTAACATCTTTATCAAACTGAATCACTGAACCAAATGAGGGCGATGTCTTATGCGGAGAGAGTCGCCCGACTCAAACCAAAGAAACAAGCTATGGGCTATCAACACATTCCGAACCTCTACAAAGAACAGGCGATTCTGGCGCAGTCTGAGTGCTACGCGCTGGAGAAAATTCACGGCACGTCGGCGCACATCAAGTTCACTCGCATTCAGGATGAAGTCACAGTCTCTTTCTTTTCGGGCGGAGAGAAGCACGAGAATTTCGTAAAGCTGTTCAATATCTCTGAGTTGTCCAGTCGTTTGTGGGAGTTGTATCCCGTGTCTTTTTCGTGCTTTGATGAACTGGTGGTTTACGGCGAAGCTTACGGCGGCAAGTGCCAAGGCATGTCGGCGACCTACGGACCGAATCTGAAATTTGTGGCATTCGAGGTTATGCTCGACGGCGTCTATCTGGACATCCCGCAGGCAGAAGCCATCGTGAAAGCTTTGGGCCTTGAGTATGTTTACTACGCCCGAATCAAAACGACTCTTACGGCAATCGATGCTGAAAGGGACGCGCCCTCGGTGCAGGCTCAACGGAACGGAATCATTGAACCTCGGTTGCGCGAGGGAGTCGTCCTGTTTCCTCTGACCCAGATGCGCGACCATCGCGGCAACCGGATTTTCGCCAAGCACAAGCGCGACGAATTTCGTGAGACCAAGACCCCGCGAGTCGTGACTGAGAAGTCGATTGAGATTGTCAACGCAGAGAAGGCCGCGAACGAATTCGTAACTCCCATGCGGCTCGAACACGTCTTGGATAAACTCCCGGACCATGACATCACTCAAATGGGTTCGAGAATTATTCCAGCGATGCAGGAAGACATCTTGCGCGAAGGCGCGGGCGAAGTCGTGGACGGTCCGCAACTCCGTAAAGAAATTGCCCGCCGGACCGCAATTCTGTATAAGGCCCGGATGCAATCGAAGCTTGTCGAAAGTTGTGACAAGGCCGGGGTGACTGTGGTATAAGTTTGGTGTGCATAGTTCGAGGTTACGGACGGGACCCTCGAAAAAACAAGTGGGGCGCAGCGCCCGTCAAGGTATGTTGTTGAACCTATTCCGCGCTGCGCCCCTTGAAAGCAAATTGAGCAATGAAGAAAATTGTTTCTACCCTATTGGGCGCAGTGAGTCTGCTTCTGGCAACTGGCTGTGCGTCGTCTGTCAAGCAGATTGGTCAAGTCGGTAATGTCCAATTCTATCGGGTTCGTGCCAACTCTTTCAGTGGCCCGAACATTGCGTCACTCGTAACCAAAGACGCCAACACTGGTGAAGTGAATATCCAGAACACCTACGCAGGCCCCGGCCTCGGCGCGGCTACAATCTCCGCCGTTGGTCATGTCGGCGCTGCGGCAGTTCTCGGAACGTCTTTTCCTAAAAACGTCGGCGACAATATCAATGCGTCCGGCGGAGTTGTCACCGCGACTGGAGGAAACTCGGCATCCTCTGCGTCGTCTCATGCGACTACCAGTTCAACCTCTACCAGTTCCAGCAATGCGACTGGGAACGGCGGCGCTGGTGGTAACGGCGGCAACTCGTCTTCGTCTGGCAAGAGTCACCCCGACTCTCCCGGCAACGGCGGAACCCCCGGCAATGGTGGGCAGAACCCCAACAAGCCGTAACCCAACTCATGGCGCTGCTACTCCCCAGTAGCGCCTTGAGCGTATGGAATATATTATCTTCGGTGTTCTCGCAGTTCTGTTTTTCCTCGTAACCACAAGTGACTATGCCAAAATCGAACATTGAATCCGTTTGCAATCCGAATGCTGAGGCGCTCAATTCGGCGCTTCGTAAACATCTTCGGGCGACTCTCGCGCAGCGCGACCACGAAATCGAAAGGCTCAAAGGAGTTTGTCGAAGGCTTCGTGAGAAGCTGAATGTCGCTTACCGGGAGTCGTTAAACTTCGAGTAATCGTATGCCGGAACGTGTTGAACTGTGGCGGCAGGAGAAAATCGAGAACCTCGACTACGGGCAAACGTGGCCAGATGAATACTCTTTCGTCGTCATCCGCTATCGCGATGGCTGGCATTTCATGTGGAAGTATCTTTCGCGAGTTGCAGTCAGTGGCCAAGACCTCGGTAGATTTTTCGATGAAGACCACATCTGGGAGATGAGAAATTTTATGTCCGGCCAATGGGAGAAGGGCGTCCCGATTCTCCCGCCGAAACCCGAAGAACTGGTATGAACTGGGGAGAGATACCAATTGAAATGACGGACGCTGCCGCGCAGCTTCATCAGGCCCAAAGAAATCTGGAGAAGATGGTTCACGATGAAATCAAAAGACAAGTGGACCTTCACTGCAAAGCATGGCGGATGAAAGTCGCCAAGCTTCTCCGGGAACGAGAAGAAATCCGGCAGCATGTAATCGCGTCATACCGGAACTATCCGGGAAGCATCGAGGCGGCGCTTTCGCTGTTCTCAGAAAATGACGCGTTCTGGTTTCCGGGAACGACTCCTGCCGAACACATTAAAAAGCTTGAGGATTCCTAGCTGGATTTACGACCCCCGGCCCAAGCCGTTTCGCCAACAGGCCCGCGATACGGCTATTCTTCGCACCCTCATTATCCTTACGATTCTATTGGCTTTTCTGGGCTAAAGATAGTTTGACATTGGCCCTTGCATCCTCCCCAGACCCATGCCATATTAGGGCATGAGTAAAAACGTCAGTGTAGCAGAGTGGGTGAAAACCCCCGGACAGCGTGCGGTAGAGCAGGCCGCGAAACTGGGCAAGGAAGCCTTTATCCGTGGCGCTCTCCGGGTGCCAGCCCTCGACCCAAACCTTCCGGCCCTTCTTGCCGGTAGCGGACGCATCGGCGCGTCAATCCCCATACTGAACGCATGGCTCCGCGCTTGGGACCTCGCTAACCTCGCCCCGGCCAAGCCTTGCGGGTGCTCCCCGCATTCTGGTTGCTCCTGTGCCTCTGGATTCGACAACAACTGCCAATAATTTTATGCCCAAACAACAAACGTATTTCGAGACCCTCGCCAGCGCCGTTGAAGCCATCTTCGCACGAGCCGAAGCGGACCGCTGCGTCTTCGCCAAGCCTACGGAAGTCTGGGACCTTTGCCGGGACCATCTGGCATACGGTGCAGACCGCCGGGGCGACTTCCAGCTTGAATCCCGCAAGGGCAAGCCGACCCGCGCTTATTATCACGCGCAAATCTGGCGTTCAACCACCGGCATCTACGAACTGAACACTTACCCCCTATGAAGGACGGACTGTTTCACAACACACTGGGATTCCCCGCCGGGGCGCTGACACCTTGGCTCGGCGTCGTAACTCTCCAGCACACTAGCCATTCGCAGGCGCAGTGCTACCGTCCAGAATGCCGCCGGTGGGTCAAGGGCGGAGTCATAAACATTCCGGACGGGGAGAAACTGGAAATCGACGCGGACAGCATCATCGAAGTCGAAGTCGCGGGCGGGCGTCCCGTGAAGGCGCTGGTCCGTCTCCAGTATGACGACAACAACGATGTTTGCTTCGCGTTGCTCGCGCCTGAGTCCGGCAGGGCTCGCTGCAAAACTCTTTGGGTGTGCAACGTCAACGACCATCATCGCACGCTCGACCTTTCCAAGTATATCAAACCATGAAGCAACTCGCATTCGACATTTTGTTCTGGCTCATCACGCGCACGACTATCGCGCTCGTGTGGCTGGTCACGCTCCCTTTCCGTATCTTATTATTCTTCACGCTTAAACACTAACATGAACGCAACTGAAATAATCGTCACCCTCACAGCACTCGTTGAAGCCGGTCTCGCCGTCGCGCTGGTTTATCGCTCGACCAATCCGGAACCAGAACCCGCGTCATATCCTCATATCCGGGCGGAGTCGAAAAAATTTTATCGCTCGCGTCAACGCACTGACGGAACTTGGGAAATTGGGTAACTCCTAAGTGTGCGCGAGTTGCCACGAGATATTGACCAAGGTCAAATCGCTAAAGTGGCGACGGGGGCATCCGGTGTAAAACTGGATGCCCCTTCTCATTGGTGGGATAGCGTTTGGTTCAAACAATGGTTGCGATTAGCTCGACATGAAAAGTAAGTAGTATGAAAAGTAAGTTGATAGTGCTCGGGACCAGCATCGCGCTGCTCATTGGCATAAGCATCGTGAGGCGTCCGTCTCTCCCGGAAAGGGAACAGGCCCAAACTGTCTTGGTTGAAACTGAGAGGGGTTGGGGAAGCGCAGTTACTATCACTCGCGGCAGCATGTGTTTTGCTTGGACTGCCGCGCACGTCGTTGATGAATTCGCGCACGTCAAGGTGCATCGAATCTATCGATTTCATGGACACAAGGCCGGTGAATACATTTGCAACGCGCACGTCGTAAAATTACTGCCCAAGCAGGACGCCGCGCTGCTTTTGATTGAAGGAGACCCGTCAAAGTTTGAAGACGCAGTTTTTTCCCGCTCTGCCGGTAAAATCGGCCAGCAAATTACTCACGTCGGAAACGCGCTCGGTCCCAAGTTTGATACATCGTTCGAGGCTGGAGTCATTTCACAACATGGAGTGACGATACCGGACGAAGGTTGTTTGCTCGACCAAGGAAGCTTCGCGGTTGCTCCCGGATGTTCTGGCGGGCCAGTCTTCGATTCTTCGGGAAAGGTTCTCGGGATTGCTGTCGTGTATGTCGGCCCCGGACTTTCTTTGTATGTTCCCGCTCGGGTATTGGAGAGTGCGGCTGAGAAAGAAAACCTCGACTGGGCGTTGCGTGGGTATAGTCATCCTCCCGCTCGGGAACTTTTGGCGCTGATTGAAGCACGCGAAAAGGAATTGGAGAAATCGCCAGTGGATTTTTTCCAGTTACTCTTTGGCGGTCCGCCTCAAAACAAGTAACTGTTAGGTGGTATGATTACATTCATCGTTGGACTCGTGATAGGATTCGTCGCTGGCGCTGTTGTTACGAAGCTTGTGCTTCGCAATAACCCCAAGATTGACGCGGCTATCAATGCCGACATCAACAAGGTTTCAAAATAATGCCCGCACAATTACCATATCCCGCTCGAACCTTCGGGCCGTCACTCCCTCGGAATGACGACACAGCGCAACGGCTTCTCTGGAAGATTGCCGAACTGCTCTCTGTCGGTCTGGGTGGAAACGGCGTGGAGGCCGTCAACGGCGCAGGGACGCACACCGGACTCTTTGGGGTCTATCACGCGCTCACTGACACCGTCATCGCCTCGGTCACTTACTCGGACGGCTCCAGCTTTACCGCTGGCGCAACCGTGAAGGCCGGGGACCAGATTGCCGGAAACATCACTTCAATCGTCATCACGTCCGGAACTGGAGAACTTTACAAACGGGCTGTGTGAGGATTTTTTCTCGCGCCTTTCGCCGCTCCCTGATTTCATCGGGGACGGCTTGGCCCATTTCTGGGCTCATCCATTATTGGAAACTGGAGGAAGCGAATCTTGCTGACCGGCTTGATTCTGTCGGCGCTCTCCCGTTCGTCGCTACCAATCAAGCCGTCCCGCGTGTCACCGGGATTCACAATCACGCGGCGCAGGTGGACAGCAATTCGATTCTCACCGCAAACTTTCAAGAACCCCCGTCGTTCTCTATCGCGCTCTGGGTAAAAACTGCCGGGAGTGTAACCGACCCGACCGAAGTCCTGTTCAAGAACGGTCTCTCTTTCCAGTTCGATTTGCAAATCGCCCCGGATGGAACTGTCCTGTGGTATGTGTCGGACCCCGTTAATCCTTTGGATAGCGGTTCAGAAAAAGTAACCTTCGGCCAATGGAATTTCATCGTCGCGAGTTACGGAAGTTTAACTTCTCGCGTTAGTGTTAATGGAGGAACGGGAAACTTTACCGTTCAGGGGCACACGCCCGAAGACAGTGGAATGGTTCTGTATAACGGAACCTCGGGAATCCAAGTCCTAGTTGACGAATTTTCTTTTTACAATCGCGAACTTAGTCCGGCGGACATCGCGGCGCTTTGGGCTGGCGGCGCTGGACTGTTTCTGTAACTATTAGGTGTATGGCAATTACATTGAATTCAACTGACCGTGCAAACATTTTGCAGGCCATCACGCTTATCGAGAAGGGCACGGCTCCTGAAATCGTGTATCCTTCGGGCATCCATGACGACATCGTTGAACTGGTTGGCCGCGCTGCCGACCGCTCCGGATTCGAGTCCAAAGGCAAGTTCAAAGACTTAATCGCGAACGCGCCCATTACGACTCTCTTGAATTTCATAATCGCAGTTCTGGCGTCACCAAATTCTCACATCGTCTTCGCTCGCGATTGGCTTGTGAAGTCTGACGCCGCGCAGCTTCCTCTCGACGCGCAAATCAACTACGAACTTTCTCTCGGATTTTCTGCGGGCTCGTTTGACCAGCAATTGAATGTCCAGCAACGGTTGCAGGACAAGCCGGTCAGCACGCTTCTTCGATTCCTCTACTACGTCACGACCTAATGCCGAAGAAGCACTATCGGGTGGTGATTAAAAACGGAGACCCCGTTCTTCCCCCGATAGTTCTAGGCGGCATCGATTACGGAAGTGTCTCTTACCAAATCCGCATTGACTCTGCTGGCGCTGGAGTGGACGGGCGCTGGCACACGATTTTGAAATGGAATTTTCCAAGCGTCTTCGTTGACGGTTCTCTCGCAGTCCCCGGCGGCGGAGACTATGGCACGCGCTGGCCGGTGTTCCTTCTCTCGTTGCAGCGAAGCCCAACGGACAACAACATGCCCTACGGCGAAGACAAACCTTTTTCAGTAAGCACCGGACTCCAGCCTCGACGGACTCTTGTTGACCCGGATTGGTCAACGGTCCAAACTTGGGGACCTACTTCTGCGGATTTACTTCCGACCACTTTCACGGACGGAATAATTCCAAACTCAATTTTTTATTACCGGCTCATCATGCAGATGGGTCCATTTTTTGTCGGCCCCGGCGGAGTCGCCGAAGTTGACTGGAATGTCTGCTCGGTCTCCATCCACTAAGAAAGTTTGACATTGGCCCTTGCGCTCGGCTTGTGGTGTGATATTGTCTTCACGTTGGTTGACCGCTGGCTCTGGACGTGCCAAGTCCCTCCGACTGGTAGCCCCAGTCGCGCTTTGGTAACGCTGAAACAAAGGTCACGCTCCGATTCTGACTCGACTAGCTATCGGGTTGCCTCGGAATACGCGCCACCGCGAAACCGGGGCACGCGGTCAACCAATTTATGGCTCTTTGTGCGCCTCTGGCTCTGCCGTTGCAACGGCAACTGGAGGTAGGGTGCAGTGACGGCGAATCGTAGGGATGCACACCTTTGAGACTCGGCTTTGCAAGGCTGTGAATGGGGTGCCCTCCGTAGTAGTCGGCATGTTGGTTCGACTCCAACACGTAGCCACCAATTTATGGAAAATATCGCATCGTATGTTCGAGTGTCCGGGACGGGGCAGGTAGATAAAGAAGGCCCGGACCGGCAGCGCCAAGACATCGCGGCTTTTTGTTCTCGTCACGGGCTCAACAACACCGGCGAGTATTTCGAGTGCATTACTGGAACTGCCGACACTTTGGAAAGACCAAAGTTTATGCAGATGGTTGGCGAGATTGTTCGCCGCCGTGAGATTGCCGCTGCTCTCCAGCCAAACCAGCAACCAGAATCCCTCATCGTTTCGGCCATCGTGGTTGAGAGTTGCGACCGGCTGGCCCGCACCGTAATGGTTCAGGAAGCGGCTATCGTCCAGCTTCGCAAGGCCGGTATTAAACTCTACGTCTGCAAGAACGGAACGCTTCTCGATTACGCGGCTGACTCGGGAGACCCTTACCTGAACATGCAGCGCCAGATGTTGGGAGTGCTTGCGGAATTTGAGAAAGCCAACTCGTGCTACCGATTGCGTCGCGGGCGCGAGAACGTGCGGGCGAAGACCGGCAGATGCGAAGGCCGGAAACCTTACGGCGCTCGCCCCGGCGAGGCTGAGATTTTGGCACAGATAAAGGCGGCAAGGGCTCAAGGGATTCCATCGGAGTCGATTGCTTCCAGCTTAAACGACAACCAATACCGGACCAGATACGGAAGACTTTGGACGGCGGAGAACGTCCGAAGCATACTCCGCAACCGAAGCAAAGTCCGCACTATCCCTCAAATCGCGAAAGCTGCCGCGCACTAACTGTCAGTCGGCCCGGACTCGGGCGACTGTTAGTTGGTGAAAGTGTTCACAGATTATTCTGAGGATTCGGCGCACATGCTCCGGGTCTGGGTTCGTTCGTGGAAGAATCGCGGTTGGACCCCCCGGCTGATTTTCAATG
>Ga0163163_10003011_pt1 | contig 14262 bp, 17 predicted proteins | sample S65metaG_FD_119766 | JGI IMG/M metagenome (GOLD analysis project Ga0163163, IMG submission 119766) | Switchgrass rhizosphere microbial communities from Kellogg Biological Station, Michigan, USA - S6-5 metaG | ecosystem: Host-associated > Plants > Roots > Rhizosphere > Soil | place: USA... | reverse complement strand
GCGGCTTGCTTCTCGTCGTCCAGGATGTGGTGTCGTCCATGGTTCACTATCCCAGAGGAACCTTTAACCACAACGCCACAATTGCCAGACCAATGACCATTACCCAAACAACCGCGACAGAATAGTCATTTCGCATTCCTATCGATCCTCGCAGCGGGCTCCAGCCACCTTCCGATCCAGTTCTTCGACTGGTACGGTCCGCGGGGCTGGAGCCTCAGTTTTCCTCCGCTCACGGGTTTTGTGTCCGTTCAAACAGAGCCATAGGATCGAGAAAGGTTTCACTAAATTCGCTTGATTTCTCTTGAGGCAATAATCGCCAGCCGTGCTGCGGCGATCAGCCCAGTCTCCGAAACCCAGGGTCGAAAAAGGCCAGACTTTCTTCGCAAGAAGTTAGCGTATCGGGAACCTCGACCATAGAGCGGCGATCACAAGCCCGTTTAAACCGAGCCAAAGCAATATTTAGCTTGTGATTGCCAAGCGCGTTTCCCAGAGCGCCCATTGCCGGGGTTATGGATACCCTACAGGGCCCATCCCTCAAAGGTTCGCCCCTTATTCGTCACGATCGGCAATTGCGGCGCGGGCTAACCGGATTAATAGTTCGGTACACCGATGTGCCCGCTCCTCACCCGGCCTGTAGACAAATCTACGGAGCAGGAAAAACGGTACACCTCACTAGGACGCCATCTTGACGTCTTAATAGCGACGGTGCCTACCACCCAGTCATTGCGTCCGGGATTATTGTCTATGCTCGCCTGCCGGATGTTCACAGGTGCAGTTCCAAAACGTTGGTGAGCCTCTTGCTCGATTGTGTCTTTACACGTTTGAACGGCCTGATCGGCCGAAAACGGACGATCGGGGCGGTTTTCAGGTCCCCGATCTCGATCGCCCCGCTGTTGGGCCATGGCCGGTAGAATCAGTCCCACCACTGCGAGCGGCGCGAACAGGAAAAATGTACGCATAACAAATACCTCTGCCCATCGATCAAGCAGTTGTGCGGCCAATTCCGTTGGGCCGCATCGGGGGCGATTTGCCTGCAATTATTGTATCCGACGGCATCGCCGCTGCGGAGGAACCGGCATTGCCCATGGGTCCAACTTGGGGACGCCACTCCCGTCGAATCGCACTGATCGGCTCGCTATCGCAGGCGTAATATCCAGTTGTGGGTGTCTCGTGACAGTTTGACATGATTCTTAAAGCTGTCACATTCGGCATAGTAAACTGATCACACACCCGAGGAGCTAAGCGATGGCGATTGAAAATGCTGACAACGGTAATTTCGTTTGGTATGAGCTCTTGACCGAGGATCCGAAGGCCGCAATCGCCTTCTATAGCGACGTGGTCGGCTGGAAGACGCAGCCGTTCGGCGAGAATGGCGATTACACCATGTGGGTCGGCAGCCAGGGTCCGCTCGGCGGCGTGATGAAGCTCCCGGGAGGGGCGAAAAAGATGGGTACGCCGCCCCATTGGATGAGCCACGTCCAGGTCAATGACGTCGACTCGACGGCAGCGCTAGCCAAGAAGCTCGGGGGCAGAATTTACAAAGAATCCACTGACATTCCAACGATAGGCCGGTTTGCCGTAATCGCGGATCCGCAAGGCGCCGCCATCATGATTTTCAAGCCAACGCGAGTGATGGAACTTCATGACCAATCGAAACAAGGGGAGTTTTGCTGGCGCGAACTCCTGACAAGCGATAGCGCCGCCGCGTTCGCGTTCTACTCGGAGATGTTCGGTTGGAAGACTCTCCAAGAGATGGACATGGGGCCGATGGGGACCTACCGCATTTTCGGTCTCGGCGAGACGCGGCTAGGAGGAATGATGACAACACCGAAAGGCTCACCGATGCCCCCCGCGTGGCTCTATTACACCGAGACGTCAGACCTTGACGCAGCAATTAGCCGTGCGACCAAAAGCGGTGGGAAGATCATGAACGGCCCCATGGACGTGCCAGGTGGCGGGCGTATTGCACAACTCACAGATCCGCAGGGCGCGGCCTTCGCGCTGCACCAGTCCCCCAAAAAATAGGGCCATTACAATCATGTCCACAAATACCATCCGGCTTCACCGCGTCCTCCGTTCAACTCCCGAGAGGGTCTATCGTGCGTTCCTAGATGCGGACGCAAAGGCGAAATGGCTGCCGCCAAACGGCTTCACGGGCAAGGTCCATCACTTGGAAGCCAAGGTCGGTGGCACTTATAAGATGTCGTTCACAAATTTCACCACGGGGCAAAGCCACTCCTTCGGCGGCGAATATCGCGAACTGGTGCCCCACGAGCGCATTCGGTACACCGATAAGTTCGACGACCCGAACTTGCCAGGGGAGATGAACGTGACGATAACACTCAAGAAAGTTTCTATAGGGACCGAGTTGAGTATCGTACAGGAAGGGGTCCCTGACATCATTCCTGCCGAGGCGTGCTACCTCGGTTGGCAAGAATCGCTGATTCTTCTAGCGAAACTCGTCGAAGCCGAGATCCCGGCGTAGTCATGCCGCGTGAATTTTCGAACCATTTTCCATTGCAAAACGGCGGAAGCTAGCTGGAACGCCGGGTGCGCTCAATCAGTGGTCCGCCGCTTCTCTGAGCGCCCGTCTCAGCTTCTTGTCAGAGCTCTCCAAGCAATCCTGGATTTCATCAACATCAGGAACCTTGTCCTTTTGAATGTCAGCCAGGGACGCGCGTGCCGATTGAATGCTGTGCACGCTATCGGTAATTTTCACCCGTTCACTTTTTTTCAATTCCATCGTATGTTGAGCAGCCGTGAGTTTCTAGATGGTGAAGATAGGCGTACTTCGCTTCGTTCTTGCGCTCATTAGCCATATGAATAAGCGGATCGAAGCGCGTACTGTCCAGATCACCTCCAACCAGCGAATGAAATTGCTCCTCGTGAAGTTTGACCAGGTCGCGAATAGTGTCACTAAGGTCGTCGAGCAAGACCTTGGCGTGATGGCAATAGGTCAGACTAATCATAGGAGCTTCCATCCTCACAGAGGCACACCTCCTGCGCGATCACGTGCAATCTGCGTGCCAGCGATACGTGCATGCGCGTTCCCGGCCTAAATAAGTTAGAGATTCTTTGCGCCGAAATGTTTCAGTTGGAATGGCTGAGCACCTCAAATTTCTTTTACAGCCCGCCTTTTGCGTGCGGTCCTCACTATACAGCCTAGGCTGTATGAACCACGGCTGTGATGGTGCGTGTTCCACTGTCGAATTCAACGCCGCCCGCCTGATTTTTCGAATCCGAAATGGGGATTGCCGTGCAAGGGATTTGAGTGCTACTCGTAACTAGGGATTAGGCCAAACCGGATAGCAGGGTCCATGGGCCTCCGCAGGCGCCTGGCGGGAGGAGGTATTGGCGACGCGTGATATTGATGCCGTTCTTTTCGGTGGCCATCTTCATTTATGAGCGTTTTCCGGCGGTTATCGAATCATGATGCTAATACGGGGCTGGAGCATGTTGAATCTGTGTGATCGTTCGGAATACATCCTCTTGCTGAGGACAATCCGGCTGACATCGAACTGGTACGTGAGGCCCTGGAGGACAGAGCTGTCGTATGACCTTCAGGTCGTCGAGGACGGGGGAAGGGGCGATGGACTTCATCGAGCGGATCGACCGTGATCCCGCCTTGCACTGTCCGAAGCTTTTGTTGCTCGACCTGCACCTGCCTAAGCGGGACGGCCGAGAAGTTCTCCGATGCCTTCGGGCCAGTGAATGTTGCGGACAGACGCCGGTCGTGATCCTGACTTCATCGGATTCGCCGAGCGATCTAGAGACGGCCACGCGCGCGGCACTTCATTATTTCCGGAAGCGAATACATTAGAACAATACATGCGGCTTGGGGATGTCGTAAGGAATACACTCGCCTTGCACCCCCGTGCTCCCGCCGAATTCGCATCCTAAAATCGGTCGAAGTGAATCTTGTGTTCGCGATGAAGCGTGTGCAGAACTTGATACGTACAGACCTAGTGCCGCTTGAAATATTGAATTTCACGTTCGTGCTTTTCGGCAGCCTCCCGAGTTGAAAACGTCCCCAGGTTTTTTCGCCTTTTGCTTTTCACGTTTACTTTGCGTGAATAGATCCGGTATTCACCCGATTTCAATTTTCGAATCATCTCAGTCAAGGCTCCTTGCCAGGATCATGCAGGTAGCGGTTCCGGACGTGGATCGATAACATCCGGATCGGGATTCTCCGGCTCGCGAATCGGGACGGGCGCCGGACCTGGCTCTCGCGGGTCAGGATCCGGCGGCGGCAGCTTTGGGTCAAGGTTTTGCATTTTCGAATTGTGGCTCTTCAAACAACCGGCCGGCGGCCTTGGATAATACCAATAACCACGGCTACGAGGGCCAGCACTAATAAAATGTGGATGAATCCGGAGAGCGTATAGGAGGTGACTAATCCCAACGCCCACAATACGAATAAAATGACGGCAATTGTCCACAACATTTGGTTACACTCCTTGATTGGTTGGTTTGGGAAATGGCTTGTCCGTTATCATAAAATCCGCGCGGGCTTCGCTCGCCGACGCCACGTCGGAGGCGCCGGTGTTAGTCAAGATATGTTTAGCGCGTTTGACCCATTCCGAATCGTCGCAATGGACTGAGAGCAGTATTCCGCCCTGTTTGATGCGGCCTTCAAAGCGCTTAGCTTCGTACTCCGGTAAGCCCATTCCGAGCAGGGCGCCCACGATGGAACCAACGGTCCCACCCACTCCGACGCCGGCAAGTAAGCCCATGATTGGTCCGGCAGCAATGAATGGACCGAGTCCCGGAATAGCGAGTGCTCCAATTCCAGCTACCCAGCCCAGCGCTCCTCCAAGTACAGCTCCCGAGCCTGCTCCTGCGATTGCGCCTTCCGGAGCCTTAGTATTTTTCTCATGCGCGAAGTCTTTGGAACCGACATTCTCCGGTAGCAACACTGAGATATCGGTTTTCCGAAAACCTGCTTGCCTTAGGGCGTCCACTGCCCCTTCAATGCCAGGCCGATCGTAATAAAGTCCATAGACGGCGATATTGGCTGCCATGTCGGATCCTCCTCACCTGTGCTAATTGCAAGCCGGTGGCCGTTTCGCAATGTGGTGAGTTAAGTTGGAAATAGACCATAAACCTTTGGAAACTTTTCCTCGCTGGCAATTCCTGCACGGACGAAAGGAAACAAACTTTCTGACGAGCCCTCTAACGGTCAGTGGGATTAAACCACACAAGGGAGAGAAAAAAATGAGTACTCTATTGATGATTATTCTGGTCTTGCTGCTGGTTGGTGCGTTGCCGACTTGGCCGTACAGTTCGGGTTGGGGATATTATCCGGCCAGCGGTCTCGGGTTGGTTCTCTTGATTACCTTGGTCGTCTTACTCTTCAGCGGAAGGACCGTCTAGGTGGCGCGAGGGCCGCTTAAAAATTAGGGCGCCACGATTTCGCGGCGCCCTGAAAGAAACCTTGTTCCTTCAATTCACAAGACTGGCAAATCAGAAATTAGCGGTGTGAATGAATCTCGGATTCAACGCCGTGCGAACTCACTCCTTTTTCCCCAGCTGAAGCGATGTCTTCCGCGCCGCTCTGTTTGAGAAGATCCTTAGCGCGCGCGATTTCATGAGATCCATTGCAATGTACTGAGAGGAGAACTCCCCCATCTTTCACGCGCCCTTCGTATCGCTTTGCTTCGTACTCAGGAATCCCCATTCCAACCAGGGCTCCGATCAAGCCGCCCACCGCACCGCCGACGCCCAAGCCGGCAAGTCCAGCCATGATGGGTCCCGCAGCGATGAACGGACCCAAGCCGGGAATAGCGAGGGTGCCGATTCCAGCGAGTACTCCCAGTGTTCCTCCCACTACGCCTCCGGCTGCAGCGCCGGTGGTGGTTCCTTCGGGAGCCTTAGTGTTTTTCTCGTGCGCGAATTGCTTCGAGCTTTCGTTATCCGGTAACAGCACCGAGATGTCATTGTTTGAAAATCCTGCCGCGAGGATTTGATCCACGGCCCGCTCAGCGGCCATGGAATTCTTATAAATGCCAAAAACGGCTGTATTGTTGCCTGCCATGTTAGTTAGTCTCCTTTGGTATTTGAACTGTTCGATTACTGCTTGACGGACATCTGGTCGACGACCTTATCGGCACCGCCGGCTAAGGAGACTGCCTTCGAGACGATGGCACTCTTTTCGGCTTCGGATTTAACCGGGCCTTTTAGAGTGACGGTCCCACTCTGACTAATCACCTTCACGTTGTGGCCGTCGGTAGAGAGCGACTTATCCTCCATGATGGAACGGCGAATGTTTTTGGTGAGATCCAGGTCAGAGGCATTATTCTTTTGTTGATCCGCGGTGGGCTGATTTGAGTCGCGGTCTTGCTTGTTGACTTTCGTGTTGTCCGGCTTCACACCCGGATCCGTATTTTGCGCGCCTAAGGAGGCCGCCCCGAGTACGATGGCCACGATCACGCCTTGAATTTTCATTTTGTGTGCCTCCAGAAAAGGGAATCTGTGTGGCGATTCGACGATCGTCACTTCACTTGTTAGAGTCCTCGTCGCCCCCATTGTTTCGAATGTTGCGCAGATCGGACGGAAGTTGTTTTTCCAGCTCCCGTGCAATACTTGCCGGTTCTGTTTCACGAAGCATTTCCTCAACTTCCGAATCTGCTGCTTCGGCCAATCCATGATGTGCACAAAGTGCCTGAAGGAGACGCAGCATTTTAGTAGCCTCGCGCTCGGCCATGAGGTTTATCTGCAGATCCAAATGGGCGCGCTCGTCGGCGCGGCGAGTGGCGCGATTCTGGCTGACCAGTATGAAAAGCGATAAGAAGATCGCTTCCAGCGAGACAATCGTTGTGAGCCCCATATACGGGAAGGGGTCAAATACGCGGGCACCAGTGACGTGTCCCGAATTCCATAACATCCAGCCACCAAACCACAGCACGTGTACCGCGATCACCCAAGGACGCCCACCTTGGTAAACAATGAAGTCACTAAATGTTTCGGCGGGAGTTCTCCGCGCGAGCGCCTCGTGCTCTAGATCGGAGACCACCTTGATGCTTTGCCTCGATTGTGCGTCGACGGATTTGGATTCTGATTTCATTAAGTGCTTTCTACACGCCTTGAGGTTTCCGTCGCGAATTGCAGGCCGACGTCGAATTCAGAAAAGCTGTCGCCGGCGATTCGGCTCAGGAAACTGATTCCGAGTTGGTACGTCGCATGCCCCACCCGTGGAGACCTCCGGCGGCCACGTGTTCGGCAGAATGCCGCCCGGCTGGCATCGCTATGTGGCGCGCATACGCAGGCTGAGGGTCTCCCATGGCGACGAAACACCCCGCACGACAAGTGGCCCTCCTTACGCTTGTTAGATCCGCCGCGAGGCAAGCCGTTGCGCTGCAATCGATTGGCGGGGTGGACCGGGAACTGACGCGGAGCTCAATTATCCTGATCGCTAAAAATTTCGTCCCGCGCCCCTTCGTGGCATTAGACCTGCATTTGAACAGTTCTGTAAGTTGAAACCTAAGGAGTACCTGATGAATGCGAAGCAACTAGAAAGGGCGTCGTACATGGCGGCGCATGCCGTTCTCTCTGCCGATGTAAGCGCTCCCCACCTAGGAACGCCTGGAGCTCGCCGGTCCTATACGGTGGATGCCATTGCCAATACCATTCGGAGCGTGTTTGAGCTTCACTGCTCTGCCTTTGACGATTCCAGTAGCTGGCAAGCTCCAAGCCTTTCTGAACTGCCTTTGCCGGGAGAGACGTACGAAGAAGTCACTCCGCCCTCCTCGACAAGTAAGCTGCAGCTTGTAATGCAAAAAATGCACTAGTGAGCTATGGCTTTTCGAGAATATAACTGGTGCGGGCGCGGACTTTGAGCTTGCCCGTGGCTGGAGCGGAGGCAACTACCCTGATCTTGCGGGGAGTCGTGTATCGATCCGGATTGGGCGGGGTGTAGGCCAGTGTATAGCTTGCACGAATATCTTTAGCGATGCGCATACAGACTGCGCTAATCTCCGAAAGTTCCGCCGGCATGAGAACTTCGCCTCCTGTGAGTTGTGACAGGCGATGGAGGGTTCCAAGATTATGCTCCGATTCGTCGGGGTCGTAGAGAGCCACTGAATATACCGCTGCGCCCGATAGCTGCACGCTGCGAAGGGCTTCCGGTAACGTGTGCATGCTATTGTTGTCGCCGCCGTCGGAAATCAGAAGGAGCGCTTTACTTTCCCATCTGCCCTTGGCAAGATGATTCGCCGCGAGCGTCAGTGCGTCGTAAAGCGCGGTTCGGCCCTCCGGCCTCTGCCCATAGAGAGCTGTCTTGAGTTCAGCGGGATTTTGCGAAAAGGCCACATTGGACGGTAGCCCTAAAGAGGCGCGATCGTTGAAGTTGACAACGAAGGTTTCGTCGTCCGGATTGCTGGACTCGACGAAAGCTAACGCTGCCGCTACCACTTGATTCTGTATGGTTCGCATGCTGCCGCTGGTGTCCATTACGATCCCGACCGTTACAGGCCGGTCTTCCGCCGTGAACTGCTTGATGGTTTGCAGATGTCCATCTTCGAAGATTTGAAAGGCTTGGGCGCTGAGACCCCTGATGTTTGTGCCGCGCGCATCTTGCACGCCCGCATTCAGCACCACCAATCGGCTGTCGGCGTGTAAGGTGAATTCGTCGGGGGATTGCTGCCCTGAAAGCAGCGCGGAGAGGAACAGCGCAATTGCGAAATCGGCCTTAAGCATAGAAGCCACAATGAGGCAGGTAGCCCGAGGCTACCTGCCTCTCGTTTGAATCGCAGTTGTTAGCTACGACGATACGCAAGGTTCAACGCCATGGCGCCGACGATCGATAGAAAACCGGCTAGAACCAGCCAAGGCAGGTTCGAAGCGGTCTTAGGAAGACTGTCCGGCTGCTGCGGGGCCTGGCTAACCCGCTGAGCGTCACTTGCATCCGCTGCCGCTGGTGCCGGGGTTACAGCGGGAGGCGGCGGGGGCGTGGGTTGCTGAGGAGCTGCCGCCACTTCGGTCGGAGCAGGGGCCGGAGTTGGCTCTGCAGCGGCTACCGATGCCGCGGGCGCAGGAGTCGGCTCGGTCACCGTCGCCGTAGATTCAGGGGCAGCGGGTTGATCATCTATCGGCACAGTGGCCCCCGTATTCGCCGCCGTTAGCTTAGCGGCCTCCTGCGGTCGATAAGCGAATTCTTGTCCGAAGTTATCGCCGGGGTAGAACCATGCGCGCAGTGCCTTGGGTTGCCCAGCAGGGACTTCCCAGAACGCGAATACACTTTTCCCCGTCAGACGAAGACGCTGGTTCGGAATCGCAAGAACCGTCGTGACCAGATGCTTTTCGTCTTTATCGAAAAACTGCACGATGTGCCGGTTGGAAGACGATTCCGCCAACTTAATTACATAGGTCCCTGGTTGCAGCATCATGTTTGGCAGTTGCATGGCCTCGTCAGTGGTAATAATAGTTTTCTTGTCCCACTGATCCGCCGCCGCGATGCCCATTCCTGCCATACTCACGACTGCCGCGAAAGCAATTGTCTTTAAGTAATTTTTCATGCGTAACTCCTTTTTTCTTTCTAGCGCAGCCGAAACTGGTGTCCCACGCTACGCGATCCTTAAGGCAACTCCTGGGCCATCAATTGGCACCCGGAGGCGAGTTCCGAAACAAACTGTAAAAGAAGCGGTTGCGACCGTTACAGCAGCATAGTGTAAAAATTGCACTGATTTATTTACTCGCGTCTTTACTTTGGAAAGACTATTCTGCACCGCCAAATTCGCAAATTTCCAGCCGAAACCGCGTGAAACACAACGTGAAACACGAAGGCGCTGGGTTCTTGCTCCGCTATGGAGAGTCAGGTGCAATAGAGGCGTGCATGATGCCCTGCAAGAAGCCCTCCGTCATAACGCGGCCCCCTATGATTCTCGGGACCGTTTCCTGGATAGCAGATGAACTGATCGGTATTCGGACCCTGGAACTACGCTTATCCCGGCGGTTGCAATCGAGGGCGCCGCACAACAGCCAATCGTTGCTCAGCGGACTTCATCACTTGAACGAGCGCATCGACGTATTGGATCGAGCCCTCGACGAATATATCAGCACGGGGAAGGTAGCCTAGCTAGCCGGGCCTTCACCGAAGGAAAGAGTCAAGGAAAGTAATGACGGAGCCAGTAAATCCGGCCGCTTCCCCATTAGGGCGAGTTTTAATTGTGGACGATGAGGAAGAAGTGCGGAGCGATTTGTCCCGCGCTCTTACCTCCCAGGGATTCGAAATCGCAACCGCCGAGGATGGAGAGCAGGCTCTTCAGAAACTCGAGTCCTGGTCACCTGACGTCATCATCACCGACCTGGTGATGCCCCGGTTAGATGGGTTCGAATTTATGCGCACGCTCCGCAGGAGAGGAGACGTGATCCCCGCGATTGTCTTGACGGGGTTCGGAAGCGTTGAAAAGGCGCTTTCTGTAATTAGGGATCTGGATGCATATTGGTTTTTGGAAAAGCCCGTAAAGCTGACTGCCCTCTATTCGCTTTTGAGAAGGGCGATACAACATAACCGTCTGCTTCGCGAAACTGCCGCTCTGAAGCGGGATCTGGCATTCCGGGGTGCGCTGGGCCGCCTGACGGGGCGTTCCGAGCCCATGCAAAAAGTATTCTCGCTGATAAATCAAGCAGCCCCCAGCAGCGTCTCGATTTTACTCATTGGCGAGAGCGGCACTGGGAAAGAGCTTGCGGCGCGCGAAATTCATAATTTGAGTCTGCGCTCTGACCGGCCATTTGTTGCCGTTAACTGCGCTGCCCTTCCAGAAACCTTGATCGAAAGCGAATTATTTGGTTACGAAAAAGGCGCCTTCACGGGAGCGTCCGAACGCCACGCAGGTTGCTTCGAACAGGCCCACGGAGGCACGTTGTTTCTAGATGAAATATTGGAGATGCCTATCTCAACCCAATCACGCCTTTTGCGCGCCTTGGAAGAAAGAACCATTCGACGGCTGGGCGGGCAAACAGAGATACCCATCGACATTCGTCTAGTCGCCGCTTCTAACCGGCGACCCGAAGATGCGTTGCGCGACAATACACTGCGCGAAGATTTGTACTACCGGTTGAACGTATTTCAACTCGAGCTGCCCCCCCTGCGAGAGCGGGGTGACGACATCGGGTTGCTCGCCGAATCGATGGTGCCAATGCTGAATGAAAAACACGGCGTCAAGGTCACAGGAATTAGTCCGGCAGTATTGGACTGCTTCCGCGCCTACGCTTGGCCAGGCAATGTCCGCGAACTTAGGAACGTGATGGAGCGCGCCGTCATCCTAGCGGGGTCAGGATCAATAGGACCACAGCATGTTCAAATTGAGGAGAAAGCTTCCGTCCCTGTATCGGCTGCACAGGTGAACACCCGGCCAATCGGCAACGGGGACAAATCCATCACACTCCAGGCGGGCGTCTCGCTATCAGAGGTGGAGACGGCATTCATTAATCTGACCTTGAAGCACGTGAATCAGAATCGCAAGAATGCCGCGGCACTCCTTGGAATCAGTCTGCGAACGCTGCAAAATCGCATCAATGAAATGCGCAGGAGTCAAGATACCGCCACATTGCAGAGCGGCCCATCCAGCACCTGAGCGTAACGAGGGAAGCACCTTCGGGCGCCGTTCCGATCAATTGACCATCCTGTGCTGGCGGACCAATCCAAGTAAAACTTTCACGGATGGCCCCCCTTGCGGTCAAGAGCAACCATCACAGGGGCACGGTAAGTGCAGCTGATTCTTCAGCTAAACACGAGTCAAGCCCTCCAATTAGTGCAGCTTCTGCCAGACCCCTGCAACCCGAAGGAGTAATTCCTTCGGTGAGTGTAACGCAGGTCATTGTGCGCTCAGCTTAAACGCTCTTGGACTTCGAAGTGCACACATGGAGGCGAGGAGTTTTAGCAACACATGACAGTGGAAGCATATGGGCTGGCTTACCAAAGAGGGTTCGATCGAACTATCCGCCTTTTACTGTCCCGCGGGGCACGCAGCGAGTGCGCCCGGGAAGCGGCTCAGGCAGCTTGGGCCAAGGGATGGGAACGCATCAATCAGCTGCGGAATGAAAGCGTCGTAACGACGTGGGTGAATACAATTGCTTTGAATTGCTACCGCAGTTTTCTGCGTAGCGAGAATCAACAACTGCCGCTGACGGATTTGTCGACCGGCGCGGACGTCAACTTGGGCGCCATCGATTTAGGAAGGTTTCTAGATTGGTGCCGTCCCAGCGATCGTCAGCTATTCGAGGATTATTTGCAGGGTTATCCGATTGAAGAAATCGCCCGCAGGCAAGGCATCAGCTATACCGCGGTTCGCATTCGGCTTTTACGCGCACGCCGGGCTGTGCAATCCCGCATCAAAGACCCGGGATTTTCAATTCGAGCGACGCGTACGAAGGGGACTTCGCCTTGTCAGATAGCCGCTTAGCATGCGGCAAGTAGGCACCTAAGGAGATCGCCATGATGAACAAGAGCACGTATTATCTGGTGGGATTCGGTTGCGGATCCCTGGCTGGCATCCTCTTTGCGCCCAAGCCCGGAGCGGCGACACGCGCCCGGATTGTGAAAGCGGGAAAGAAGCGGCGGCGCATGGTCGAAGCGAAGATAGCTTCGGCCGCGGACACTATTGCCGATTACAAAATCGGTGCGATACGAGCAATCAAACGCGGGACGCCCGCAAAACGCGTTCGCGCACTGTTCCAGTGAGAAGTGCTGCCATTGCTCCCGGGATTGGGCCGACGAGGTAGTGGCTCCGGGGCATTACCAAGCCGAAATCTATGCAGACTCCGCTGCTCCAATGGAAGGCCTTACTCCACCGGAGAATAGTAGCCGCGCCGGTAGGAAATATTGGGGATAGCGGTTCTCGACGAAACCGCCAGATCGACCTTGATGTGGCGATACTTTCCGTCGCGGGCGGGATTTGAGGGTGTGTATCCCAGGAGATATTCGCTTCGTAGCGCAGTGCCCAGTTGAGAACTAACCGACTCCAGGTCGTCTAGATTGTCGATAGTGTAAACGCGGCCTCCGGTGTGTTCCGCCAGTTCGTCGAGCAACCGGGGACCGTTTTGTTCTTCCCTCGAATGCTTAAGAAGATCTCCGGCATCGAAAATTCCCATCGCGTAAAGTTGGACATCGGATTCGAGCAAGGCTCCTTTGATTTGTCCCCGGGTCAGGCGGCTGCGGTTGTCGCCGCCGTCGGAGAGAATCACGATAACCTTGCGAGAGTTTTTGGCATTCTTCATTTGAATCAAGGCCAGATTGATGGCATCGATTAAAGACGTGCGTCCAAAGGCTCTGGTGCGGGCAATCTTCTGATAGACCTCATCGGAATCGAAAGTGAACGGGCTAAGAAGTTTCGGTCGCTCGCCGAACTCAATCAGGAAAAACTCATCGCCCGTATTGGCGGTCTTGAAAAACGCAGCGGCGGCGTTCGCGGACTTGCGAATCTTGTTGCTCATGCTGCCGCTTGAATCAAACACGAGACCTACCGAGAGCGCTGCATCATCCTGCGAGAAATAGGTGATCTTCTGTTCAACGCCGTCTTCGAATAACCGAAAGTTAGCCGCCGCGAGATTCGTCACGTTGGCGCCGGTTGCAGATAACGCGTGGACCGGCACCAGAACCATGGAAGCATCCACACGTAGATGCCCGCTAGGAACTGCGTCGGGATTGAGGCCAACAGTTGGGGTGGGGCGGGGAATGATGGAGACGACCGGTCCGTTCGACGGTGTCTGACTAAGGCTGATCTTGCAGACGCAGAGCAGCGTGATGACGCCCAGAGCCGGATAAAGAGTTCGAGCCATGGGGAGATTGTATACCACGGCAGCTCTTGATGGGATCGACGATTGGGCGTTAGAATTTCATTGCAGCGTGGAAAACGAAAGCGCCAATTTCCGGATGGGCGGAACTACGAATCAGTTCGTCGAAATCGATGGAACGCATGATCGAGCTGCGATGGATTCAGCCGGCCGTTATCGTGGAACACGTTGCCGTCAACAATAAAGTCGCGGCATGTGTCATCACGAATGATAACGATGTCCCCGGCGTACGCGGCCTGCATGTCTCGCAGAAACCCAAGACCGTAGGCTACGTGATGGACCGCGATCACTCCTGGAAGCGCCAACCGAGACCGCGGTTCGAGTACCCCTATGGAAGGAACAGCAGCGGCAAGAAAAGCGAATGCATACACCGTCCGTTCAACGCCCAGCAAGATGCTGGCAAGAACCGCGAAAGTGATTTGGCAAAGTACTATTACGTCTACCGTGCCATGGGTTGGGAGCGCGCGGAGG